>JAEEGF011744367.1_pt1 | contig 17939 bp, 15 predicted proteins | sample 9134171 | NCBI WGS metagenome assembly JAEEGF01 (sample SAMN16246542, study PRJNA631951) | gut metagenome | biome: gut microbiome; feature: rumen; material: AP-attached | host: Bos | place: Iran: Karaj | collected 2018-10 | reverse complement strand
GCTCAATGTACTAGCGAGTGCCCACACAGATTGTCTAGATTCGTTGTTAAAGAACTTTTTTGTTTTCGCTTTGCTTAGCGAACGATGTGCATTTTAAGGCTTATTTTTTTTTCGTCAACACTTTTTTTGATTTTTTTCACAATTATTCTTTTTTTGAACAAAAAATATTCTTTTTAATCATTTTTTCTACAATTAAGCACACTATACCTCTTTAGCTCTCTAGTTCCAAAAATCTTTAACCGATTACCTTTACCTATCCAATTTTTCTCACTCCGGATACATTAAACAAAATACCTCCTCAACAGTTTTCTTTTAACAGTCACATTTATATTCATTACTTTAGGATACCTATGCGCATTATCTTTTTATACTCTGAGTAGACTTCCCTGTTAATTATCCTTTACCTGAAGTCACTATTTATTCAAACACTGCTTTTTTTGTTATAATTCTCCACGCATTGATGCCTTCTAAGAATATTATGTCAACAGATTTATTTTTATTGACTATATTCAATACTAGAATATTAATTCTCGGCAGCATCGAACATTACGTCAGTTCACCTTAGCCTTGTATTGTCTACATATGATATGCCCTCGATACCTGAACTTTATCACCATATAATCAGATACCCCGGTCTAAACAGTATTTCGTTTCATTTAGATTAACGACCACTGTTATCACCTATATTCAAATCTGGGCATACTATATTGTGTTTTTTGTAATTTCCAACCTGCGAACTGATATTCACATTTTTTTCAGTAAATCATTTAATGACTATGAGTAAAAATATAGATATTAATGCCATCGGTCTACGATGCCCTGAACCGCTGATGATAGTAAGAAAAGCAATGAGACACCTTGACAAAGGCGATACTGTAACGGTAATAGCAGACGATCCTTCGACAGAAAGAGATTTCGAACTTCTGTGCGTGCACATGGAATATAAAATGCTAAAAAAAGAACTTAATGACAACATACTATCTTTTGTTATGCAAAAATAGCATTTTTTAGTAAAATAGCGGACAACTAATTATTTTAAGTCAAATAATTTTTTTATTTTTTTCTGATACTCCTAATGTGGAATTTTCCAAGGAATAATTTCGATGTCTAATACTTATGATATCAAGACCTTTCAAGGGTTAATTTTAACTCTGCAGGATTACTGGTCACGTCAGGGCTGTATGATTGCCCAGCCATTTGATATGGAAGTTGGCGCTGGTACCTCTCATCCGCAGACTTTTCTCCGCGCCATAGGACCGGAACCTCATCACTGTGCATATGTTCAGCCTTCACGCCGTCCGACAGACGGACGTTATGGTGAAAATCCTAACAGACTTCAGCACTATTACCAGTTTCAGGTTGTTTTAAAGCCTTCCCCAAGTAATATTCAGGAATTATATCTTGGGTCACTTAAAGAACTCGGCTTTGACCCGTCAACCCATGATATTAGATTTGTCGAAGACAACTGGGAGAATCCAACTCTCGGAGCATGGGGACTTGGTTGGGAAGTATGGCTTAATGGTATGGAAGTTACCCAGTTCACCTATTTCCAGCAGGTAGGCGGACTTGAATGTTTCCCTGTTACAGGTGAGGTCACCTATGGTCTGGAAAGACTGGCAATGTATATCCAAGGTGTTAACAATATTTACGACCTCGTCTGGGCTCACACTCCTACCGGTGATATCACATACGGGGATGTTTTCCACCAGAACGAAGTTGAGCAGTCCACCTATAACTTTGAATACGCTGATGTTGATTTCCTTTTCTCTGTATTTGACGCAAGCGAAAAGGAATGCCAGAAACTTTTAGCCTTGGAAAAACCATTACCGCTTCCAGCATATGAACGTATCCTGCGCGCAGCCCACGCATTCAATCTTCTTGATGCAAGACACGCAATCTCAGTAACTGAAAGACAGCGTTATATACTGAGAATCAGAACTTTATCAAAAGGTGTTGCCGAAGCATACTACAACGCACGTAAAGCTCTTGGTTTCCCTATCTGCAAAAATGAGGTAACAAAGTAATGTCTAATAGAAATTTGCTTGTGGAATTAGGAACTGAAGAATTACCTCCAAAAGCCTTACGCAAACTTGCAACAGCTTTTATGGATGGTTTTGCAAATGAACTTAAAAAGGCTGATTTACAGTATAAGTCTATTGAATGGTACGCTACTCCGCGCCGTTTAGCGTTAAAAGTTCTTGAACTTGCAGAATATCAACAGGATAAAGAAGTTGAAATCAAAGGACCTTCTGTTCAGGTTGCCTTCAAGGACAATCAGCCTACTCAGGTAGGACTTGCATGGGCCAAGGCTCAGGGCATCGATATTTCAGCCGCAGATAGAGTTCAGACTCCAAAGGGAGAATGGCTGGTTTACCGTACTATAAAAAAAGGTACTTCAACAGTTGCACTTATTCCGGATTTTGTAAAAACAGCTCTTTCCGCTTTGCCTATTCCAAAGTTAATGCACTGGGGCGATCAGAGAGCAATGTTTGTCCGTCCGGTTCATACACTGACCATGTTATTCGGTGAGGAACTTATTCAGGGATCAATATTAGGACTGGAATCAGCCAGAACCATCAGAGGTCACCGATTCATGGGGGAACAGGAATTTACAATTAATTCTGCTGATGAATATCCTGAAATACTCGAAAAGAAAGGTATGGTAATTGCCGATTACGAACGTCGCAAAAAAATGATTAAGGACTCTATCATTAATCAGGCGGCAGCTCTGAATGGTGAAGCAGACCTGGATGAATCACTCATCGAAGAAGTAACCTCTCTGGTAGAATATCCGGTACTGATGACTGCAAAATTTGAAGAGAAATTCCTCAAAGTACCATCTGAAGCACTTGTTCATACCATGAAAGGAGACCAGAAGTATTTTCCAGTTTATCGTGACGGCAAACTGTTACCTAACTTCATCTTTATCAGTAACATCATTTCAAAGAATCCTGAAATGGTAATTTCAGGTAACGAACGTGTTGTCAGACCTAGACTTGCTGATGCTGAATTCTTCTTCAATACTGACAAGAAAAAGACATTGGAATCACGTTTTGAAAGTCTAAAGACAATCCTGTTCCAGAAGCAGCTGGGTTCTCTCGCTGATAAATCCGTGGTTGTTGCTGAGGTTGCAGCCCAGATTGCTGAAATTATAGGTGCAGATGTTAATAACACTAGAAGAGCAGGTATGCTTTCAAAGTGTGATCTCATGACTAATATGGTAATGGAATTCACCGATACTCAAGGTATTATGGGAATGCATTATGCTAGAATTGACGGCGAACCTGAAGATATCGCTCTGGCAATGAATGAGCAGTATATGCCTAGATTTGCCGGTGATGGTATTCCTACAAATAAAGTTTCATGCGCTCTGAGCATTGCTGAAAAAATCACTACTCTTGCAGGTATTTTCGGTATCAATCAAATACCTAAGGGAGACAAGGATCCATTCGGTTTAAGAAGAGCTTCTATCGGTATTATCCGTATTGCTATTGAAAACAAACTGAATCTTGACATTAAACCACTCGTAGAATATGCAGCGCAGTTATTCGGTGAAAAATTAACCAATCCTAATACTGTTAAAGATGTGATTGAATATATTCTCGGGCGCTTCAAGGCTTATTATCAGGAATCAGGAATAAGCACTGACGTTGTTCAATCCGTACTGGCAACCAATGTTACCAACCTCTATGATTTTGATAAACGTATTCATGCTGTTGAACAGTTTAGAAAGCTGAATGAGGCTGAATCACTTGCCGCATCAAACAAGCGTGTTGCCAACATTATTGCCAAAACAAATAATGACGTATCATTCAACGAATCTTTGCTTAAAGAAGATGCTGAAAAGTGCTTATATTCTGAAATATCCAAAATTTCTTCAGAAGTTACATCTTTATATGAGAATAACGACTACACCGGAGCTCTCAGCAAACTTTCGTTGTTAAAAGAATCTATTGACCAGTTCTTTGATCAGGTTATGGTTAACTGTGAAGATGAGGAGGTCAAGAACAACCGTATAGCTTTGTTAAAAATCCTGAGGGGAATGTTTACTCACATTGCTGATATTTCTCTTCTGCAGAAATAATACTCAGGAAAAACTTAATACTCTTCATATTTAAGTTTTTCCACGTATCTGTTTTGATTCATATATATAAAGGCTGATGTACTGTAACAATCAGCCTTTTTCTTTATTCATTATGTATGTTTTTTTAAGTGCTGAACCCATGGATATTGTTAGCTAACACTTTCCTTGCAATCGATGCCTTTTTTTCAAGCTCTTATAAAAAAACTTTTTTTATGACTGTTATCATGCTCTTAATTCCCCAATTATAATAAAATCTAATTTGTTATATATCTTCGGACTGAGAAAAAAAGAGCTTACATTACATGGCAATAGACATAATAGTGTGTGATGATTCCAGGTTTGCAAGGAATCAACTTATCAGAGCTATCCCTAAAAAAATTGTAAAAAACATCTATACTGCCGCCAATGGTTTGGAAGCAATGGAACTCCTTCGTAGCGGAAAAGCCAAATTCATGTTCTTGGACCTGACTATGCCGGTTATGGACGGATATGAGGTATTGGAAGCCGTTAAGCAGGAAGGTTTAAGGGTTATGATTGTTGTCGTATCAGGTGATATTCAGCAACAGGCTCTGGAAATAATTAAGAATTACAATGTTTTGGCTTTCCTAAAAAAACCTCTTGATTCAGATGAACTGCATAACCTGCTTACAAAATACGGTTTGTGCACAGTCAATGATTTAAACGATCTCACCGATGAAAATGAAATAACCTTTCTCGATCACAGCGAATCTCAACCTTTTGATGAGCTTGCCGAAAAAATAAATATTGCCACTGGTCTCGCAGCCAGCAAAATTGCTGACATGTTAAATCTCTTCGTCACAATGCCTCTGCCTAACATAAAGATTGAAACAGGTAGCGTAATCTTTGAAGAAATAAAAAAATGGCTTGATTCCGACGGAAATCTTATTGTCAGTCAGGGATTCAGCGGTGGTGGAATTCTCGGTGAAACTCTCATCTACTTTTCAGCAAGCGACATCAGAACTTATACTAAGACAGTAACAGATAAAAAAGACCTTGCACCGAGTGTTAGAAACTCTTTGGTTATTGAACTGGCAAGTATCATATCCGGCACTCTTATGCGTAACTTTACTGCCCAGATTAATTATATTATAAATTTCAATTTTCCAGGATTGGTATCTAATGTAGATAACAATCTAAGCCGGTCATTGGCTAACAGCAACATACTGAACGTGGAACTTACATATACCATTAAAGACCTTAATATGAACATAAGGTTCCAAATCCTGTTCGATCATGCAACAACTGAAAAATTAAAGGAAATAATGGCACTCGTATGACAGATATTTTAGAAAACATTAGTGAAATACATGACTTACACAGAAGTCTCAGTATTATCCAAAATTTAAACGTTGGCGTTATTGTCCTTGATAAAAATTTTAAAGTTAAAATCTGGAACAACTTTATGGAAAATAAGAGCGGTATTGAAGGATACAAAATAAATGACCGCTGTCTTTTTGAATTTTTCCCGGAATTAGATAATTCCTGGTTAAAAACCAAAATTCTTGAAACATTTTCCATTGATACACTCGTATTCAGCTCCTGGGAACAGCATCAAGAGGTTTTTCATTTTGCTAACAGCCGTCCGTTCACTGGGACCTCCTCTGAAATGATGATGAATTTCACCTTCATCCCTATCCTGTCTCTAAGCGGTACTTGTGAAGAAGTAACCATTATCATCTATGATGTTACTGATGAAGCGAGTTCAAAGTTGTCTCTGCAAAAAACAAATAATAAACTGCATGAACTTTCAATCACCGACAGACTTACCACTTTATACAACAGAGGCTACTGGGAAGAATGTCTGAAACAGCAGTACAACATCAATAAACGAACAAGAATGCCTATAACTCTCATGATGTTCGATATTGATCATTTTAAACATGTTAACGACACATACGGACATCCTGCCGGTGATGCTGTACTGAGAGAAGTATCGGCAATTCTGAAAAAACAGATTAGAAGTACGGACATTGCCGGAAGGTATGGTGGTGAGGAATTTGCTATTCTTCTAGTTGATGCCAATCGTGAAGCCTCATTTATGGTCGCCGAAAGAATAAGAAAAGCTGTGGAAGCTCATACTGTCTATTATGAAGATATGATTATAAAATTCACCATAAGTCTCGGTTTGTGTACCCTTTCTGAAACAATTCCAAGCGCTAAGGACTGGCTGATAAGCACTGATAACTGTCTGTATTTTTCAAAAGAACATGGTAGAAACAGAACAACCCAGTATGGTTTAAACGATACTGAGGAAACTATGAATATTAATCCCAGGTATCCTCATGGAAATTGAAAATTTTGATTTACTAAAGGGCTTTTTCTGACGTACTCTGCAAATCCCTTACGCATGTTAAGGGGTTTTTACACTGACATATCACTATCATTCTGTTTCCTATTCGTTGAACAGATGCCAATAAAAAAAACAGCACCCTTTCATCAGTACAAGAAGACCCATCTGACATAATTAAACAACTATAAAAAAAAGAAGAAGGAAAACCTTCTTCTTTTCACTCTAGTATGAACAACAGTGTAACGGTACATTCCAATACTTTTAATCGCAGTTATGCAACCGTTAGCTGAATTATTACTTACCGAAAACGATACGCTTCATATCCTTCATGTAGCCACGGAGTTTATGACCTACGACTTCAATTGGATGGTTACGAATCTTTTCATTAACATCAATTAATGTCTGATTATCAACAGAAGTATCGCTGGACTTGAGACCAACACCGATATCTTCAAGGGTAACCTTGCTCATGAACTTTTCCTTAAGTAATGGTACACAGGCATTAGAGAACAGATAGTTACCATATTCAGCTGTATCAGAAATAACTACGTTCATTTCATAAAGACGCTTACGGGCAATTGTATTGGCAATAAGCGGAAGTTCATGTAATGATTCGTAGTATGCTGATTCAGGGTAAATACCAGATTCAGTCATTGTTTCGAAAGCTAACTCAACGCCGGCCTTAATGGTAGCAACCATAAAGATACCCTTGTCAAAATATTCCTGTTCAGAAATTTCAGTTTCACATGCAGGAGCATTTTCAAAAGCTGATTCCTGAGTTTCTTTTCTCCAACGTAATAAATCCTTATCGTTGTCAGCCCAGTCCTTCATCATAGTTTCAGAGAACTTGCCACTTTCGATATCGTCCATATGCTTACGATATAAAGGACGCATAATATCCTTTAATTCTTCAGCCATATTAAAGGCCTTAATCTTAGCTGGATTGCTGAGACGATCCATCATATTGGTAATACCGCCGAACTTGAGAGCTTCACCAATGGTTTCCCAGCCAAACTGTAAAAGCTTGCACGCATAACCGGCATCGATACCACCGGCAACCATCTTATCAAAAGCAAGTAAAGATGCAGTCTGTAACATACCACATAAAATAGTCTGTTCACCCATAAGGTCAGACTTAACTTCAGCAACAAATGAAGATTCAAGACAGCCGGCCTTATGACCACCTGTACCGGCAGCCCATGCCTTAGCGATATCCCAACCTTCACCCTTTGGATCGTTTTCTGGATGAACAGCGATAAGAGTAGGAACACCGAAACCGCGAACATATTCGTTACGAACTTCGGTACCTGGGCACTTTGGTGCAACCATAACTACAGTGATATCCTTACGGATCTGTTCACCTACTTCAACAATGTTGAAACCATGTGAATAACCTAAAGCTGCACCTTCCTTCATTAAAGGCATAACAGCTTTAACAACATGTGAATGCTGCTTATCAGGAGTAAGATTGATAACCAGATCAGCAGTTGGAATTAATTCTTCATAGGTACCAACTTTGAAGTTGTTTTCAGTAGCACGTTTCCATGAAGCTCTCTTTTCAGCAATAGCTTCTGCACGTAAAGCATAGGAAACATCAAGACCTGAATCACGCATGTTCAAACCCTGATTAAGCCCCTGAGCACCGCAACCAACAATAACAATCTTCTTTCCCTTGAGGAAATCACAACCGGACTTGAATTCGTCACGTGACATAAAACGGCAGCAACCAAGCTGAGCCAGCTGCTGACGGAGATTTAATGTATTAAAGTAATTAGACATATAAATATTTCCTTTTAATAAATCCGTAGCTTATTAAAAATAAAAAACGTATTAAAAATAAACAACACAATTATACACAATTCATATAATTGCTAAAAGTGATATATATGCAATATTTTATTGCAAAAAACGAAATAACAGTTATAGTCTGTTATATACAAAATATTTCACAGATACATGTGACTTTAGGAATTTTATACAAATATGGACACATCTGAAATACGCCTATTTTTGTCTTTATGCAACTTTTTATCCTATCGTAAAACAGCGGAATTCTGCTCCGTCACACCTTCAACATTGAGCAGAGCTATAATCAGAATGGAGACAGAACTGCAGACAAAACTCTTTGAACGAAATAATCAATCAGTTGAATTAACCACCGCAGGCAAAAAATTCAAGGAATTTGCCAGTGACTACTACCTGAATTATCTTAAAATAAAAGAGGATCTTAAAAGCATTGACGAACCAGTATCAGGAAGACTGAAAATATTTTGCTCAGTGACAGCATGTCTGTGGTTACTGCCGAATCTGCTGAACCGGTACAGATACCTTTATCCCAATATAGATTTAAAAATTGAGACCGGTGATGCCGCTCTAGCCTTCAGTAAAATTTTTTCCCATGAGGCGGATATATCAATTGCAGCTATTCCCCCGCATATTCCGGTCGGTCTTATCACCCATGGATTTACTAAAATTCCGCTGGTGTTTATTGCTCCTAAGAAGATCCCCGTTCAATGGTTAAAAAAAGGAAATATAGATAAAAAAAATGTACCGTATGTCATTCCTGAACAGGGAGCATTAAGAAAAGAAATCAATACATGGTTCAACAGAAATCACATACGACCGAACATCAATGCTGAAGTTGCCGGAAATGAAGCCATTGTGTCTCTTGTGGCGCTGGGAATGGGGATAGCCATCATTCCGGAAGCCGTACTGAAACAGACATCCATAGCCACCGACATTCAAATAATCGAAAGGCCTTCCGACATATCTCCGTTTAATGTAGGACTGTGTGTTCATCAGAGTAAAAGTAAGGATATCAAGGTAAAAGCTTTTATAGAAATTGCCAAGAATACTGTATATCCACAGATATAAGTGAATTTTTCTGTCTATCAACGGTTATGACTCATAGAGAACTTTAGCTGTTTAACTTCCGGTTGCCGTAATAATGTAATAATATTGACAGATATTTCCCTTAATAAAACGGTATTGAATACTTTCTGCAAAATATTCAAACAAAAGTCTTGTGTTCAAAAAATATGTCGAGTTTATTGATTGTTAAGGATTTTTCTATACTTTCATCCTCTTTTGAATATTAAAACCGAATTTAACATTATCTGGCTCTAAAAATCAATTTATAGAACACTCTTAACAAATCCGTCACCTATCGTGTAAAATAAAAAAGTATTCGTTTTCTGTCGCATGCATGAAACAAAAATTTATCGAAAAAATTATCTATACATATACCGATAATCTTTCACGGGATCCAGATATCTCGGTGACGACAGCTGGTGTTATTACCGGATTTGTCTCTGTCCCGCGCTTACGACAGAATTATTCTTTGTAGTTAACAGGTAAAAGCATGAAAAATATCAACCCAACCAAGACCTCTGCATGGAAAGCTCTGACTGAACATTTCAATAAGACTGCCAATGTTACTATAGCTGACCATTTCAAGTCTGATGATAACCGCTTCCAGAATTTCTCACTAAAGTTCAATGATGATTTCTTAGTTGATTTCTCCAAAAACAGAATTAGCAGAGAAACTCTCGATCTTCTTGTAAATCTAGCCAACGAAACAGACTTGTCCGGTGCCATCCGCTCAATGTTTGAAGGTGAAAAAATCAATGTTACTGAAAACAGAGCAGTTCTTCACACAGCACTGAGAAACAAATCAAACACACCTGTTATGGTTGACGGCAAGGATGTTATGCCTGAAGTTAATGCCGTTTTAGCTAAGATGAAGACATTCTGCAACAAGATTATATCTGGGGAATGGAAAGGATATACAGGTAAGGAAATCACAGATGTCGTTAATATCGGTATTGGCGGTAGCGATCTTGGACCATGTATGATTAGTGAAGCTCTGGCAGCATACAGAACCAGACTCACCCCGCACTTTGTTTCCAATGTTGATGGCACTCATATTGCAGAAACATTAAAGAAATTAAATCCTGAAACTACATTATTCCTGATTGCATCAAAGACATTTACCACTCAGGAAACCATGACTAATGCTCATACTGCAAGAGACTGGTTCCTTAAGCACGCAGGCGATAAGGCTCACGTAGCTAAACACTTTGCTGCGCTCTCAACCAATGCCAAGGCCGTATCTGAATTCGGTATCGATACAGATAATATGTTCGAATTCTGGGACTGGGTCGGCGGAAGATATTCTTCATGGTCAGCAATCGGTCTTTCTATCGCTCTTGCTGTAGGCTTTGACAATTTTGAAAAATTACTTGCCGGTGCATACGAAATGGATTGTCATTTCCGTAATACCGAATTCTCAAAGAATATTCCTGTCGTCCTCGCATTAATCGGCATCTGGTACAACAACTTCTACAAATTTGAATCAGAAGCCATTCTTCCATACGATCAGTACATGTACCGCTTCCCTGCATACTTCCAGCAGGGCAATATGGAATCAAACGGTAAGTACATTGATCGAGACGGCAACAAAGTTGACTATCAGACAGGTCCGATCATCTGGGGCGAACCAGGCACCAACGGTCAGCACGCTTTCTACCAGCTGATTCATCAGGGTACAAAGGTTATCCCATGTGATTTTATTGCTCCTGCAATCAGCCACAATCCTATCGGCGACCATCACGCAAAACTCTTATCGAACTTCTTCGCCCAGACAGAAGCTCTGGCTTTCGGTAAATCTAAAGAAACTGTTATTGCTGAGTTTGAAGCAAAGGGAATTTCCAAAGAAACTTATGAAAAATTAGTACCATTCAAGGTATTTGAAGGCAATCGTCCGACAAACTCAATTTTGGTTAAGCAGATCACTCCTGAAACCCTCGGTGCATTAATCGCCATGTATGAACATAAGATTTTTACTCAGGGTGTTATCATGAATATATTCAGTTTCGACCAGTGGGGTGTTGAACTCGGCAAACAGCTTGCAGGCAAGATTCTTCCAGAACTTACCAGTAATGAAAAGATCACAGCTCACGATTCATCAACCAACGGTCTTATTAATTTCTTCAAGGAATTAAATAAGTAATTATCCATCCTGTCTTATTTTACAGTCATACTGGATAAATGGACACTACAAGTCATACTTTAAGGTATTCACGCGGTAAAACTTCTACCAGACTAAGAATACCGCAGAGTATGACTTTTTTTGTGCATTACTCCTTGTTTATACCCTATAAATATAGATCAAAAACTCGTTTAATTCTAAGCTAATCTAACAAGCTTAATTATTTCGGAGGATCTAACGATGAATCGTGTGGGGTATTTTATAAATGAAATGGGACGGGGAAATTTCAAAATTTTTGCCCCTTTTTGTCAGAACCTTGCCGTAGAATTAGACAAAACTCATCAACGTATAGAACTGCAAAAACAAGATGATGGTTATTTCACTGCGGAAACAGATAAATATCCCGAAGGAACTCTGTACTGGCTGGTAAAAAATAAAACTGATTATCTCCCTGACCCATACTCAAAATATCAACCATTTGATGTACACAGCACATCAATGATCGCATATCCCCAGAAAGCTGATTTCTCCAGATGGAAAGGCATCAACATAGATGATGCAATCATCTATGAACTGCATTTAGGTACTTTTTCAGAGGAAGGAAATCTGGCAGGAGCAAAGAAAAATCTGCCTTATCTGAAATCTCTCGGTATCAACGTTATTGAATTAATGCCTATTGCCGAGTTTCCTGGTGAAAGAAACTGGGGATACGACGGTACCTTTATGTTTGCCCTGAATGTTGGCTACGGCACCTACAAGGATCTCAACGAATTTTTAAATGAAGCTCACAGGCTTGGAATAGCTGTAATTCTTGACGTGGTATATAACCATTTTGGGCCGGAGGGAAACTACAGTGGGATGCTTGCTCCATTTACAAACAATGCCGACACCCCGTGGGGGGCAGCCATCAACTTTGACGGCAAGGACAACCATGGTATCAGAGATTTCTATCTTGCAAACACTTATTACTGGCTCTCAGAAATAGGCTTTGACGGTTTCAGAATGGATGCTGCCTCTCTAATCTATGACAGCAGTTCTCATCATATCCTCAAGGAAATAAATGATCTTGTTTCAGAAATTGAAAAAACAGAACAACGTAAAATCATCATGATTGCTGAGCACCTGCGCAATGACAAAAATGTTACAGATCCTAACGGTCTGGGATTTGATGCTCAGTGGTGCGATGATTTAAACTACTCCGTATACAGTTATCTTACCCATGAAAATTTCCGTCACTACCGAGATTTCGGATCTCTTGATGATATCTATAAGGCGTTGAGTAAAGGCTTTGTTTACGACGGCACTAAACTAAACAGTGTATACAACAACTATATGGGATGCGACAGTTCAGAAGTTCCTCCGGTTCAGATCATTTCACATATCCAGAACCATGATCAGATTGGTAACAGACCTAATGGCGACAGAATGAGCACCACATATGGTATAGATAAGGCTCTGCTGGCATGCACCATAAATTTTGCCAGTCCGTACACACCAATGATTTTCATGGGTGAGGAGTACGCAGAAATGAATCCGTTCTTCTTCTTTGAAAGCTTCAATGACCAGTGGCTGATTGATGCAGTAAGAGAAGGAAGAAAACGTGAATTTTCATTTATTGCCAACCATAATATCCGTGAACCTCATGATGTACGCACGTTCATAGACAGTAAACTTGACAGGGATTCAATTACTGATACTCCGCATAATGATGTGCTTAATTTCTACCAATCCATCATTGCATTAAAAAAGCAGAAGATAATAGGTTCGCATATTCGCAGTGAAGTTACAGTTGAGATGGACAGAGATAACGAGATCATTATTATTAAGTCACCAAAGAGCATCACATTGTGCAACCTTGGGAAAAATCCGCAACCGGTTGCTAAATACAATCTTACCGGACTTAAAATGCTTCTATCCTCTAAACTTAACTGTGAATTAAGCACAGATTCTATTGAAGGATTCAGTGCAAGAATATATTCGGCATAATAATCCCGCCAAGAATCTCTGTTGATCTGACAGTCCGTGTATAACTTCTTAGGGGTTGGCTGAACCAATCCCTTTTTTATGGATAAACTCTAATTTCATAAAAAACTGAAATCTGCCGTTATTACTGAAAAATTTTTCATACCAAATACTTAAATAGCGTACAGCATCACATCGTAAATTCTTCTTAACTTCTATTAGAACAAAAACTATCATAATCCTTAACATCATCAATAACATCGTAATATTGATGAATCTGGTATTCAGGAGTATTTTCAAGTAAATAGAGAAAATAAAACCTCTTTATTAAATAATAATCAGAGAATAATTAATTGAGAATGAAATTAAATAATAGCTATTCTATTTTTAAGCGGAATAATCCATGGAACATCACGAAGTAAATTCCATAACCAGTGCTACAATTTTTTTGGGTTATATCCTATTTAATAAACTCAATTCAGCTTCAAAAAACATAAAAAATATAGTAAAATATCTATAATTTACGAAATTATATATATTTATCAATTATCAAAATCATGGAAAAACATCATCAGTCAACTCCCTTTGAAATATACGATGCAGAAGTATCAATAAAGGAAGTTAAGGCAACTCTCGACATGGAAGGATTCAATCTCTCAGCAGAAGAGTTAAATCTTTTAGGAGACTGCATCAATGGTAATAAAAACAGCGAAACAGTCCGTCAGGAGTTGATATCAAAAATCATATACAGAAAGCATAATGCATGAAATAAATGATCCATACTGCTATCCAGGTACTGAAGTATTAAAAAACAAACTTGGAATACAGGACGAGGAGGAATTGCTGGAAACAGAAAAAATTCTTTCCATGTTGCGCCTTACCGAACTGATTAAGAAACCGGTAAGAGGGAGTTTTGATTTTCAACATTTATGCAGAATACATCATTATATTTTTCAGGATCTATATGTATGGGCCGGTAAAATAAGAACGGTTAATATTGGAAAGGGCAATATGTTCTGTCATGTAGAATTTATCGCTAGAGAAGCTCAAAAGCTGTTTGAAGATCTCAAATCAGAAAGCAGTAACACTAATATGTCCCTTTCCACTTTTACAGAAAGAAGCGCATATTACTTTTCTGAAATAAACGCTATACATCCATTCAGAGAGGGAAACGGCAGAGCGCAACGTGAATTCATGCGAATATTTGCCATTCACTGTGGTTTCAAACTTGAGTTTTCCAAAATATCCCGTTCGGAAATGCTTAAAGCCTCTCAGGAATCATTTGTATGTAATTACAAACCTATGACAGATATTTTTAGAAATATCACCACCAAACTGTAAAATATTCCTTTTTTGGAAAGTTGTGAATATTTTTATCAGGAAGGCATTCCAAAATATTAATTACTATAGAGATCCCAAATAATGATAAAATACCACCGGTATTTATCATTATTGATTTTTTTAATTTTTCTTTTTAGTTACTTATGGAATAAAAAATGGAAATAAGAACCCGTTTTGCTCCTAGTCCTACAGGATATCTTCATGTAGGCGGTGCTCGTACTGCATTATATTCATGGCTTTACGCCAAACATAACAATGGTAAATTTGTTTTAAGAATTGAAGATACTGACAGAGAAAGATCTACTCAGCCTGCTATTGATGCAATCATTGAATCAATGAAATGGACTGGTTTAAACTGGGATGAAGGTCCTTTCTACCAAACCAAGAGATTTGATAGATACAATCAAGTCATTGATGAAATGCTGGAAAAAGGTCTAGCATACAAATGCTACTGTACAAAAGAAAGACTTGAAGAAGTAAGAGAAGAACAACAGAGGGCTGGTGTAAAACCAAGATACGACGGCCACTGCAGAGAAGATCATAGTGAACACTCACCTGACGAACCATACTGCATCAGATTCAAAAATCCAAAAACCGGTAAAGTCGGTTTTCATGACAAAATCAGAGGATATATTGAATTCGACAATGAAGAACTTGATGATTTGGTTATTCGCAGAACTGACGGAACCCCAACATATAATTTCTGCGTAGTAATTGACGATTGGGACATGGGGATTACGCATGTAATCAGAGGTGAAGATCATATTAACAACACTCCAAGACAAATCAACATATACAAGGCATTAGGAGCTCCAGTACCAGAATTTGCTCATGTTTCCATGATTCTCGGTGATGATGGTACAAAACTGTCAAAGAGACATGGTGCAGTCAGCGTAATGCAGTACCGTGATGACGGTTATCTCCCTGAAGCCCTTATTAACTACTTAGTAAGATTAGGCTGGGGACATGGTAATCAAGAAATTTTCACACTTGATGAAATGATTGAATTCTTCTCACTTGAAGCAATTTCAAAGAGTGCTTCTGCATTTAATACAGAAAAGCTATTATGGGTAAACAGCCAGTATATGAAGTCTCTCCCTCCTGAAAGAGTTGCGGAAGAATTAAAATGGCACATGGACAATCAGAAGATTGACATTTCCAAAGGTCCTTCATTGACCGATCTTGTTCTGGCCCAAAGAGAAAGATGTAAAACATTAAAGGAAATGGCAGAGGTTTCTCGTTACTTCTATGAAGAATACGAAGATTATGAACCTAAAGCAGCTAAGAAATGGTTCAAGGACAACAGTGTAGAAGCACTAGAAAGATCTATGGCAAATCTTGTTAACGTAACTGACTGGGATGTAGAAAACATCGAAAAAGCATTCAAGAGTGTTGCGGAGGATATGCAGGTAGGTCTCGGTAAGGTAGGCATGCCGCTGAGACTTGCTATCACAGGTTGCGGGGTATCTCCTGAAATGGGAATAACCATGAAGCTTGTTGGAAAAGAACGTTCTATCTCTAGAATCCAAAAGACAATCACATATCTTAAGGCTAAAAAAGCTGAAGCTCCATCAGCCTGATAACTGATTACCATCTTATAAGAATGGTATATTGGTACAAAAGGGAAGAAAACGCTAAAGTTTCTTCCCTTTTAATTTACAATAATCTATACAAAAACTGCCTCTATCTGTACATAATCAAACATTTGATAAAACATTTATTAAACATGAAACAAACATATAAATCCAACAAATCCGCACCCCTAAAGAAAAAAATGATTATCAGGGGAATAAAGGATTTCATAAAAGAAGAAACATCCTGTTGGAGCACGGCTGAAGTTATCTGGCTTATTACCGGAATTCTGATAATTACTTTTCTAACAATATTAAAATCAATTAATGATGATGAATGCTGGTATACAACAGAAAAACTGATATCACTAACTGCCGCTATAACAGGATGTACAGCTGCTATTCTGACAGGCCAGGCAAAGCTTGGAGCCTTCATTTTTGGACTCATAAATTCAGTGCTCTATGCCTATATATCCTACAAATACAAATACTACGGTGAAGTAATGGTTAAAGTGCTAGTATTCATGCCACTTAATATATATGGTATGACATGCTGGCTCAGAAATATCAGTAATACCAATATGGAAGTAATAAAAAGATCATTAAATTTTAAGAATAAAATAACTGTAGTTGGTTCTGTCATAACAGGAACGATTGTTTTAGGATTATTATTAACTTACTTAGGTGGAAAAAGACCATTTATAGATGCATCAACAACAGTGCTTGCAACTACCGGATTAATTCTTACTATTAAAAGATATATACAAAACTGGATAATATGGATATTATTGAACATTATCAGTATATGGTTATGGATAATACCTTTTTATAAAGGAGAAGGGCAACCTGTTGCCATCCTGCTCATGTGGCTGTTCTATTTAGTAAACTCTCTGATCATGTACGTTCGTTGGAAAAGACAATACGAACAAAAAGACGAAATGACAGAAGAAAATATGAACCAGCTCATAAAATAATCAGTTTTATTAACAATTTATATAAATCTTCGTTTCAGACACATTTTCAATACTCCAATACAATTATAATTCACTTCAAATGGAAGGAGATAATTAAGTGAAAATCTTATCAAAACTGTTCACAATACTTTTGACCCCTTTTTTAGGATTGATTGTGTCAGTATTTATGCTAACAGCAAACGCATTCGCATATGATACCTGTGATGAGGATGACGAAGACTGCCAGAAAATTTCAGGCTATAACGAAAATCTTAAGAAAAAATCTGATGAAATCAAAGATCAGGTTAAAGCAATGACTGACTGCGCAATGCAGGCTAACTGTGAAAAGTGATATCAATTAACAACTACAGAATATAGTATATTAAAAGCCCTCTTAAGGGCTTTTTTAGTATCGGCATAATTATCATGATATTAAGCTTTAACAATAATAAATAAAATAGGAAAGGGATTAACTTCAAACTCATATAAGGATAAACATACAGAAGTGGCATAGAATCGTTCATAGTTCAGCTTTAAACAAACATTGATATACTTTACAGTCACAAAAAAAACAACGCTATAAAAACGAACTGAGAAGGGATAACATTCAAATTAATTGACATGAGACATCAGCAATCAGAATGCTGACAGAACACAATAGAAGAAGGGATAAAAAAAACATCCAAAATAAAAACAAAAAAACCGACTTAAAGTCGGCTTATTTCTT
>JAEEGF011329878.1_pt1 | contig 17940 bp, 11 predicted proteins | sample 9134171 | NCBI WGS metagenome assembly JAEEGF01 (sample SAMN16246542, study PRJNA631951) | gut metagenome | biome: gut microbiome; feature: rumen; material: AP-attached | host: Bos | place: Iran: Karaj | collected 2018-10 | reverse complement strand
CTCGCCACCGAGCTTTCTATAGAGCGACCGCAACGACCGCATATAGCATGACGAAGTGTTGCTTCCCACATTGTGTTCGGCCAGCCATCGTTGGAAAGCCGTCATCAATGCGACGCTGATGTCATTGATACCATACTCTTGTCCGCCGAAACGAGCAAACGCTCTGAGCGCTGTACGATAGTTTAGGTAAGTACTCCGGCTAAAACTCTTCTTGTCCCTCTCCACCAATATAAAGGCAGAGCGCAGGAAGCTGTTCCTTTGTTCTGACATAGCTGGATGGTTTTAGTAAGGGCATGTTCCTGTATTCCAAGTAACTCAATAGGAAGATACAGCTGCGCAAAGTTATTGTATTTTTTGCACATGACCAAACAAATTGCCCAAAAATGTAAAGAAAAACGCAATTAAAAGGAAAGCGCAACCCACTGTTTTGTGGATTGCGCTATATTAAGTTGTCGTCTGACGTGTGATTTTCAGAACACTTGAGTTACGGTTAACGTTGTCGTAGAGATGGACTTTGCAAGCTCTTTACTTGACCACGACTTTACGTCCGCCAACGATATAGATGCCCTTAGGCAACTGTGGCGAGGAGAGTCCGCGCAACTGCGAGCCATTCATGTCAGCGGCGTCGTTTACTCCACTCATTACTCTCCTACCTTGCAGGTCGTAGACGGCGTTGCCGTCAGCGGCCTTTGTATCGATCATTTCGATGCCTGTGTCTTCCCATTCCACGGAGACAGGCGATGCCAGCCAATAGATTTCGTCGATGATGAAATCGGTCGAAATCTTATGGGTTCCGAAGATGCCAGTCACGTCGTAGCGCTCCTGAGCCATCTTTGTTGCTGAGGGGGTACGGATGCCTGTCACGCCAAGCGTGTTGTAAATACGGTAGAAGAGATCACCCTCATAGGCCACCACCTGTGCCGATGTACTCACACCCTCCATCATTCGACGATCAAGTGCAATGGTACGCAGCACAATTTTTTCTGCATAATAGTCGGCATTCAGGTCAGTGAGCTTCACCTCGATGGGTTCCACCTCGTCGCCATCCTCAACAACCAAGCCAGCTGCATTGGTCAAGTCGGCCTCGCCAGCGAACTTCGGCATACGGTTTTCGGTGGTCTTGGTTCCGAAAACTGAACCGTTGACCACGGCATTCTTCTGCATTGTGAGACCAGTGTTGCTAAAGACGATAGCACCAGTGGCATCACGCACATAGATGTCGTTACGATAGGTGGCCAGCACACGTGCATTCTGTAGCTTCAGCAATACACTTTCGCCATCGTCAAGAGCCTTGAAGGCGGCAATATTGTCAACCATCGGAGCTTCAAATACGGTTAGGATGCACTGAGCCTTCAGTCCGTTGTCGCTCTCTACGGTAATAGTAGTCTCGCCTGCGGCAAGAGTTGTAACGACGCCATCCTGGTCGACAGTGGCCACGCTTTCGTCGGACGACGACCATGTGAGCACAAACTCAGCGGAACCAGGTTCGGCCACATAATCAATCTGACTGGTAATGCCGACTAACATGCGAAGCGCCTCGGGCAATGTCAGGGTGTTCAGTTCGAGTTGCGATTCGATGGTAAAGCTTACCGTACCTGTTCCCACATTCTCGTTGATGTTCGTCAGTCCCCACTGATTGTCCTTGCCATTCCACGTCTTCAGGTTGGCAGGCGAGGTTGTATTGGTGAGCGATGTCACCTTACGAGCACCTGGGTAAGGATCCTGTGTAGCAGCAACGCCTGTACCACGAGCACGCACCAGTTCGAAGTAGTTGTGCGACGGGTTATTGTTCACGGCATTCTGCTGCCACACGTTCGTGTTGGTAGAGTCCACTCTGAACACGAGCATACCATGGTAGGGCAGCGCTGCATCCCAGCGGGTGCGCTGACGATTCTCCAAGAGAAAATACTCTCTGCTGTTGGGAGAGTTCAACCGATAGCCTTTATTGCTGATATTCAGTGGTTCAAGGGTATAGGAACCTTCGCCATTGATCAACTCAGGCGTGGCAAATCCTACGGCATAGCGGTCGTAGAGCGTGTAGCCAGCTGGTGTACGTGCATTGCCATTGTAGCAGCCACTAGCCATGATTGACCACTGACCGGGGTGCTTACTCTCGCCGCCAGAGCCCTCGTAATCGACATCGTAGAAGTCGGGCAGGCCCAGCACATGGCTAAACTCATGACAAATGGTACCAATACCGTCGATATTGCGGCTCGTGGGATAGCCTGCCGTAGAGCCATCGCTACCCGAGAGCTCCGTAGAACAGGCGTAGCGCCCCAGAACAACGCCGTCCTTGCGGACTTGCCAGTTATAATAGCTTGTGGCATTGGGGTTGTAAATCTGGCTGGCATGTGGCCACAACAGACGCTCGTCGTTGCCACCTACTTGTGCTCCATGTCCGGCAAAGATGAAGAACACCATGTCAACCACGCCGTCCTTGTCGCCATCGTACTTGCTGAAGTCCACTTCGCTGTCGGCAGCATTGATGACGTCGCAGGTCAGCTGAGCGGCATTGTCACTGCCTTCAGCATAGTACTTGCTCCTATTGACCTTGATCGGGCCAACAATGTCGAACTCGGGTTTGAACACACCCATAGAGTTATCAGTGAAATAGTCGCGCACCGAGCCCGTGCATGCCACCCATTTGCCGGCATAGTCGGTGTAACCATCAAAGCCTTCCTTGGTGATGGTCTCGGTGATGACGTCCTTATAGTCTTCGCGATCGAACGTCTGGTCGTTGTACTCCACAAGGATGACCAGCCCACGGAACTTCGAATAGTCGTACTGCGGGGCTCGCTTCTCAGCAAGTGCCTTGCGACGATCCTGAGCCACGCGTGCCTTCTCCTGCTCCACCTGTGGCTTCAAGGCAGGTGTCAGATAGCGTCCCACGGTCTGCAGATAGGCCTTCTCCTGGTTTGTGCGCTCCGAGGCTTCATGAGCCACAAGGTCGGTAGCCACCAACTGTTTGTCGGCATCGAGGCGGGCATAGCAGTAGCCGCGGTCGGTGCGCACCACAGAGAAGCCATCGCCTGTCACGACGTAGTGCAAGTACTCATCGCCAACGAGGCGAATGGTCAGCACCGAGCCATCTGGTTGCTTCACTTTCAGACGGTTACCTTGAGCTGGCACTGCCCATGCTGAGCAGAAGCCCATCAAGATGACCATCATTGTCAGAAAGAGTTTCTTCATAACGTTTTATGTGTCTTTATTATTGTTTGATAGCGTTTGGGGATGCAAAGGTACGAATAAGTGAGCGAAATGCAAAGCAAAAACCATTTTTTTTGCGTTTATTTCCAAGCGAAAGTACTTTCGACCTATTGGCCGAAGGTACGTAATAGTAGGACGAAAGCAACGAATGGCAAGGACGAAAGCAGTGCTTTGGAGTGACAAAAGCAACGAGTTACAAGGTCAAAAGCAATGCCTTTGAGGGACAAAAGCAATGAGTTTGAGGGAAGAAAGCACTGCCTTTGAGGGACAAAAGCAATGAGTTACGAGGGATGAAAGCACTGCTTTTGAGGAACAAAAGCAATGAGTTGCGAGGACGAAAGTTGTGCCTTCGCAGAATCTCACTATAGTAAAGTAGCCGAAAGGAATACCTTTCTTTATATGCTAAATACGGAAAAGGGCACGCCCACAACTTGCGGACGTGCCCTTCGGGTTATAGAATTTCTGCGAATATTTTCTCTTTAGCAGAATAGAGCAATTACTTGCGGACGACCTTCTTGCCGTTCTCAATGACGATGCCCTTGTAGCTCTTCGAAACAGGCTGGCCCATGAGGTTGTAGGTCTGCTTGCTTGTAGAGTTCTTCTCAACGATAGCATTGTTGATGCCAGCGAGGAAGTTGCCCTCGTTCAAGATAAATGCTGTCTCCACGAAGTAACCAGCACTGTAGGCAAGACCGTCGGCGTCGCCATTCGAACGGATTCCGAAGTAGTCGGGGAAGTAGAGAGCTGCACGGCCATCTTCAGTCGATGTGGCAAACGCGCCAGGCACCTCTGTGTCATCCCAGTTGGTGTGGATGTAAGAGTCTTCTTCAGTAGTGTAGCAGTTAACGATGTAGAGGTAAGGACCATAGACATCGTCATCACCCGACACCTGACGGGTATACATGTTCTGCCCGGTGGGGATACCAAGTGTTCCGTCCTCGTTGACGTTGATCTGGAGCACACGCTGTCCGAAGAAACCATAGATAGTGATGTAGGCATTTTCGTCCTGGATGTAGATGGGGAACTTTGTTTCGCCATCCCAACTACCAGTCAAAACTGTCTGATAGCCCTGCTCAACACCATTGGCAGCATGCAGCTCATCACCTACGCCACGGGTGTACCAGTAACCAGCATAGTCGCCCTCTTCGATGATCAGATACCAAGCAGACTGATCGAGATACATGACACCATCGTCCTCAACAGTGAAGCTGATGGTCTCACTGAAGTTCTCGTCATCCTCGTTGACGAGACCTACGATGGTCATCGGGCCATAGGTAGAGCTGGTGTAAGCGGTCTGGGCAGGGATGGTGATGACACCAGCCTCAGCATCGTACATAGCAAAGACACAGAGACCTGTTATGCCGAGATTCGAAATCTTAAGGCCTTCGTAGGAGTTGCCTTCTTCATCTACGTAAGTTGAATCCTCGATGGTGATAGCTGTTGAAACGAGCACATCGTCTTCCTCAACTGCAACATTGAAATAGGTACCGAAGATGCCTTCCTTTTCAGGAGCCTGAGCCTTGAAAGCCATTTTTCCCTGTACGGGGTTGATGGTCTGAGGAGCAAATGTCATTTTCACATCAGTCGCACGGGGAGCCTTCTTAACCAACTGTGCATTTACTGAAACTGCCATGAGAGCAGCGAATGCAAAGAGTAAAAATTTCTTCATAATGTGTTGATTTTAAATTGTTGATATTTGCGTCCTGCATGTGCTGCCGGCATCATCGTGCCGAGATGTCGGCAGCAGCAAGCGGTGTCGCGTTGTTAAAAATAGTTGTTTTCTTTTTTATTGACCTTCTTCTTCGTCGAGGATCTGCAGTGGCAGATCAACCTCAGCGGCAGAAAGCGTGACGACATTCGTTGGGTCGGAAGTATCGATCAGGCGCATGTAGCTGGGTCGACGTGGGTTGTCGGTCTCAAGTTGGAATGTAATACCGCGATCGCCCACGATACACTTCATAGCCTTGTCGAGGTTGTAGCGGCTGTAGTAGGTACGACCATTGGTATTAACAGCCGTTGTATTACGCGTAATCTTAACCTGATCGCCCGTATCACCAACTGGAGTAAAGGTCAAACCTTGATAGCCATAGTCGCCACCAGCCTGGAAGTGGAAGGCGAGACGGCTCTGATAGGTACCGATAAATGCCCAGTAGAGGGTGTTCTTCGACTTGTTGGGGCCAGCAGTCTTCAGCTTATCGTAGAAAAGACGCCAGTTATCCTGTGCTGCTGCGGGCAGACCATCCCAATAGAAGAACCACATGCCGTCGCGCAGCGACTCCCACAGTGGCGGAACCTCTGTCTCAAGCCAGATGGCTGCATCGTTGGCAGCATAGAAGCGCTCCATGGTGTCGCCCTTGAGAAGTCCATTGAGCGTGACACCAGCCACCTCATAGTCGCTATAGAAGGTGAAGCCTTCGGGTGTGACCACGTAGGGGACAACAATCTGTTGAGATTCGCCCAGGGTGTCGGTATATTCGAACACCAGACGACGATAGCTCAGGAAGACGGTCACTTCGGTATTGGCAGTGTCGGTCTTGAGCGTATGCTTGGTAGGATCGACACGCAGGAAATAGGTACGCGAAGCCATGAACTCCTCGGTCTCCTTCACCTTCTGCACATAGTCGGCCCACGACTGATCGGCAGGCATGGGGTACATGTCGATGCGCGAATTGTGCTTCTTACCACGCAAGGTCACCTTCTCAGGAGTGGCCGAGATAATACGGAATTCGAAGTCGCCATCCATACCTGTGCCCTTCTCACCGTAGTCGGGGTTATCGGGGGTTGAGAAATAGTGCATGATGTTGTTAAAATCGTCGAACGAGACGATGATACCCTGGCTCTGCTCGTACTTGATGTGCGACGTCTCGGTGATGATTTTGCCATCTTCGCCTACGCCTGCCTGATGGCTGGCACCAACCTTCTCACTGCCAACCTCGGCTTGATCGCCCTTGAACTTCACAAAGACGTTGTAGCCACCATAGGTTGACGAGCCGTAATATTCCATGCGCCAACCGTTGGGGGCTGCCTCAAGAACCTGCTTGGCCTGGGCAATGGCATCGGCAGCACGCTGTGATGCGCTCTTGTCGAACTTATCCTCTACTTCAGGTGTGCATGCCACAAAGGCCATGACGACCAAGAGAAGAGAGAAAATGCTGTTTATCTTTTTCATATAGCTTGTTCTTTTATTTCGTTTCTAACTATTTGAGAGGATTAGTCAAGCGTACGCAAATCGAGAGAGGGTGCTTCGGCCGAACGACGCAGCACGATGTCGCGCATGTGGTCGAGGTCTACGCCCCAGCTGTTCTGGAAGTACTCCTTGATCATGGTGAGCTTCTGGTTGAGTGCGATACCACCCTCTGATTCCGGGCCACCAGCCTGGTCGATGATCATCTGCCAGCCGGCAGGAGTCATGGTGACATAGGTGGAGTACATCTCAGCGAAGTCCTCGTTGTACTCACCCGAGCCGTAACCCGTGACGAAACCTTCCTTGGCTGCATCTTTGTCGGCCACGTTGATCCAGTCGGCAGAGTGATACTTACCGGCACTGATGGTCTGGTAGTCGGTAGAGTAGTTCTTCTTCTGAGTCAGGATGTGGCAGAACTCGTGGTGCATGGTGTGAAAGAACCAGTAGTTCATGTCCATAGGACGCTCGTACTTGCTGGCATAGGGGTTATCGCTATTGATGCGAGGATTGTCGATGTCGAGTTCGTTGACACCGTAGAGCATGATCTTCAGACCACCCTCGGCGGTACCCATCACCTGTGAACCGTTGGAGTTGAACTCGTAGGAACCGATGAGCTGGATTTCACGCGGGGTATAGGTCTTCATGAAGTCGGCACCCATAGCCTCGGCATAAGCGTCGAGCCAGACGTGGCGCACGAGTTTGGCCAGTGCCACCGACTGCTCGTACTTGGCAGGGATGACGTTGTAGGTCTGGTCTGTCTGCTTGTCGCTATAACGATAGTTGAAGCTAATGTTATAGATGTCAGTATAATTCTTCTTCAGCCAAGCGTCAAACTCATTGAGCTTGGTCACCTCGCCGTCGAACACGCTGACGGGATTGAGGTCTTCACTACCGCAACTGGATGTCAGCACTGCCATGCAGAGCGACAGGAATGCAAGGGATAAATATTTCATCTTCATGGCCTTTACATATAAATTTTGTTCGACAATTCTTCCCAAAGCGTCGTCTCTACAGGCTTCGACTCATCACTCTTGTCGAGGATGCCTGCAGCACCAGACTTATTAGAATCCTTACGGGGATTGGCCTGAAGGCCTGCATTGATGACATCGTTAGGCAACTGGATGGCACCGCGCAGATCACCGGGCTCAAACACCTGAGCATCTTCACCAGAAATGGGGTGACTATAGGCAATACCGTAGCGCTTGAGGTCCATGAAACGCAGACCCTGATAGATGGTTTCCAGTCGGCGCATGTGGAGCAGGAACTGCAGGATGTTCGACTGGACGTGGTTGTCAGGAGCCTGGTCAATGGTGAAGCCCTGCGGAACCATTGCCTTACGGATGGAACGCTCGCGGTTGCCTTCAGGAACGACAACAGCTGTGTCGAGGTTCTCAATGAAATCGTTGACGTTCTGAACGGTAAGCACAGGACGTACGGTGCCTTCGTTCTCAGCACGGCAGTGGCTGGTCACCCAAAGGTTCATGTCCTTCAGACCGTTCTCGAAGTCCTTCTTCAGGATGTAAGCCTCAGCACGGCAGAGAAGGGTCTCGTCGCCCGTGAAGATGGGGTCGACAATGTGCGGGTAACCAATACCGTTCACCTTGTCGCTGTACTCGAAGAACTCGTCGATCTTCGGGAACGACACATACTGGTTGGAGCCATAAAGCATGTTTGAGTAGTAGAGCGTGTTGGCCGAGCTACCCGAACCCCAAGGCATGCTCACCCAATAGGTTTCGTAAGCCGTGATGTTGTAGTTGTGGTGGAAACGGGCTGACGAACCACCGCTGAGGTTACGGCCAGCAAGCGAATAGGTGGCCAGCAGCATGAGGTTGCATGCCTCAGACGACTGCACGTAGCGGTTGGAGATATCGGCACGACCCAGCGAACCATAAGGCTCGAAGTTACGCATCAAAGCGAGCGGATTGGCACCGAGCACCATGTTGGCATACTTGATGCACTTGTCGTAGTTCATGTAAAACAGGTTGAAGCGTGCGGCAAAAGCATAGGCAGCCTTCACGTTGAAGTGATATTTCGGCACACGATAGTAGTCGTCGCTGATATTGGGCAGGGCCTCCTCGATGTCCTTGTCGATGGCAGCATAGAGTTCGCGCAGGGTGCCACGGGTGTGGGTGGCATTGACATCGCTCTCGGGCTCAAGCGGATAGGGCAAGCCGAGGTATTCGTCGGCCTTGTCGGGATTCCATGCCATGCAGAAGGTGCTGGCCAGCATGAACATGCTGTAGGCACGCACCATCTTGGCCTCAGCCTTTGGTGCAGCCAGGTCGGGTGTGTCGCCCAGGTCTTCGATAGCAGCCAGAATCTGGTTGCAGATGGCTACGGACTCGTAGTAGGAGTTCCAAAGCGAACGGGGCGAATCGGTACCTTCCTCGACGGTGTCCTTGAAGCGGTAGATCTCCTCCATGAGGATAGAGGTACCGTATTGCCGGCCATTGTCAAGCACGTTGTCGGACATGACCTCCATGACGAGGTTATTGCTGGCAGAAGGATAGGCCGACACAAGCAGGTTGATGATCTTATCGCGGCTGTCGAGCTCGGCACGATCATCAGGAAGTCGGTCAAGATACTTGTCGCAAGAGGCAAGAGCCAGCGCAAGCAACATTATTGAAAAGATTCTTATTTTCATAATTGTATATTCTTTTTCTGATTGACAATACTGAACAAATTAGATACCGAGACGCAATGTAAGTGTGAACTGGCGAGCCATAGGTACTGCCACACCACCAGAGTTGAAGAACTCAGGATCCTGACCGTTGAGCTTCTTGTCGGCATAGATCAAGAAGGGGTTGGTGGCTTGCAGCTTCACGCTCATGTTGGTGAGGCCGAAGTGGTGTACGAACGAAACGGGCACATCGTAAGAGAGTGAAATCTCCTTCATGCGGATGAAGTCGCCCTTGGCAGTGCGTGCATGCGAACGGTTGTAGGCATTGAAGGCATAACCCAGACGGCTGTCGTTCTGAATCTGACGGAGGTCAGGAATACAGGGGATGTCGGTCTTTGCCTCGTCGCCGGGTACCACCCAACGGTTCTGGAACTCCTTCGGCATGGCCATCAGGTCGGAATAGCTGACGGCAAACGACGGGTCGAGACGAACCTTGTTGCCATAGGCATAAGTGATGAAAACATTCAGGTGGAGACCCTTCCATGAGAACACGTTGCCTAGTGAACCAGTGATGGTGGGATCGGTCGGTCCTTCATAAATCAGGTACTCCGTGTTGTACGACTGGAAGTCGATGTCGCTGGTGGTCACCTCACCACTTTCGTTGACGAAGGTGGGCAGACCATTCTCGTTCAGACCGCGGAAGTCGAGCGAGAAGAGCGAACGGTAGGGATAGCCAGCCGACGTGAAGCCGGAACCGGTAATCAGGTCGATGATACGGTTGCGGGCATCGAGCTCGACCACCTTACTTTTTGTGTGCGAGAAGATGAAGTCGGTGCTCCACTGGAAGTCCTTGGAGATGATGTTCTTCGTCGAGAGGGTGAACTCCTCACCATGAGATCTCATCTTGGCTACGTTGGGATACCACGTGATCTGACCGGCAACACCATCGGTGCGCTTCGGACCAATCAGGTCGAAGTTGTTACGCTTATACCAGTCAAAGGCAAGGTTGATGCGGTTATTGAGGAAACCGAGGTCGAGACCGATGTTGAGCTCGTGCTTCTTCTCGTAGGTCAGGGCAGCATTGGCGAAATCGACAATCTGCAGACCCGACTCCTTATCGACGGTGAACGGACGCCAGGGGTTGTAGCTCTGGACGTTGATTTCAGCGTTGGTCACCACAGGCTTGTCACCCGTCAGCGAGTAACTGGCCTTCAGCGTGGCATGGGTCAGTGCGGGGCGCAGCTTCTCGAACCACTTCTCCTCATGGGCATTCCATGCGCCAGAGATGTTCCATGTGGGCAGCCAACGGGCACTACGGATCTTACCCAGACGGTTAGAACCTTCGTAGCGAACAGTTCCGTTGACGGTGTAACGGCCTTTGTAAGAATAGGTAGCCGTACCGAAGAACGATACTTCACGGCTGTAGCCATTGTTCAGAGAGTAGTACATGGAGTTCTCCTCGCTGGCCTGCTTGAAGTAAGCGTAGTCGTAGCTGCCGAGCATACCCATGTCGTACTGCATACCCACACCGTTGAAGAACGAACGAGTACGGGTGACGTCATTGATTTCCATACCGCCGTAGGCGTTCAGAATGTGAATGTCGTTGAACACGTCGTTATAGGAAGCGGTGGCACGGAAGTCCCAGCTGCGCATGTTATACTTGGTCTCACGATAGAAACCGCCCTTCGGCAGCACCGTCTCTGGCAGGTTGTTCACCTGGTCGGGGTCGGTGTAGAGCCAGGGGTTGGCATCACGCATCGTGGCATCGTCCATGGCGCGGAAAGCCAGAGCCTGGTTGGAGTACTCCGTGATCTTGTGCGACTGTGTGGTGGTCGAGAACTTGTAGGCACCGAGGGCGCTCAGCTCAACCTTCGAGATGGGCTTGTACTTCAGTTCTGCCTGATACTTCAGGTCGATCACGTCGAGATCCATGTAGTTGTTGTCAAGTTCGTTCTTCAGGTTGAATGCCGAGAAGTTGCGAACATAGAATGCATCGGGATCGAGCGTACGCGATGAGTTGATGGCGTAGCTATAGGGGTTGATATCGAAGTCACGCGAAACGGCACCACTCACGGGGTCAACGCTCTGGTTGGTCGTACCAGGAGCTTCCTGACGACGATAGCTGGCCAGACCGATCATGTTCAGCGATACCTTCTTGCTGAGGTTGTAGAGGGCGTTGATGTTAGCGGTGTAGCGCTCCACCTTGCTCTTCTTGGTCCAACCCGGATCGTTCATCACACTGAACGAAGTATAGTACTGTGCCTTCTCCGTACCAGAGCTCATGCTGACTGAGTGGTTGTGCGAGATGGCATTCGAGAAGAGCTCGTCAAACCAGTCGGTGTTGCGATACTCTGCCTCGCGCAGATAGTTGTACATAGCCTCGGGAGTGTTGGCAAGACCGAAGCCAGAGGCGGGATCGAAGTCGTTCATCAGGTGATACATCTTACCGAACACACCACTGCTGGAGGCACGATAGGAGTTCATGAACGAGAAGAAACCGTTGTTATACATCTCGCGATAGACCGACATCTGCTCCTGCGAGTTCATGATGTTGAACTGCTTGTAGCTGGGTTTCAGACGCATGGTGTACTCACCGGTGTAGGAGATACGCGATGTACCAATCTTACCACGCTTGGTGGTGACGACAATCACACCAGCCATGGCGCGGGCACCATAGATAGATGTGGCGGAACCGTCCTTCAGGATCTGGAACGACTCAATATCGTCGGCGTTCAGACCTGCAATGGCACTGGAAATCAGCGTAGCAGCGTCACCCGACGAAAGGGCGTCGGCATCCACCTCTGTGACATCTTCCATGATAACACCATCGACAACCCAAAGAGGCTTCGACGAACCATAGATAGACGTTGCACCACGCACACGGATTTTCGGGGCTGTACCGAAGGTACCAGAGACATTCTGCACCGACACACCGGCTGCACGACCTTCAAGTGAACGGCTGATATCTGCAACACCATCGAGCTTTGCCTTCTCTGCATCGACCTTGGTGGCAGAACCCGTGAAGAGTCGCTTATCCATCTTCTGCATACCCGTGACGACCACCTCGTCGATAGAACGAGAGTCAGGCGTCATGTGTATCATCAGTTTCGGACCGGCTTTTACCGTGACTGTCACATAACCCACAGACGATACCTCGAGGGTAGCGTTCTTCTGGCTTGTTGTAAACGAGAAGTTACCTTCGATGTCAGTAACGGCGAGGGCCTGTTTCTGACCCTTCAGCTTCACTACTGCACCAATGATCGGCTCATTGTCTTCCTGGGAAAGAACTGTTCCCGCGACCTTTGTCTGAGCCATGGCCACGCCCAAAGACAGGAACATGAAGGCCAAGATCATCGTTAGTCTTTTCTTCATAAGATTCTTTTTATTATGTTATTCTGTTTTTAATCTTCTGGTTTTTCCAGTATAGATTACGAGCATTTATGATACTATGCGGTGCAAAATTAGCACTTTTTTACGAGAATGTATTTCTATTTAACACTTTCTTGACCAAAAATAAACAATATTTAACGATTAAGCGATAAAAATGCACAAAATGTCATTTGAAGTATCTGCGAAAAGGTAGCTATTCACGCGCGTATTTATATAATAATGAGTCGGCTTTCGACTTCAGATAGTTCTTCAACCCATCGTCGGACAGCACTTCGATATCGTCGGACAGTCCGATGACAAAGCGCCCTATGCCGACATAGCTCACGACGTCGGTCTCGAAAATCCAGCAATCATCGCCATCGGGCGTGATGCTTCGAGCCGAAAGGGGATATTCTTCCAAGAGCAAGTCGTGAGAGAGCCGACCAAGACGTAGCTTCACGCGGTGTTTCTCTTCGCCGCTGAAAAGGAATATGTCGGTGTAGACTTGGCAATGCTTATCCTCATTACCCCAAACAGCGTCTTCTACAACACGAACCTCGCCGATTCTCGATAGTTTGAAGGTCTTGTTTTTACCGGAGGAAAGTTCGAAGCAGCGCACGTCGCACTTGTCGTTCATGAAAAGAAACGGCTCAACGACTCGGTCGCTCACGGTCTTACTGTGTGGCGACGAGTAATTCTTCAGTACGACAACACGCTTTCGGTCGATGGCATCGTAAAGGTTGTTGATCATCTGTGCCCTCGTTTTCGAGGCCTTTCCACCACACAGATAGTCGATGTCGTAGAACCTGACGAGTTTGTTCTTCACCAACTCGCCATAACGGCCGCTATCTTCGACATTGTCGACAAGTTTGAAGAGGAAAGCCGCTTCATCTTCACTAAAACTAATGTTGGCCGACACTTGCTGGAAGAAGGGTGACTTGGGGTTCAGGCGATAGACCTTTCCCTGCTTGATGACGATAAACCCGTGTTGGCGCAGGCAAGTCAGCATATAATAGCACAGACGTTTGCTTACGCCAAACGTCTCGGACAATTCTTCTACTGTGTGCCCGTCTCCGGACAACATGAGAACGAGGTCGAGAATCCTGTCTATACGTTCTTGGGTCATCTTTTTTTGTTGATGCGATTAGGAGGATGATGGTATCAAGGTTCTACATCGAAAGGCAACGACAGTTCTTCGCCACCAAGCAGATTGTATGACTTGCGGTGATAGGGGCTGATTCCGTATTGCCGAATGGCTTCACGATGTTTTTTGGTTGGATATCCCTTGTTCGAAAGCCAGTCGTACATGGGATAAGCCTCAGCCAGCTGGTTCATATAGTCATCGCGATAGGTCTTGGCAAGGATGGAGGCGGCTGCGATGGCGAGGTACTTTCCATCGCCCTTCACGATGCAGGTGTGGGGAAGTGGCTCCGCCATAGAGGCTGGCTGATAGGGTTTGAACCGATTGCCATCAACGATGACAGCCTCAGGGCGCACCTTCAATTGGTCGAGAGCCCTGTGCATAGCCAGGATAGACGCATTGAGTATGTTTATTTTGTCTATCTCCTCGGGCGTAACGATGCCCACGGCCCACGCCACGGCATCACGTTCTATCTGCTTTCGAAGGGCATAGCGGCGTTTCTCGCTGAGTTGCTTCGAGTCGTTCAGGTCGGCATTTTCGTAATCGGGTGGCAATATGACGGCGGCAGCATAGACACTGCCAGCCAAACAGCCTCGTCCAGCTTCGTCACACCCGGCCTCTACCAGTCCTTCGTAATAATGATTCTTCAACATAATAACAGCCTTCTGTCTCCTATTTACAGTTTCCTATTTGATGGTTGGCCATGCAAAAGTAACGAAAATTATGTAAATGGCCATCAAACTCACTGCTTTTTAACACTTAAACCAGTGGTTTCCACCCCCTAAAGAGGGTGAATAAGGGGCTAACTGCTTGCTTTTTAGTTAAATAATGTTACAAAAATAAGATTTTAACACTCACTTTTCGTTTTTGAACGTATATTTCACTATTTCATGTTAATTTTGCACCCAGAAACAAGAAAATCATTCAAAAACAATATCAATACCGAAAGAATATGGAAAAGAACATGATTTTGGAGGCTAACATGGCCCATTACAATCTCGGTAAGGAGACTGTGAAAACAATCAGTAAGAAAGTTGAACTGATGAAGAAGCCCATAAAGATGTTGCAAGGCTACTACTCCATGGTTTTGGAACGTGAAGTATCCATGCGGCAGACTCTCTTGTTGGTGAATGCGCAAGCCGCATTTGCCTGCACCGTCCTGCCGTTCGAATGTCCCATGCTGCTACGCGCAGCATGCTGTGGCTGGTTCCTTCACGCTGTCCTGAAGTGTCGCGATAACTTTTAAGGATGACTGCGTATAGATTGTAGGGACACGGCGTGCCGAGTCCCTACACTTCTGAGCATCGCAGTCAGACACACAAAAAAGATTTCGAAGATGTCGCACCTATCTATATATTCATTTCGTGCGATAACTTCGAAGTCGTTCTGCCACCCAAGCCAATAGTTATAATCCCTATTGCCTTAAGGGAACAATTGCTAACCCAGCATACGGACAACGCGCTGCAGGCCTGCCACGAGAGCATCGACTTCAGCCCTCGTATTGTAGAGAGCGAACGAAGCGCGGACGGTGCCTTGCACACCAAGCCGGTCCATCAACGGTTGGGCACAATGGTGACCTGTGCGGACGGCAATGCCCAATCTATCGAGCAATGTGCCGATGTCAAGGTGATGATGATTACCGACATTGAACGACAATGCCCCACCCCAGTCCGTCGGTGCACCAGTCTCTTCTTGGTCAGGAAGGCAGGTGGGTGCATAGATATGGATGCCGTCAATCTGTTGCAATTGCTCTCGGGCATAAGTGCCAAGGTCTTTCTCATGAGTTTCGATAGCATCGAGACCTATAGAGCACAGGTAGTCGATAGCTGTTGCAAGTCCATGCGTGGCCACATAGTCGGGAGTACCAGCCTCGAACTTAAACGGCAGGCGCTCGAAAGTAGTTCGTTCCCAAGTCACTTTGTCAATCATCTCTCCCCCACCCTGATACGGTGGCAGTTTCTCCAGCCACGATTCCTTGCCATAAAGCACGCCAATACCCGTAGGACCGTACATCTTGTGACCGCTCAAAGCCAGGAAGTCGCAGTCCATTTGCTGAACGTCCAACTTCTTGTGCGGAGCGCTCTGTGCTGCATCCACCAACACGGGCACACCATGTCCATGGGCGATGCGAATCAATTCTTCGACAGGGTTCACCGTTCCCAGCACATTGCTCACGTGCGTAACGCTCACCAACCGCGTATGCTCGTTGAACAACTGCTCATAAGCCTGCAGGTCGAGCCGGAAGTCGTCGCGCATAGGGATGACGCGCAGCCGAATACCGAGCTTCGTGGCTTGCAACTGCCAAGGAACGATGTTCGAATGGTGCTCCATTTCCGATACGATGACCTCATCGCCAGCCTGCATCTGACTTCCACAGAAGCTCGATGCCACGAGGTTGATGGCCTCGGTGGTGCCACGGGTGAAGACAATCTCCTCCGTCTTCCCGGCATTGATGAACTGGCGAACCCGCTCGCGAGCTGCCTCATGCAGGTCAGTGGCCTGCTGCGACAGGTAGTGAACGCCACGGTGCACGTTGGCATTCACGTTCAAATACTCGTCGCGCATAGCATCGAGCACGCAAAGTGGTTTTTGCGTCGTGGCGGCATTGTCGAGGTACACCAAAGGTCGGCCGTATACCTCGCGCGCCAATATTGGGAAGTCCTTTCTTATTCTCTCTACGTCGTACATGATTAAACTAAAGGTTTCAAAAAAAAACAACAGCCACCGCCATCAGCGACAGAACTTGCAGCCTTCGCACTTCGAGAGTTCGCCGCGGAAACGCTTGTCGACAAGATAGCGCAGGCGGTCGCGAAGGGGTTCAAGGGCAATGGCATCAATGACTTCAGTAACGAAGGCCTGCTGCAACAACAGACGCGCTTCACGTTCGGAGATACCCCGCTGCCGCATATAGAACAATGCAGCATCGTTGAGTTGACCTACCGTTGAGCCGTGCGAGCACTTCACGTCGTCGGCATAGATCTCGAGCATCGGCTGCGTGTACATACGGGCTTCACGGCTGGCGCAAAGGTTCTGGTTACGCATCTCCGAAGAGGTCTTCTGCGCACCATGTTCCACCAACACACGTCCGGCAAAGGCACCAGTGGCATCATTATCGAGCACATATTTATAGAGCTCATGACTATCGCAATGCGGAACGTGATGAGTGATCAGCGTATTGTTATCGACATGCTGCGACTTGTCGGCAATGACACACCCATTACACCAACACTCGGCACCCTCGCCACGGAAATGCAAATCGAGTTTGTTACGAGTGGTTCCATTATGTAGCGTGATCACGTTGTGCTTCAAGCGACTGTTGGCCTGCTGTTCAACATATAGGTTGCTCACGCGGGTGTTCTTGGCATGCGTTTCCTCCAGACAATAAAGGTCAAGGCCGGCACCCGGGCCCACATAGGCCTCGATGACCTGCGTTGTCAGGAAAGCCTTATCGTCGGCAGCGTGATCACAGAAGAGCAGTTTTGCCTCACTACCTTCCTCTGCCACGATAAGCACACGGCGGTTAACCATGAAATCGACATCGCTGCGCAGTATATTGATCACCTGAATAGTTTTCTCCACCTTCACGCCTTTTGGCACATAAACCAGCAGGCCATCCTGGGCAAACATCGTGTTCAGAGCCGTGACGGCATCGTCGTCAGTGCTGGCCAACTGGCCATAGAATCCCTTTACCATCGCTGCATGTTCGCGCAGTGAACCGACGACCACTCCTTCAGGCAGTGCCTTCAGCTTCAAGTTATGAGCGTCAAGATTCGAGTGATAGAACTGATCGTTGACAATGAAGTAAAGAAGCGTGGAGAGGTTAGGCACATCGCACTTGAAGGCATCGTATGGGTTGACGGGAATATTCAGCCGCCTGAGGTTCAATCCATAGTCGGGCTCAAACAGTTTCGCAAAGTCGGTGTACCTATATCGCTCCTGCTTGCGAGTAGGAAATCCCATTCGCCGAAAATCCTCAAAAGCACGGTCACGCACGGCGTTCATCACGTCGCACGAATGCTCGCAAATCATCTGGCGAGCCTGCTCGTAAAGGTCGATGTACTGTTTATCAGGAGTAGGAGTAATCATAACTATCAACTATCAATTGTCAACTATCAATTGAATCTTTTATCCAGTCATACCCTCGCTCCTGGATTTCCTTGGCCAACTCCGGGCCAGCGGTTTTCACAATCCGACCTTGATAGAGCACGTGGACGACGTCGGGACGGATCATCTCCAAAAGACGGTCGTAATGGGTGATCACGATGCACGAGCTCTCGGGTGTGCGCAGTTTGTTCACGCCCTCGGCCACAATGCGCATGGCATCGACGTCAAGGCCTGAGTCGGTCTCGTCGAGGATGGCAAGCGAAGGTTCGAGCATGGCCATCTGGAAAATCTCGTTGCGCTTCTTCTCACCGCCAC
>JAEEGF010612530.1_pt1 | contig 17940 bp, 16 predicted proteins | sample 9134171 | NCBI WGS metagenome assembly JAEEGF01 (sample SAMN16246542, study PRJNA631951) | gut metagenome | biome: gut microbiome; feature: rumen; material: AP-attached | host: Bos | place: Iran: Karaj | collected 2018-10 | reverse complement strand
ACATCCATGGAGGTAGGAACAAATGCTTAAAATAGGCGAATTTTCAAAACTATCCAGAGTAAGCATCAGGATGTTACGTCACTATGATGATATCGGACTTTTGAAACCGGCTGAAATCGATGATTTTACCGGGTACCGCTATTATCGCGAGGAACAGCTTTTTGTCATCGGAAGGATCACATCACTCAAGGATATGGGCTTTGCCCTTGCAGATATTATCAAGATCCTTGACAGCTATGATGATAAAGAAAAGATGGATGCCTTTCTGTCAGAGAGGCAGAAGGAACTATCAAAGCTTTCCAAGGAAACTGAGTACAAACTGATGCTTCTGGAAACAGCCAGAAAGAGGCTGAGAAAGGAGCAGAATATGAGTTTTGATGTAACAGTAAAAACGATACCGGAGAGATATGCTGCCACGGTTCAGATGGTGGTTCCTCACTATGAGGATGAAGGAATGCTTTGGAATACGATGATGAGCGAGTGCAGGAATCTTGTGCCGGCTGACCCGTGCCTTGCGGCGGCTGAGTTTCTTGATCCCGATTACAAGGAAGAAAATGTTGAGATCATTGCGTGGATGACCGTGAGTGGTTCTTATAATGATACGGAACATGTAAAGTTTAGAAATCTTCCTGCAGTAAAGGTTGCAAGTTGTATCATTAAAGGCAGCTACGACCAGATGGGTGAGGCATATGCGACTGTGGCGTCATGGATCAAGGAAAACGGATACAAAATGAACGGACCAATGTTCAATATCTATCATGTGAGTCCGGCACAGACACAGAATCCTGATGAGTATGTAACAGAAGCCTGCTTTCCTGTTGAGTAAATACGATTTGTGCCAAGGGGCTTAAGTTCTCCCTACCACTAGCCTTCCGAAAGGAATCATTATCCGGTTTTGATTTAGAGACAAACGCCATTTTCTTAAATGGTACAGGCAGATTTTCTGTTGCATGCGAGAGACTTGTCCGAAGTCAGCCGGAGGGGCATAGAAGTGGATGCTTTAGGTGGGCATAAGTTGCGAAGCAACGAGAGAAAAAGAGAAGAACGTTACCTAAAGCTTGCTTTAAGGGTGACGTTCTTTTCTTTTTTGAATGCCCGCATAAGCGGGCGGTGCCCATCTGAAAAATCACAAAACATCAAATCCACCGAGCTGACAAGTTTCAAGCGAGTATGCATAATAAAAGAAAAGCTGCGTAACATTTACTAGAAAATGCGGGTTTGTCGGATATGAAAAACCGGAAATGATTCAAAAAGAGGAAGGCGTAGCCATAAAAGTTGGTATTGCTTTTTTTAATGAAAGTATTATAATGACTTTTGTTCAGCTATTTTTAAGTAAAAAATGGAGGCAAAAATATTATGGAGACTATGTTGCTTTGCCTTGCGATAGCCCTTATTTTCGGGCTTATCATGTCAAGGTTTGCTAAGCTTATAAATCTTCCTGCCGTTACGGCGTATCTTATCGGAGGCCTTATACTTGGACCTTTCGTGCTTGGAAGACTTGGGCTTTCGGGTATTGGATTTAATTCACTTGAACAGGTGGAAGGCTTTAAGATCATTTCACAGACAGCACTTGGCTTTATTGCATTTGCAATAGGAAATGAATTTAGAGTTTCTTCGCTTAAGACTATGGGAAAACAGGCCATTACGGTAGGTATTTTCCAGGCGGTTATTACAACTGTTATAGTTGATGCGATCATGATCGTGGTTTATTTCATAGAACCAACCATCATCACACTTCCTGCAGCAATTACACTTGGTGCTATCGCAGCAGCTACGGCCCCTGCGGCAACACTTATGGTAGTAAAGCAGTATAAGGCAAACGGACCCCTTACAAAGCTTCTTCTTATGGTAGTTGCTATCGATGATGCGGTCGGTCTTGTGCTTTTTTCAGTGTCATTTGGTATTGCAACAGCTATCGAAGCAGGACACCTTAACGTGGTAAGCGTTATCGTAGAGCCTATAATCGAGATCATTCTTTCTCTTGCACTTGGTGCAGTGGCGGGAGTACTTCTTAATCAGCTTGAGAAGTATTTCCATTCAAGAAGTAAGCGTATGGCACTTTCCATCGGCTTTGTAGTACTTACAGTTGCTGTATCTATGACTGAGTTTAAGATCGGCGGAGTTACCTGTGGTTTTTCGCTTCTGCTTGTATGTATGATGACAGGAACTGTATTTTGCAATATCTGTGAGACCAGCGACGAGCTTATGGACAGAGTAGACAGATGGACTTCACCGCTTAATATTCTTTTCTTTGTGCTTAGCGGCGCAGAACTTAACCTTAACATACTTGGAGATCCGCTTATCCTTCTTATCGGATGTGTTTATATCATTTCAAGATCTGCAGGAAAGATGATCGGTTCTTATGTAAGCTGCAAGGCTTCCCATGCATCAGAGGAAACCACAAAGCACCTTGGACCTACACTTTTACCGCAGGCCGGCGTTGCCCTTGGTATGACTATCCAGGCTGCCGAGCTTTCAGATGGAGCAATCCTTAGAAATGTGGTACTTTTCTCGGTACTTGTATATGAGCTTGTAGGACCTACTATTACAAAGATAGCTCTTACAAAGGCAGGAGAGATCGATCCTTCCGGAAAGAGCAATGCAAGAACAGTGAATGTTGTGAAATAATAACGAAAATAGCCAAAAGGGACAGTCCCTCCCGGTCGAAGCGCGAGCGCTTTGACCGGGAGGGACTGTCCCTTTTGGCTATTTTCGCTGGTTAATTATTTGTATAATTATCAAAATAGCCCTGGATAAGGATAATTGGTGTTCCTTTATCGCCTGAGCCGCTTGTAAGGTCGCAAAGCGATCCGATAAGGTCTGTAAGCTGACGAGGAGTGGTACCCTGGGATGCCATGTTGCCTACAAGGCTGCCGCTCTTTGCTTTGATACTGTTGCTTATGGCTTCTTTAAGAGCTTCGCCTGAAAGATTTGCAAAATCGTTATCGGCAAGGTATTTAAGCTTAAGCTCGTTTGGAGTACCGATAAGACCGTCTGTAAATGCAGGAGAAACAACAGGGTCTGCAAGCTCCCATATCTTTCCCTGTGGGTCTTTAAAAGCACCGTCGCCGTATACCATAACTTCTACATGCTTGCCGCATTTATCAAGTATCTCTTTCTGAATGGCAAGTACAAGTTCTTTACTTTCTTTTTCCTTAGGGAAGAGTTTGATCTTGTCTTCTGTTGATTTGTTTGATCCAAGAAGACCATATCTTTCGTTATAACCGCTTCCGTCCACCGATGAGGTAAGGATGTCATCAAGACCACAAACAGCCTTGGCACCTGCTTCTTTAAGTATTCTCTTTGTGCGGGCTCTTGTGTGAATATCGCAGGTAAGAACGCAGTCTGTGTAATTAAGTATGGTCTTTGCCTGATTTGCAAATACGATCTCAACCTCAGCGCCTTCACCTTTTACTATATCGGAGTAGTACTGAACATAGTCAACGCCGGTAAACTCGTGCTTGTTCTCTCCGAAAAGTTCTCTGTATTTTTCAAGAGAAAGAACATCAGAATAAGGATTAACACCGGCAGCATCAAGCTGATCGTAGGTGATAAGTGCATTTCCGACTTCATCGCTTGGATAGCTTAACATAAGAACAACTTTCCTGCAGCCTCTTGCGATACCTTTAAGGTTGATGGCAAAACGGTTACGGGAAAGAATAGGGAAAATAACTCCCACTGTCTGTCCGCCAAGTTTTGCTTTAACATCTTTTGCTATGTCATCTACAGTTGCGTAATTGCCCTGAGATCTTGCAACTATTGATTCTGTAAGAGCTATTACGTCGCGGTCACGAAGGGAAAAACCTTCGCTTTCAGCGGCGCCAAGCACACTGTCTACGGTGATCTTAACAAGATCGTCTCCTTCACGGATAATAGGGCCTCTGATTCCTCTGGAAACTGTTCCGACTCTTCTTTCCATTATACTTTATCCTTCCTTTTGTTATATTTTTTTCAAACAATTTAATTATACCTGCTTGAGACGCTATATTCAAGCAATCTTGAGCATATTATAAATTTATAAGGGGCATAAGTACAGATTTTGGATAGATATTAAGCCATAAAACAAATTTATCTTAAAAAATACTGCCTATCGTGTTATTATATAGTTATCACATAAAAGAAAAGAAGGGGAAGATATGCTTACTTTAGATGACAAAGTCAAGGATCTATATAAAAATCCCGTAGGGCACGACATTATAGAAAAACTGCTGCTTACCATGGGGAAAAGTTCATTTCTTGTTAAAAATCCAATAGTTTCCAATATGAAGCTTGAGACCCTCGTTAAACTTGCAGGGGATAAGATAAGCTATGACTTTGCCGAAAAGGTCATGGAACTTGTAAATGCGGAAGAAGATATTCCTGTTATGCAGCGCGGCAAGATCAGCAAAAGATGGTGGAAAGAAGCTGTCTTTTATCAGATCTACCCAAGAAGCTTTCTTGACACAAACGGAGACGGCATAGGAGACCTTCGGGGCATCATAGAAAAGGTGGACTATCTTAAAGACCTTGGAGTTGACGCTATCTGGCTTTCGCCGGTATATGATTCGCCAAATGATGACAATGGCTACGATATCAGGGATTATCGCAAGATCATGGCAGAATTTGGTACAATGGAAGATTTTGATGAGCTTCTTAAAAAGCTTCACGAAAAAGATATGAAGCTTATCATGGACCTTGTGGTAAATCATACTTCAGATGAGCACGAGTGGTTTAAGGAGGCTCTGCGGGACGAAAACTCCAAATACAGAGATTACTATTTCTTCAGGAAAGGCACAAAGACCGAAAACGGAAAGAACCTGCCTCCAAATAACTGGCGTTCCTTCTTTGCAGGGTCTGCCTGGAATTATTATAAAAATGAAGATATCTGGGCTCTTCACCTGTTTTCAAAGAAACAGATGGACCTTAACTGGGACAATGAAAACGTTCGTAACGATGTAATAGATATGATAAACTGGTGGCTTGATAAGGGCGTAGACGGTTTTAGAATGGATGTTATCAGCCTCATTTCCAAAAAGCCGGAACTTCCTGAAGGCGACGAGAAGATCGGCGAGATGATGGGAATAACAGGTATAGAAAACTATTATTACGGCCCTCATCTTCACGAATACTTAAGGGAGATAAGAGCAAGAGCCTTTGACCCTCACAGGGCTTTTTCTGTAGGAGAAACACCGGGGCTTGGCATGGAAATGTGCAAGCTTATTACAGGAGAAGAACGAAAAGAGCTTGATATGGTATTTTGCTTTGATCACCTTGAAACACCGGGCCACGGCAAGTACGAGGACTACGAATACGACCTTAATTATTTCCGCGATTTTATAATAAACTGGACGGAAAATTATGGCGATAACAGACGTATGGCTCTGTTTTACGACAATCATGACAACCCTCGTATGATAAGCAAGATAACTCACAATAAAGAATTATATGAGCCTCTGGCAAAGCTTCTTGCCCTTATGCAATTTACATTAAAGGGCACGCCTTTTGTATATCAGGGCGAAGAAATGGGTATTTCAAACTACGAATTTACCTCTATGGACCAGATAACCGATGTAGAAGGAAAGGGAACCTACGCTGAGCTTTTGCTTAAAATGTCTGCAGGTGAGGCTTTCCATACAGTGGTATCGGGCACAAGAGAGCATGCAAGAGTGCTGCTGCCATGGAACAGCACAAGGCTTCCTGAGCATGAAGGTCTTGACGTTCCTGTTTACCCTTCAGTAACAAAGTGTTACAAGGATCTTATAGCCCTAAGGCGCTCCGATCTTGCTTTTGCATACGGAGATTTTTACTGCATCAGCAAAAAGAAAGATAAATTTGTATACAAGCGCTCCTACGAGGGCAGGGAATACATAATAGATTGTAATCTTTCCGGAGAACCTATAAAAGCCTACAATGTAGGCATGGTATGGGAACTTATCTATACCACGGGAAGCGACGGCGACATGCTTGCTCCTTATGAGGCAAGAATATACAAATTAACGTAAGCGGAGAAAGAAAATGGAAAAGATCAGGATAAAGTATCTTACAGATAAGATAGATAAATTAAGATATATCGACGGAAAATCAGACTGGATAGACCTTAGGGCAGCAGAAGAAGTGGAACTTAAAAAAGGAGAGTATAAACTTATACCTCTTGGTATCTGCATAGAGCTTCCTAAGGGCTATGAGGCGCATATCGTGCCAAGGAGCAGTACTTACAAAAACTTTGGACTTATCCAGGCAAATCATATGGGTGTGGTGGATGAGAGTTACTGCGGAGATAACGATCAGTGGTTTGTTCCCATGATAGCAATGAGAGATACGGTAGTTCACATAAACGATCGTATCTGTCAGTTTCGCATAATGAAACATCAGCCGGAGATAGAGTTTGAAGAAACGGATCACCTTGACGGAAAAGACCGCGGAGGCTTTGGTTCTACAGGTAAAAACTGAATACGCTAAAAAAAGAAGGCGCCGAACAAATCTGTTCGGCGTCTTTTTGTAAGTTATCTTCCTTTGATCTCGTCCGTTAAACCCTGTTTATACAGAAGATATGATGCGAACTCGCGCATCTCTTTGGAACTTTCTGCATCGAGCTGCTGATAAAGATTGAAAAACTCTACGATATCTTTATCAAGAACTTCTCCTCCAACAGGAAGGTAAGCATCAGATACTCCAAGTAAATAGTCACAGGAGACATCAAAATACTTCGACAAAGCAATAAGCTTCTCGAAGGATGGCTCATTACGCTTTGATTCATAGTTGGAGATAGCAGTAGGTTTAAGACCAAGAATGCTTGCAAGTTCACTTTGCGTGAGTTTGCGTTTCTGACGAAGTGATTTAAGTCTTACGTTAAAATTCATCTTTCGTGCCTCCATTTTGTTCTGTGTTCGAGGAATATTATATAACGTGAACATAGCTTTTGTCAAACACTATTTCACAAAAAATGATTTTGTTTCATTAGACTTGCGTCAAAAAGCAAAAATTTATTGACAACTCATAAAAAGTGAAATATTATATTGGTAACAACAAAATGGAGGTACTATGTAATGGGAGACCGTGCACTTCTCGACTTATTGCTTGAATATATCCTCATTGTCGGAAAAGACGGAAAACTTGAGTATTGCAACAAGCCTGCCATTGACAAGCTTAATATTAAAGGCGATATATCACTTATCAGTCCTCGCGACATTTTCCCGGTCCTTTACGAAAGAGCTCTTGAAAAAAGAGAGGATCTGCTAAATAAAAACATAGAAACAGAGATGTATAAGGCAAACAAGACCTGCTTTCCTGTCATTGCAAGAGTGACAAAGCAGGATGACGGAAAATATTTTATCTGTGCCGTAGATAACTCTATCCGAAAAAATATGGAAAAAGAGCTTACAAAGACAAGGGAAAATCTTTCTCTTGCCAGCACAACTCAGACGGATTTTATATCAAACATAACACATGAGCTTCGTACTCCTGTAAACGGAATGCTGGGGCTTACAAGAACTTTATACGACACGGATCTTTCGCCTATGCAGCTTGATACGGTTCAGGTAATAGAGCGAAGCTGTGTAAATATGTCAAAAATAATAAATGATTTCCTTGATTTTTCAAAACTTGAATCCGGAAAGATCGAGCTTGAGAACAATGAATTCAATTTTAGAAATTTCCTTGATAAAACACTTGCTGCAAATATTACCCTTATAAATGACAAAGGGCTTAAACTGGTGGTTTACGTGGCTGATGACGTGCCTATGAACCTCATTGGCGATGAGCTGCGTCTTACTCAGGTACTTAACAACCTTATCAGCAATGCTGTAAAGTTTACATCAGTTGGATACATTACCGTAGAAGTAACGCAGACTTTAGAGCAGGATGATTATGTGGAGCTTTTCTTTGTGGTTATGGATACGGGTATCGGTATAGCAAAGAGTGATATGGATAAGCTCTTTAAGCGGTTTTCACAGGTTGATGCCTCCATTACAAGAAGATTTGGAGGAACGGGCCTTGGTCTTTCAATCTGCGCAGAGCTTGTAAGGATGATGGGTGGCAGCATTAAAGTTGAGTCTGAAGAAGGAAAAGGAAGCGCCTTTTCATTTAATGTACGCTTAAGAAGAGTTGCCGACAGCATCAATGATGAAGGCGTTAAATTCCCGAGTGGCCGTTTCGTATATGAAGGAACCGGTCATTTCACGGCGGAAGGAAACGAAAAGAAAAAAGCCCTTGAACCGGAACTTTACGGCAATGATGAAAGATATCGTTTCGGAACAAGAGCCAATATGGATGAGATAAGGAAGAATATGGATAAACTCATTATCTGCATCGATATGGATAATTGGGAGAAGGCAGAAAGTTTTGCGGGGATAATAAAAAATCTGGCTGCTGACAACAGAGACTTGAAAAGAGAAGTATTCAGAATGGAACTTCTTGTCAGAAAGGCAGACAAAGAGGGAACCCTTATGCAATACGAGATAGTAAAAGAAAAACTTGCAGAGGTAGAAATCGATGGTGATCAGTGAAAACAACAACTCCAAACCAAATGTCCTTGTAGTGGACGATGTGGTTATCAATCTTGAGATCCTGGCAGAGATCGTAAAAAGTAACGGGTATATCGCAAGAACCGTAACCAGTGTTGCTCAGGCCCAGGAAGCTATAAAAGAGCTGTTACCGCAGCTTATACTGCTTGATATCTCTATGCCTGATATGAATGGTTTTGATTTTTGCGAGATATTAAAGGCAGACCCGAAAACAAGGGATATCCCGGTTATATTTGTTACAGCCATGACTTCTCTTGAAGATAAGAAAAAGGGCTTTTCGCTCGGAGCTGTGGATTTTATCAGCAAACCTTTCGATCCTGACGAGGTAAGCATCAGAGTCAATACTCAGGTGAAAAATTACCAGATGAAGCAGGAGCTTGAAAACTACAACAAGCGCCTTCACAAGACTATGATGGAACAGGTAAAGAAGGTATCTGACGATCAAAAGAACCTTATCTTTTCACTTGTTAAGCTTGCTGAAAGCAGAGAAGATCCAAGCGGCATGCACATTGAAAATGTGTCTTATAATGCAAGGCTTTTAGCTCAGAGTCTTCAGTTTTCATTAAACTACGAAAAAGAGATAAGCAACAGCTTTATAGAAGAGATCGAGATCGCGGCACCGCTTCACGATATCGGAAACCTTGCCATAAGCGACAGGGTACTTTTAAAGCAGGATTCTCTTTCTGAAGAAGAGATGGCACTTGTAAAGACTCATGCGGAAATGGGCGCCGTGACACTTATGGAAATCTATTCCAAAAATGAATACAGTAATTACATTAAGATGGCTATAGACATTGCTTTTTACCATCACGAAAGATGGGATGGCCTGGGGTATCCCAAGGGCCTTGTGGGCTCCCAGATACCGCTTTCGGCGCGGATAGTTTCGGTAGTAGACGTGTATGACACCCTCATCCGCGAAAAAACATATAAGAAAGCACTTACACACGAAGAGGCCATGATAGCAATAAACGACGACGCAGGCAAAAGATTCGACCCGGGCATTGTAGATGTACTCAACAAGATACAAGGCAGGTTAAGAAGGGACTAACGGATGGGAAACATCAGTCTTGAACCTATTATTGAACTATTTATTGAAGAGACAAACGGTTTACTTGAAGAACTTGAAAAAATTAAACAGGCAGCTATAGAACGCAGAAAATATACGTTGGAAGATGTGGCTGAGATATTCAGGATCACTCACACCATTAAAGCAGATGCCACAATGGTTCTTTTTGAGAATATCGCGGAGCTTTTGCGCACTTTTGAAAAGCTTCTTTATTTCCTTAGAGATGAGGATCCGGAGGCGCCGGAGATGCATAAATTTACATCTCTTCTAAACAAGATAAGCAGCTTTGTGGGCTGTGAAGTATCAAAAGTGGCGGCAGGAAAAGAACCTGACCTTGACAGTAAGCCTCTTTGTGAAGAGATACTTGACTATCTTGCCGAAGTTAAAAAGATTGATAAAAATGCAGGTCATAAAGATTCGTACGTGGATCAGGTCTACTATATTGCCTCTAAAGCTGAAAATGACGAAGAAAGTTCGTCTGATGATATGCCGGCAGAAGAAAACGAGATCGCAGGCGTAAAAGCAGAAGAAAAGAGAAGAAAGATCGGAAAAAGGGCTGTTCTTTATGATATGGTCCAGCGTAATGGTCAGAATTATGCCATCAGTGAGGGAAGCATGCATGACCTTTATGAAATAAGCAGAGATTTCGAGGGCTACATAAGAGAGTTTAACATAGCCGGCGGCAGCAAGCTTGGCACAGTTTACAGAAGATTTATAGAGTGGATAGACAAGGAATATATTTCCGATTTTGTTCCTATCCGCCTTAAGACAGAGCGTGTGATCGATGAAATGGAAAAACGCACCGGGAAAAAGGTTGAGTTTTCCATAAAGGGCGAAGACATAAGGATAGAAAAGTATAAAGCGCTTATCATAGCCGAAGCTATGGTGCATATTGTAAGAAATGCGGTTGATCATGGTATAGGAACGGCAGAAGAAAGGTCTTATAAAGGAAAAAGCGAGATCGGCCATCTTAGTATTGAAATAGACAGAGACCCTGCAAGAAGTGAGGTTGTGGTTACTGTGACAGATGACGGTAATGGCATCGATCTTGACAAGGTTCTTGAAAGAGCAGAAAAACACGGACTTTTAAATAAAGACAAGAGGGAGTATTCGGAAGAAGAGATCTTAAGACTGCTGTTTCTTCCGGGGTTTACCACTCTTGAAATTGCCGGAGTGTACTCCGGCCGAGGCGTCGGAATGGACGTGGTCAGAAACAACATTGAGGAGATCGGCGGCAGGATAAAGATGATAAATGAACCGGGGACGGGTTTTTCTATATCCCTTATAGTACCTACCTGCGTTTGACATTTGCTGGCTTATAAGATAAAATGAACGTATAGTATGAGTTAAGTCGGAGGATATTTATGGGCGAGATAAAAGCCGAGTATGTAAATGCATTTATTATGGCATCCCATTCACTTCTTACACAGATGTGCATGATCCCAGAGATCAAAGTAGGAAAGCCTACTCTTAAAGAAGCGAAGTTTCCGGATGATACATCAGTTATTATAGTAGGTCTTACGGGCGATATCATGGGCCATGTTATGCTTGTGTTCCCGCATGCGGTAGCACTTGACATTATTTCCAAGATGACCATGATGCCTATGACAGAGATAGATGACCTTGGTATCAGTGCCATCAGTGAGCTTGGTAATATGATAATGGGAAATGCTTCTACCCTTCTTTCGGGGCAGAACGTTCTTATCGATATCACACCGCCTAACTATTGCTCCGGTAATTCTCTTTCTTTTAGCGGCGCAGGCAAGAATATTGCTGTTCCGCTTGTATACGAAGGAGATAAGGCTGTAGAGATTAACCTGGAGCTTAAGGTTAAATAGTTTTAGCATCATTGTTTGGCGCAAAAGGGGGATCGGACTTATGGGTAAACTGGGTTGGCTGAGTTTTGGTATTGTGGCTGCCCTTGGCGGCGGCGCGTATACTTTTTACGATATGGCTGTTAACAGACATAACACTGTTAATCTGCCGGAAGGAAAGAAAAGCAAGGAGCAGCTTGAGAAAGAAAAGAAGAGAGCTGCTATAATCGAGACAGCAAAAGTCTGGGTCTCAGATATTCCTCATGAGACACTTACCGTAGACTCTTACGACGGGCTAAAGCTTGTGGCAGACCTTATCCCTGCCGAAACTCCTACAGAGGATACCATTATCCTTGTACACGGTTTCAGAGCTTCGGGCTATAAGGACTTTGGTGCTATGCTTAAGTTTTATCACAGACTTGGCCTTAACATCCTTCTTGTAGATGACAGAGGTCACGGCAGAAGTGAAGGAAAGTACATCTGCTATGGCTGGAACGATCATTTTGACGTTATGAAGTGGATCGATCTTCTTTGCGAGAGATATTCGGATAATGCGAAGATTTTTCTTCACGGTGTTTCTATGGGAGCTGCCACAGTTATGATGGTGGCGGGAGAGAAGCTTCCGCGTCAGGTAAAGGGCGTTATTGAAGACTGTGGTTACACCACGGCTAACGAACAGTTTGACCACGTCCTTAAGAGCATATTTAGCATAACCTGGGGCAAGCCTTTTATCGCGGCTGCAAGGACCATTGCACTTCAGCTTGCCAAATTTGACTTTAACGACTGTAACAGTCTTAAAGCACTTGCAAAGACAAGGCTTCCGTTCCTTTTTATACACGGGAGCAAAGACAACTTTGTACCTACCGAGATGGTTTACCGCAACTATAATGCCTGCTCTTCTACAAAGAAGACACTGCAGATCATAGAGGGCGCAGGCCATGCAGAAAGCTACCTGGTAAACACTAAACTTTACGAAAAGGTAGTAACGGAGTTTATAGACGAACTCAGATAATAGAACATTTTGAATCTATCCCCTTTGGCTGTGACGTCAAAGGGGTTTTGTTTTGGGTGGGGGCTTCCCGATATTGCCTCCTTCTCTTTTCCGTTTTTTAAGTCGATAAATCCGTATTTTCTAGAATGTTCCGCCGCTTTTTATTTAATGTGCATTCTCACTTGAAACTCGCCGGATCGGGGATTTTTAGTGTTACCACTAATAAGTGGTCGAAGGTGCTGCGCACCTTTTTAAAGACAATCTGAAAACTCTTTCAAACAAGTTTGAAGAGCTTTCCAGGTTGTCTTTTTTTTCGCTCGCAAATGCTCGCTCCGCCCACTTATTAGCCTCAATATTACCCCCCCTCCCGGCTCAGACAAGTCGCTCGCATGCACGTAAAAAGCTTACCGTAACATTAAGAAAATGGGGATTTACCTCCAATCAAAAAACGAAATAAGAGAAGTCGGCGCGGGTGCGCCCATTTAGGAAAGACATTTCCCAAAGGCTCATGAAGGAGCAATAAATACTTTTTTAAACTAAGTATATGATATTTGTTTACTTGTAATAGACTGCCTGTTTTCCGTGAAAATTATAGTTTTTTTCAAAGATTTCTCTGTCGTAGGCTCTTATGCCTGCGGCCAGTGAATCGGAACAGATTATATCATTCTTTGTATAGCCTATAATAACCAAAGAGTGATTATCAACCTTCCAGGTAAGTTTCTCCCCTGTTTTTGTATCTGTCCATGTCTTACCATAATTCCTGTAATTGCCATTGCCAATGGTGGTCCAAACCTGAACGGCGTGACCTTTTGCCACTATATCAAGTACATCATCAAGAGACGTTCCGGTGATGTTTTGCGGATCATTCTTGTATTTCTTTGCAAGTTTGGTTATAGGGTCAGAATAAACACCCCATCCTGCATAACTGGTTGGATCTCCTAAAAATGCTCTGTTTGGATTGCCGCCTACGGCACCATGAGGAGCTGATTCTTTAGGAATCTTTTCACAAAGAGTAAGAGGATCAACTTCAACCCCGTTATAATGAAGAAGGGCGGCAAGTGCATAAAGCTCACATCCGTTGGGAGCATCTTTCCTCTGGTCAAGAGCAAAATACTCATTAAGGCAATATCTGTAGCCTGATACTACATTTGAATCCTCACTAAAATAGTATTCTCCATCAGACTCAAAGAAAGAAACTATAACATATTTGTGCTTTTTGCCGTCCTTTACTCCGTCGGTATATTCATATGTTTTGTTATCAAGTTCTTCCAAAAGCTCATACTCGTCATCGCTATTATCTCTAAAGACCATGTAGCCATCACATTTCACCTGATTCCATGAAAGAACTATACATCCCTTATTTGCGGAGTATTCTAGCTTTAATTCAGGGGTTTCCGGTGTCTTTTCTTTTGCAAATGCTTTAAAATTGGGCGCAATTAATAAGAGTACGGCTAATATAACCGTACCAAAAAGTTTTTTCCATATTCTTTTTTCCATAGTATAAATCCCTTTCCTAGTCAGGAAACAATAGTAAATAAAAGAGGTCGGGGTTCACTGGTTACAGATTAGTGAAACTCGGCGCAAAATATGCCGGCATTGTAACCTATCGTCCCGCTTTGTGTCAAGAAAAATCCGATGCAAGCCCGGCTTTTACACAAATTTGGCACATTTTTCCTGATGAACATATTCGTTAACATGTTCATAAAAGCCTAATGATACATTTGTGCCAAAGGCAACTCGGGACACTACTGCCAAATGATAAACGATTTGCCTTAGGGCTTTATTGACTTTTCCATCTTTTGTTGACTTTGTATATTTTTGAGGATCTTTTTTATACATAATGCCGATATTTTTCGTTTTTGTTGACAGATAAATATTATTGTTGTATCATCTCCCATGTTATCGTCGGTCGGCGAAAGTCTTATTATCTTAGATCAGTATAGCGGGTACGGAGTTTTTCGTAAAAAGGCATATATAAATCCCGGGGGCCTTGCCGTTATATCTTTGTTCAAGATTATTTCAGACATTTAAAAACTTAAGAAAGGGTGTATTCTGTGACCTTCAGATGGTTGACAATGGACTTGTCTTTGCTATATCATGAAGGTGGTCAGCAGATAAAATAGTTATAGTGAATGATTTGGAAACGGCTGTAATGGCGGCCGGAAATATGGCAGAATATGATGCTGCCGTTAAAGATATTCTTTCTGATAAGCAGGTGCTTGCATGGATATTGCAGGGAACTGCATCAGAGTATAGTAATTTACAGATAAGTGAAATTATACCACTTATTGAAGAACCAACTGTTTCAGGAGTTTCCGTTAATCCGGGACTTTCTAATACCGGAAGTACTTTAATTACCGGTATGCAGACAGAAAGCAATATTCTCGGTGAAGGGGTTGTTTATTACGACATCAGGTTTTTTGTAAGAAATCCTTTGTCCGACGGGAGAAGAAGCCTTCGTATAATTGTTGATGTAGAAGCGCAAAAAGACCCGTATCCCGGTTATGACCTTGTTACAAGAGGTATTTTCTATGGAGGAAGGATGTTGTCTGAACAGGCAGGACGGAATTTTACAGGAAGAGATTATGATTCGCTTGAAAAAGTATACAGCATTTGGATCTGTTTTAATTCACCTGTAAGTACTGCAAATACAACATCGAGGTACAAGATTGTTAAAGAATCTGTTTACGGAGAGAATGATAAGGATGCAAGGAGCGATCTTTTGCAGGTTGTGATGGTGAATTTGCCAAGCGAGAAAAATGCTGAAAAAGCTGCAAATAAGCCTTCAAAGCTGCATGAGATGCTTTATGATCTGTTTGTAAAGAAACAACCGATCAATGAGAAAATCAATGATCTGATAGAAAAATATGGTTTAAATATGAGAGAAAATGAAGGGAGGATCAACCGGATGTGTAATTTGAGTGAAGGCGTTTATATGCAGGGCGTTGAAGATGGCATTGAAAAGGGCATTGAAAAGGGCATTGAAAAAGGCATTGAGAAAGGCATTGAAAAGGGCGTTGAGCAGGGCGAAGAGCGGTTTGGAAAACTTGTTGCTCTGTTAACTCGCGCAGGGCGTCTTGAAGACATTACAAGAGCGGCTGAAAGCAAAGAGGAAAGAGAGCACCTTTATAAGGAGTTTTGCCTGTAAGGGCTATCAATTGAGAAACGTATGGGGGACGAATAATGGACGAGCAGGAACAGATAAGGGAACTTGCTAGAAGAGTTGAAGACCTTGAAAATGAAGTTCAACGGATGAAAACTGCCATGAACATGGCGGAAGCTAAGCCGCACGTATCAAGGAATCTTTCAGATCCTATCGGAGAAAGGACTTCACAGATAAAGTCCTTAGAACCGATAAAAAGGCATGAGGATGAATATAAAAACAAAGAAAAGCCGGCTTCTGAAGAAAGAAGATTGGCGGCGGCTAATTACGAGAGAAAACGGGACATAGAAGGAAAAGTCGGAAAGACTGTTATGGGAATTCTTGCCTCGGTTCTTATATTTGTAAGTCTTGTTCTTTTTGCGAAGATGATCTACAAGTATATCCCTGACGGCGCTAAGGTAGGGCTGATGTTTGCAGTTTCCATATGCGTAGCGGTGGTCGGTATAGTAAAGATGAGTGATAAGGCAAAGTATAATGTCTTATTTACATCACTTGCCGGTTGCGGCGTTGGCGCGGTTTACATAAGCAGCATGCTGACTCATTTTGTATTTGGCATGATAAATCAGTTGACACTTATGATATTTGTACTTGTCTGGCTGGTGGCTACCCTTGTGCTTGCAAAGTTTAAATCCGAAGTATTTGTTTACATATGCAACATAGGTCTTATCGTGGCGGCATTTATGGCGGCAGCCCAGTGGAAAGACAACATTCTTGCCACATGTTTATACGTGGCCGTACTTTTACTGTTATATGTGGTTAAACACACCAATGACAGCAGGGATTATTTTTACTTTCTTCAGCTTCCTGTAGTCTGCATTATTCTTTCTGTAATGCACGGACATGCGGAAGTGGGAGCTGTAATACCTGTTGTAATGCTTGCGATAACCTACGGAGTATTGGCCTTCGTAAGCTTTAGTTATTACAAGGAGGAGACGGAAAAAGCAGCTAAGATACTTGGTATCATATACTCTGTAGAAATGATCGTATCTACTATAGTGCTTTGCTTTATTTATAATGATGCGAGCAGGTACCTGCAGGGGATCGTCACAAGAAAAACAGGTGTTGTAAATGATACTTTGTGGTTCATTGACGGAGCGTCGATCCTGTACATCGGCTTTATGCTGGCAGGATGCGCTGTTTATTATCTGGCACATTTCAAGAAAAACAAGGTTCTTTTTAATATATGGCTATACGCTGTAATCGCGGCATTGCCGGTGGTATTTGTAAGTCTTGAGGTTGCAGAGTATGTAAAGCTTCTTCCTGTATTTCCTGTTATTATATTGCTTGGAGTATTGCTTAAAGATAAGCTTGTAAGGTATGCGGGCTATTTCTGGTCGGGAGTGCATCTTATAATGGTGCTTGATGATGTGGGTTCTCCTGAGAATATATGGATAATCGCCATAACTCTTGTTATATATGCTGCCCTTGGAGTGGCTGTGTTAAGGCTTTCATATAACTGGCTTGACAAGTATGTGCTTTGCTTTGCACTGATGCTGTATTCATGGGGTATATTGGAGGCATATTCGGACTACCTTTACGTGACAACAAGAAAGTTCTTTAGCGACTGGTATTTACTGTTCTTTGTTTATTCTGCCATTTCCGTATTTATGAATACGAGGTTCTTTGTATCTGAAAAGGACCACAAAGCCGGCAGGATAATTGGATATATCGTAAATGCAATATGCCTGACCTGTGGTATTTTGATGCTAAAAGACGGCTGGCTAAAGGATAATATCGCAACGGCAGTACTTATTGTTTCTGTACTTGCGTTATCATTTGTAAATATCAGGAATCTCTTTAACTCATGGATCGACAAGACTTTGGTGGGAGTGTATACATGTCTTAAATACACTTTGGTAACGTGGGTGATAATGGCAAGATTTGAGACTGTTTCTTATCTTGTATCTGTAATATTGATTGCTGTAGCTATAGCGTTTATTGTGGCGGGCTTTAAGTTTAACTTCAGAGCACCGCGAATATATGGACTGGTCCTGACCATACTTTGCATCTTTAAGCTGGTGCTTTTTGATATTGAGTATGATTCAAATATAATGAAGCCCGTGGGCTTCTTTGTGGCGGGTATTCTTTGCTTTAGTATAAGCTGGATTTACTCAAGACTAGAAAAACAGTTAACTGCGTAGGCAGTGACAGTTTTGAGACGGACCTTTTGGGGTCCGTCTTTTTTGGCTTTTTTGAGGGGCTTCCCGCCGGAGCCGCAGTCACTTTTCCGTTTTGAAAGTCGATAAATCCGTATTTTCTAGAAAGTTCCGTCGCTTTTCCTTTAATGTGCATGCTCGCTTGAAACTTGTCAGATGGTATAAAAGATGATCTCACAGGTGGTCATGCGGTGCTTTCGCACCTAAAAAATTATGCATGTCACTCTTCAAGCTAGCTTGAGAGTAACA
>JAEEGF012004070.1_pt1 | contig 17941 bp, 16 predicted proteins | sample 9134171 | NCBI WGS metagenome assembly JAEEGF01 (sample SAMN16246542, study PRJNA631951) | gut metagenome | biome: gut microbiome; feature: rumen; material: AP-attached | host: Bos | place: Iran: Karaj | collected 2018-10 | reverse complement strand
GTTCGACGTTGTGATAAACGAGGGCGAGATAAAGTGGGACACATGCCGTTCGAGCGGCGCCGGAGGTCAGAACGTCAACAAGGTGGAGTCCGGAGTTCGTCTGCGTTATGTGTGGAAGAACCCAATCACGGGCGAGTCCGAGGAGATACTCATCGAGTGTACCGAGACGCGTGACCAGCCTAAGAACAAGGAGAGAGCCCTCGCGCGTCTGCGTACGTTCATCTACGACAAGGAGCACCAGAAGTACATCGACGACATCGCGTCACGCCGAAAGACAATGGTGTCGACCGGCGACCGTTCTGCCAAGATACGTACCTACAACTATCCGCAGGGCCGTATAACCGACCACCGCATCAACTACACGATATACAACCTCGCGGCGTTCATGGACGGCGACATACAGGACTGCATCGACCACCTGATTGTGGCTGAGAATGCGGAGCGCATGAAGGAAAGCGAGATTTAACCCATACACGGAAACATAAAAAACAAGCGATATGACAAGAGAAGAATTATTTGAGAATATCAAGCGCAAGAAGTCGTTTCTTTGCGTAGGTCTTGACACCGACATCGAGAAGATACCGGAGTTCCTCTTCGACGGCGACGAGGACGCGATGTTCGCCTTCAACAAGGCGATTATCGACGCAACAGCCGACCTCTGCGTGGCTTACAAGCCAAACCTCGCTTTCTACGAGAGCGTGGGCATAGACGGATGGGCAGTGCTCGACCGCACAGTGGAGTACATCAAGGAGAAGCACCCTGACATCTTCATAATCGCCGATGCCAAGAGAGGCGACATAGGCAACACCTCGAAGATGTACGCCAAGACATTCTTCGGCAACATGGACTTCGACACAGTGACAGTGGCTCCATACATGGGCGAGGACAGCGTGAAGCCTTTCCTCGACTACGAAGGCAAGTGGGTGACTCTGCTGGCGCTGACATCAAACAAGGGCGCGTTCGACTTCCAGTTCATCGAGGACAGCAAGGACGGCAAGAGACTCTTCGAGAAGGTGCTTGAGACATCTAAACAGTGGGGCGGCACACCGGACAACATGATGTACGTCGTGGGCGCGACCAAGGCCGAGATGCTCTCGGAGATACGCGCGATAATCCCGGACAACTTCCTGCTCGTGCCAGGCGTAGGCGCTCAGGGCGGCAGTCTCGAGGAGGTCTGCAAGTACGGCATGAACAAGCAGTGCGGTCTGCTTGTGAACTCGTCGCGCGGCATCATCTACGCCGACGACACAGAGAACTTCGCCAACGCTGCGAGAGAGGCAGCCAAGAGCCTTCAGGAGCAGATGGAGCAGCACTTGAAGAACGCCGGCATAATTTAAGTGTAAAACGTAAGGCAAAAACAGAAAAATGCGTATTACACATAAATCTGTTCTGTCGTACTTTTGTAAGCGATAATCAAAGAAAATAATCAAAAAGATAAGAAAAATGGCAAATAAGAAAATTCGTGCCGCAGTTATCAGCTACGGCAATATAGGAAAGGCTGTTGTGCAAGCGTTGAACGCAGCACCAGACTTCGAGATAGCAGGCGTTGTTCGCCGCTCTGTAGCCAACATTCCTGCCGAGTTGCAGGGAATCGAGGTTGTTGACTCGATAAAGAAGCTCAGCAACGTTGACGTGGCTATCATCTGCGCTCCAACACGCCAGTGCCCAGAGTACGCAAAGCAGTGTCTCGACCTCGGCATCTCTACAGTGGACAGCTTCGACATCCACACTCGCATCCCTGAGGTTTACGCCGAGCTCGACGCTTACGCAAAGAAGAGCAACGCGGCTTCAATCATCTCCGCAGGATGGGACCCAGGATCAGACTCTATGGTCAGAGCATTGCTTCTGGCTATGGCTCCTAAGGGAATCACATACACAAACTTCGGTCCTGGACGAAGCATGGGCCACACCGTTTGCGTTAAGAGCAAGAAGGGCGTTAAGGATGCGTTGAGCATCACTATTCCGCTCGGAACAAGCATCCACCGCCGTATGGTTTACGTGGAGCTTGAGGACGGATACAAGCTCGAGGACGTGGCAAAGGACATCAAGTCAGACGACTATTTCGCTCATGACGAGACTCACGTTATCCAAGTTGACTCTGTTGATGCCCTCAACGACGTAGGCCACGGAGTGAACCTCGTGAGAAAGGGTGTTTCCGGCGAGACTCAGAACCAGAACTTCGAGTTCAACATGTCTATCAACAACCCAGCCTTGACAGGTCAGATACTTGTGGCTTCGGCAAGAGCCGTGCTCAAGAAGCAGCCAGGTTGCTACACAATGATAGAGATAGCGCCAATCGACCTGCTCCCAGGCGACAAGATGGACCTTATCAAGTCTCTTGTATAAGCTAACAATCAAGAAATTAATAAAATAATGAAAGAAGGGCACTGCTGCGATGCGGAGTCCTTCTTTTTTTGCTTAAAAACTGTTGCTCTTGTTTATAGTGTGTGCGCTAATTCTTAACTTTGGGGTTATGTTTGGCGCGTGGCGTCAACAAAAAAGATGAACGATATGAGTGAATGGAAGCATGACATAAGAAGCCTCGTGAGGCGTTTTGAGCAGGCGGTCAACTCAGGATACATGATGAATATGGACGATGAGGAGATTATAGACTTGTTTGATTATTACTTCGAGATTCAGGATATACAGAAGGCGGAGATGGTGATAGACCAGTGGGGCAGGCTTTTCCCTATGGACGACATGCGCAAGCTGTGTCTTGCCAAGCTGCTGACGTACAAGGAAGAGTACAGCGAGGCTCTGAGCACGCTGGACGAGGTGATATATCTCGACGACTTCGAGTTGTATCTGTATCGCGGCTACGCATTGCTCGGGCTTCATCGTGTGGATGAGGCTGTGGAGATGTTCAACAAGGCGCTGGAGCTGGCTGACGAGGCCGACGAGTACCGCCTGCGCTACGAGATAAGCGTGGCTCTGGAGCGGAACAAGTACGGCGACCTCGCGATGTCGTTCCTCGACAAAGCGAACGGATTGGACACCAAGGACCTCGTGCTGCTCAACGACCTGATTTCGTTCAGCTTCAGAAACGGCAAGTACGAGGACTGCATATTATACTGCAACAAGGCGCTCGACATAGACCCTTACCAGAAAGAGGCGTGGGTGTATCAGGGATTCGCCTACGACAGCCTGGGCAACAAGGAGAAGGCTCTGGAGGCGCTGGACTACGCCGAGGCGATATCCGAGGAGGTGGACATTGTCTGCATAAGAGCGGAACTGCTGCTGGAGATGAACCGCACCGACGAGGCCAAGACCCTGCTGATGCAGAGCCTCGAAAGCTCCGACGACAAGCTGCCGCTGCTCAAGCTCCTCGCCGAATGCTACGAGAAGGAGCAGGACTACGAGCAGATGTTCAAGACATACTCCGAGATAGTGACCATGGAGGACGACGAGAGCGATGACAGCATGCTCGTTTACGCGTACTCGGCATTGGCTTCGGAGCATTACAAGGAGACGATAGAGATAGCCGACAAGGTGCTGGCGACCGACCCTTTCAACGAATTCGCCATGATATACAAGGCGGACGCGCTCTTCTACGGCTATGAGGATAGTCGTGAGTCCAAAAGGCTGTACAGCAAGGTGCTGGGCATAGACCCTGAGAATTACGACGCATACAACGGACTGGGCTTCGTGGCGTTCTCCGAGGAGGACTACAAGTCGGCGATACAGTACTTCACCAAGGCTTACGAGCTGAGCGTGGACAATGTGGTCTGCCTGATATACATCGCGGCTTCGTACTACAACATGGGCGACGAGGCGAGCATGATAACTTACATCAAGAAGGCGCTGACACTCTCAAGCGACGCCGTGAGCAAGTTCTTCGAGATTTGCCCGGAGGCTTTCGACTCGATGCAGAAGTATATGTAACAACAATAAATAACAGAAAAAACAGGAAATATGGATTTCGGACTTGGCGCGCTGGCGGAATGGTATTTGGAGAATCTGAATTACGGCACAGTGACGCTGCTCATGGGAATAGAAAGCTCGTTCATACCTTTCCCGTCGGAAGTAGTGATACCTCCGGCAGCATGGAAGGCGGCGCAAGCCGATGGCGGCATGAACGTCTATATGGTGTTGCTGTTCGCCACGCTCGGCTCGCTGCTCGGCGCGCTGGTGAATTATGTGCTGGCTTATCTGCTCGGCCGTCCGATAGTCTATAGCTTCGCCAACAGCCGCTGGGGGCATCTCTGCCTGATAGACGAGGCGAAGGTGAAGAAGGCCGAGGCATACTTCGACAAGCACGGCTCCATGGCTACGCTCATCGGCCGCTTCATACCAGCCATACGTCAGCTCATATCCATTCCAGCCGGACTTGCGAGGATGAACCTGCTCAAGTTCATGTCGTTCACCTTCATCGGCGCGGGAATATGGAACGCGGTGCTGGTGGGGCTGGGCTATGCGATAGCAAAGGCGAATCCGGACATGACGATGGACCAGCTGGAGAGCACCGTGGGGCTTTACAGCGCGGAGATAGGCTATGTTTTAATCGGCGCATTGGGCGTTTTGGCTATATGCTTGTTTATTAAATACTTAAAAAAGAAAGATAAGAAGATGAAGCATTTTGGAATAATAGGCTACCCTCTGAGCAGCTCGTTTTCTCAGAAGTTCTTCAACGAGAAGTTCGCAAAGGAGAACATTGACGCGTTTTACGACTTGCATCCGATAGAGGACATTGAGAAGTTCCGCGACCTGGTGACAGAAATCGACTTCTGCGGCATGAACGTGACCATACCTTACAAGCAGCAGGTCATACCGTTCCTCAACTCGCTGGACGAGACGGCAGAGCAGATAGGCGCAGTGAATGTGATAAAGTTCGTGAGAAAGGACGGACAGCAGACACTGACAGGCTACAACACCGACGCCATAGGATTCGAGAACTCGCTCAAGCCGCTGCTCAAGCCTTGGCACACTAAGGCGCTCGTGCTGGGCACAGGAGGCGCGTCGAAGGCTGTGGCGTATGTGCTGAAGAAGAACGGCATCGACTTCCGCTTCGTGTCGCGCACACCTAAGGACGGACAGTTCAGCTACGAGGACATAAACGCCGACATCATGGCGGAGTACACGCTGATAGTGAACTGCACGCCGCTCGGCATGTACCCTGTGGACGCTTGTCCGGACATACCATACGAGTGCATAACCGACAAGCATCTGCTCTACGACCTGATATACAACCCAGCCATGACACTCTTCCTGGAGAAGGGCGAGAAGCAGGGTGCGACGATAAAGAACGGACTGGAAATGCTCCACGGCCAGGCTGTGGCTGCATGGAAGATCTGGAATGAATAATCACACAAAAAGCATGACTATGAAGAAGGTTTTGACATTGATAATGGCTTTGGCGGCGTTTGTGTCCGTTGAGGCTCAGCAAGTCCCTTACAAGACGGAGTTTCTGAACTACTGGAACGGCTTCAAGAACGCGCTTAAGGCCAACGACGCCGACTTCCTCTTCGCCACGATACAGACGCCTTTCGACGGCGAGGGCAGCTACTACAACCCCGAGGCGGAGATGGACGAGATAAGAGAGAACTACATGCTCATCTATCCGCCTTACATGCACGAGATGGAGTTCGTCAGATTCGACGCTGTGCTAATCGACGACGGACACTCGTACATCTGGCTCGGATACTCGCCAGAGGACGACGCTTACTTCTTCTGTTTCAAGAAAATCCCGTCGGAGGAGAACGCCTCGACAGTGACTTATTCGGAGAAGTGGTGGTTCAAGCGTCTGGGACAGGACAATTTTAAATTCTACCGAACAACGCAGGAGTACGATTAAAAATTCCTACCTTTGCAGAAATTTTTTAATAACAGAAATATGGCAAACAACTTATTAAAAGGTAAAAGAGGTATAGTCTTCGGAGCTCTCAATGACAAGTCCATAGCATGGAAGGTCGCTGAAAGAGCAGTTGAGGAAGGCGCTACAATCACACTGTCTAACACTCCGATAGCTGTTAGAATGGGTACAACCAACGAGTTGGCAGAGAAGCTGCACGCCGAGGTTATCCCAGCCGACGCTACTTCGGTAGAGGATCTCGAGAACGTGTTCAAGCGTTCGCAGGAGGTGCTCGGTGGCAAGATTGATTTCGTGCTGCACTCAATCGGAATGTCGCCTAATGTGCGCAAGAAGCGTACTTACGACGACTTGGACTACAACTTCCTCAATACCACTCTCGACATATCTGCGATTTCATTCCACAAAATGATACAGGTGGCTAAGAAGCAGGACGCCATCGCCGAGTACGGCTCTATCGTGGCATTGAGCTACGTGGCTGCGCAGAGAACATTCTACGGATACAACGACATGGCTGACGCCAAGGCTCTGCTCGAGTCTATCGCGAGAAGCTTCGGATACATCTACGGCCGCGAGAAGAACGTCCGCATCAACACAATATCGCAGTCGCCAACACTGACAACTGCCGGAACTGGCGTCAAGGGCATGGACAAGCTCTACGACTTCGCTAACCGCATGTCTCCGCTGGGCAACGCGAGCGCCGACGAGTGCGCCGACTACTGCATCGTGATGTTCTCCGACCTCACACGCAAGGTGACTATGCAGAACCTCTATCACGACGGTGGTTTCTCAAGCATCGGTATGTCACTCCGCGCGATGAACACTTATCAGAAGGGACTCGACGAGTACAAGGACGAGAACGGCAACATCATTTACGGATAATAGATAGATTTTTTCTCATAAGGGCAGAAGCCATCGCAACAACAATGCGGTGGCTTTTGCTTTTCTATCAATTCTTGACTACTTTTGCGCCGGTTTTTTCAGCGTTTTCAGGCTATGATAATCAAACTTTACGAACAGAACACAAACATAAAGGACGTGGTGAAGGTGGTGGACGCGCTGCGCAACGGCGACCTCATCATCTATCCCACAGACACCGTCTATGCCATAGGCTGCGACATCTTCAACCCCAAGGCAGTGGAGGCGATATGCAAGTACAAGGGCATAGACACAAGGAAAATGAACCTCTCGTTCATCTGCGACGACATATCCATGGTCAGCGAGTTCGCCAAGATGAGCAACACGGCGTTCAAGCTCATGAAGAGGAATCTGCCGGGTCCGTTCACCTTCATACTCGAGGGCAACAGCCGTCTGCCTAAGCTCTTCAAGCAGAAAAAGACCGTCGGCATAAGAATCCCCGACAACAGCATTGTGAGAGCCATAGTCAGCGAATTGGGCAATCCGATGATGACCACATCGCTCAAACGTGACGACGACGAGATTGTGGAGTATTACACCGACCCCGAGCTGATAGACGAGAAGCTGGGCAAGATGGTGAAGTACGTCGTGGACGGCGGCATAGGCACTCTGGACCCATCGACCATCGTGGACCTCACGCAGGACGACTACGAGATAACACGCCAGGGCAAAGGCGTGCTGGTGGAGTAGGAGCAAGTTTGTTGCTTCGCTCATATCGGCTTCGCTCAATGACCGGTATAATATGACATAAAAAAAGCGCGACTGAAAAATCGCGCTTTTGCTTTATTGTGGCTCCTTGATTAGAGCAGTTTCTGAATCTCGGCCTCGATGTTCTCCATCTTCTCTGTAGGCTCGAAACGCTTCACCACCAGTCCGTTTCTGTCAACGAGGAACTTGGTGAAGTTCCACTTGATGTCCGGGCTGTTCTTGTAGTTAGGGTCAGCCTTTGAGAGTATTTCCTCGAGTATCGGCGTAGTCTTGTGCTCAGGGTCGAATCCCTCGAATCCCTTGTGCTCCTTCAGGTACTTGTACAGTTCGATCTGCTTAGGTCCGTTCACGTCGATTTTCTTGAATCGTGGGAACTCAGTGTTGTAGTTCAGCTTGCAGAACTCGTGTATCTCGTCGTTGGTGCCAGGCGCCTGCTGTCCGAACTGGTTGCAAGGGAAGTCCAGTATTGTGAACTCCTGGTTGTGGTACTTCTCGTAGAGTTTCTCGAGCTCGGTGTATTGCGGTGTGAAACCGCACTGTGTGGCGGTGTTTACTATCAGCAGAACCATGCCTTTGTAGTTCTTCAGAGGCACTTCCTTGTTCTTTCTGTCCTTTACGGTGAAATCAAAAACGGTATTCATATATGTTTGTTAGGTTTACTGAATTGTAAATATACAACATTCTGAATGGTAAATCGCATATTCGTCAGGTGTTTTTTTCATAATATTTTTGTGTGGCTGCGTGAGTCTCGGTTATAGTCGTGCTTATGTTTTATAGCGGAGGGTTAAATTGAGTATATTTGCGGAAAAATTGTGGAATGGAAATCTTAAGAGCCGGCACAGACGATGTGAAAGGAATTCTGGAGCTTCTGCTTCAGGTGAACAACGTTCATGCCGAGGGCCGTCCGGACCTCTTTGTCAAGGGCGAGCGCAAATACAGCGAGAGCGAGCTTGGCGCCCTGCTTCATGACGACAGCCGCCCCGTCTTTGTGGCGAAGGAGGGCGGCGAGGTAGTGGGCTACTGCTTCTGCGTCATCGAGCGCTACGGCGGCGGCAACATGGTGGAGCGTACGACGCTCTATATCGACGACCTGTGCGTGCGCGATGGTCTGCGTGGGCAGAGCATAGGCTCGCGGCTTTATGAGCATGCGCTTGCTTTCGGCAGGTCCATCGGCTGTCACAACGTCACTCTCAACGTCTGGGAGTGCAACGAGCCGGCGCGCCGTTTCTACGACAGGATGGGGATGAAACCCTACAAGACAGGCATGGAGGTAATACTATAGACAATGGAGAATATAAAGACATTTGACGTTGACGGAGTCCTTCTGGAGATGGTGAAGGTGGAGGGCGGCGTGTTCCGTAAAGGCGCGCAGAACAAGGATTCCGAGGCTGCTAACTACGATTTGGACTCGTATGAGGAAGGTCCGGTGGAGGAGGTCAAACTGGACAGTTATTACATAGGGCGTTACGCCGTGACCCAGCAGTTGTGGTCGGCGCTGAAGAAGATGCCTAAGGATGCGGCTTATGTAGGCGACTCGTTGCCTGTCATTTGGGTGTCGTATTACGATGTCCGTCTGTTCCTCGAGGCGCTTAACGGCAAGCTGCATCGTGACGGCCAGCTGGACGAGGACTTGGTTTTCGACCTTCCGGACGAGGCGGAGTGGGAGTATGCTGCCCGTGGCGGTCAGAAGAGCCAGGGCTTCATGATAAGCGGCGGCCTTTACATTGACGAGGTGGCCTGGTACGCCTCGAAGACCGACACCGAAGGCCCTCAGCCGGTGGCTCTCAAGCAGCCTAACGAGCTCGGCCTGTTTGACATGTCCGGCAATACCGACGAGTGGACCACGACGAGCAAGAGCGGCAAGTTCTCTATCCGTGGCGGCCATTGGTGCGACGAGTACAACAACTGCCGCATCACAGCGCGCAAGTGGACATCGCCGTTCACCAAGAGCAACAGCCTCGGTTTCCGATTAGTCATTCACCCTAAACGCTAAGCCATGATATTATTCGACCTTGCGATATTCGTTCTGATAGCCTTATGCGTGTTCCTGATAAAAAAGACAGGGCGCTATCTCGTGGAAATCTTGGCGGTGCTGGCGCTTGTGGCTCTTGTGGCTACGCTTGTCATCGGTCATTTGTTATGAAAAATTATCCGATATTAAGACATAACCCCAATAGAAATGATTACGATAGAAGAAGCATTGCGCATTGCGCTTGAAGCACATGAGGGACAGGAAGACTTGGACGGGAATCCGGTAATATTGCACCCAATGGCAGTGGCATTGGGTGGGATGAATCGTGAGGAACAAATTGCAGGTTTGCTTCATGATGTGGTGGAAGATACTGATTTTACTTTTGAAGACTTGCTGAAGCGAGGTGTGGATGAAAAAATAGTGAGTGCATTAAAGTTGCTTACTCATACTAAGGATATGACTTATGATGAGTATGTTAATCGTATCGCGGTGTCTGGCAATGAGATTGCCATTCATGTGAAATATAATGACTTGTGTCATAATTTGAAACGTGGTCGCGCAGGAGGACATTCCAAGCAAGTGCAGAAGCACGAAAAAGCGCTCGCTGTTATTGAACCGTTAATAAAGACAGATTGACTCTAATCCGTGTTTACAAACAAAAAACCTCCCCGCAACATAAGTTACGGGGAGGTTTATTTTATAGGGTATGTGTTTGGTTACACATAGTTCTCGACGTTCCACACGAAGGCTCTTACTCCGAGCTCTTCCTGGCGCTTGTCCAGCTTGTGGATTGTTCTGAGCAGTTCATCGACCTTGTCGTCGCTGACCATTGTTATGAGCGCTGAGTTCATTTCTGGCCATGTGTGCGAGCCGTGTCTTGGCTCACCGTTCTGCGAGCCTCTTCCCTGCACCTGCTCCCAGAAAGTGTATCCTCTGATGCCGAGTTCATCGAGCATGTAGAATACCTTTTCTGTGTTGGCTTGATTATATACTATAAAAACTGCTTTTGCCATGTTCTTTTAGTTTAGTCGGTTATTATTCTGCTCGGCATCGATTCTTCTGTCCTCGTCGAGAGTGTCGTTCATTCTCATGAAGATGAAGCTCTTCTGAACCTCGGCGTTCTTGTCTCTCTCGCCGTGTCTTGCCATGAGCGAGTAGAGTATAGGCACGATGATGAGCGTGATGATTGTTGACGCGATTATACCTCCGATAACTGCCACACCCATAGGTATCCAGAGCTCGGAGCCTGCGCTGGTGCTGAGTGCCATAGGCACCATACCGAGCAGGGTGGTGAACGCTGTCATGAGCACAGGACGGAGACGGCTCTGTCCGGACAGTGCGATAGCCTCGCCCAGCTCGTAGCCGCGGTCTCTCATCAGGTTGATGTAGTCCACGAGCACGATACCGTTCTTAACTACGATACCGACGAGCAGTATGGCTCCGAGGGCGGCGATCATGTCGAAGTTCGTTCCTGTTATGAACAGCGCGAGGATTACTCCCGAGAATGCGAACGGCACAGACATCATAATGATGAACGGCTTGGCGAACGACTCGAACTGCGATGCCATGACGATGTAAACCAGCATGACGATGAGCGCGAGCAGCAGCACCATGTCCTGGAATGTCTCCTGCTGATCCTGGTATGTACCGCCGATCTGCACGATTACTCCTGAAGGCACGTCGTATGCGTCTATCTTCTTCTGTATCTCCTGAGCCAGCTCACCGAGTGATGTTCCCACTGGAGTCACAGACAGCGTCACGATTCTCTCTCTTCTCTTGCGCTGGATTTCTGGCGGACACCAGTATTCCTTGACTTGCGCCACCTCTCTCAGCTTTATGTTCTGGCCGTTTGGAGTCATGAGGTCGATGTTCTCGATTTCGTTCAGGTTGTTTCTGAACTCCTCCTTGAGTCTTACGATGATATCATACTCCTCGCCGTCCTCCTTGAAGTATCCGGCAGCCATACCGTTGACTCTGTTTCTGACATACATTGACACAGCGCTCTCTGTCAGTCCGGACATTGCGAGTTTCTCCTTGTCGAAGATAATCTGCAGCTCTGTGCGGTCCTGTTCACGGCTGTTGGTTATGTCACGCGCGCCAGGGATGTCCTTTATTATGTTGATGAAGTCCTCGGCGATGCGGTTTGTAGTCTTGAAGTCGTATCCGTAAATTTCAACATCGACAGTGTTGCTACCCATATTTCCCATGGCTGTGGAAACGTTGTAGGTGATGATCTCAGGCATCTTGTCGAGTTCCTTACGTATGGCCTCGGCTATCTCGAATATGCTTCTGTCTCTCTGGTCCTTAGTCACGGTTCTGACTCTTGTCACCATCTTGTTGTTGTTGGTTGCGTTGAAGAGCGATGCCATGCCGGCGTCGTCGTCGCTACCGAGAGCAGTTGATATTACTAATGCCTCTGGGGTTATTTCTCTGATCTTGTTCTCGATGTTTCTCGCTATGGCAGAAGTCTCCTCGACTCTGGTTCCTCTCTGCAGCTCTATGGTGATGTTCATCATGGAGTTGTCCTGGTCGGAAATGAAGTTGGAACCGATAGCGCCGGAGAACACAGGTATGAGCGACAGTACGAATATGCCCACGATAACCAGGATTGTGAGCAGCTTGTGTCTCAGACATGTTCTCAGCACGTTGGCATACCATGCGTCAAGCTTGTTGAGCAATGGGATTACGAACTTGTCATACCATCCCATGCGCTGGCTCGACTCGACGAGTTTTCCGTCCTTGTCGATAGACACCTCGTGTCCCTTCAGCAGCTTAGACGCAAGCATTGGAGTCAGCGATATAGCGACAGTAGTTGATGTCACAACGCATATTGTCACTATCCATCCGAGCTGCTTGAACAGGATTCCAGCCTGTCCGGTGAGCATTGTCAGCGGCATGAACACAACGACGATAACCAGTGTCGTCGCGATTACAGACACCCACACCTCGTTTGTTCCGTATATCGCCGCCTCGCGTGGATTCTCGCCACGGTCCACATGCTTAGAGATGTTCTCGAGCACCACGATGGCGTCGTCCACAACCATACCTATCGCCACTGTCAACGAACAAAGCGATATGATGTTCAGCGAGCTGTCGACCACAAACAGGTAGATGAATGCGGCGACGAGCGATATTGGTATCGTCAGTGCGATGATGATGGTGGCTCTCCATCTTCCGAGGAAGAACAGCACCACGAGCACCACGAACAGCAATGCGTAGAATATAGACTCTGAAAGTCCGTTGATGGCGTTGATGATGTCGGTTGAAGAGTCGTAGATCATGTCCATCTTGACGTCGGCTGGCAGTGTCTTCTTGATTCTCTCAAGGTTTTCCTTCACGTCTGTGGCAATCTGCACTGTGTTGGCTCCGGTCTGCTTCATGATGATGAGGCGGACTCCGTCCTTACCGTTCATCTTTTCCTCGAGCGCGATATCCTTGATCGTGTCTCTTACGACAGCGAGGTCCTTGACCTTCACGATTTTAGTGCCGAGGCTCTTTACGACGATGTCGTTTATCTCGCTGCTCTCTACGTATTCACCCTGGACACGCATCTGATACTGCTCCTTGCCCATCTTCACAGAGCCCGAAGCGAGGTTCAGGTTGTTGCCCTTAACGGCGTTACCCACTTGCTCCAGAGACACTCCGTAGCTTTCGAGCTTCTTAGGGTCGAGGTCGATGTAGATGTATCGTTGTGGCGCGCCGGAAAGCGATATGTTACCGATTCCGTCGATTCGGTTCAGGTCGTTCACCACATTGTCGTTCAGTATCTTCTCAAGTCCAGGGTAGCTCTCGTCGGCAGTCACTGCGATCTGGAGCACTGGCATCATGGAAGACGAGAACTTGAATATGAACGGACGTGTACACTCGTCAGGCAGGTTGTCGTAAACCATGTCGATGTACGAACGGATGTCGTTCGTCGCCTCGTCGAGGTTCGAGCCCCACTCAAACTCCATGAGTATGACGGACATGTTGTCCTTTGATGTTGATGTTATCTCCTTGAGTCCGTCAACAGAGTTCAAACTGTTCTCCAAAACCTTCGACACATTGGTCTCCACCTCTGTCGCGTTCGCTCCAGGATAAGCAGTCATGACGGAAATGTATGGCGGCTCAATCTCTGGGAACTGGTCGATAGGCAGTTGTTTCAGAGAGAATAAGCCCAATATGATTACGGCCACGAATATGAGCGCAGTCGTGATGGGCTTGGTGATAGCGGTTTTGTATATAGCCATTTCTTAGAAATCTCTTTTGTGTTACTTTACAATGTTCAGCTTAACTCCCTTTACAAGTCTTCCTTGACCTGTAGTGACAATCTGGTCGCCCTCTTTCAGCGAGTCGCTTATCAACTCGACCATCTCGTCGAATCTCTGTCCAACCTTCACTGTGACTCTCTTAGCATAGCCCTTGTCGTTGACGAACACATAGCGCTCGTCTGAGCCCTGCAGCTTAAGCACTGACTGGTAAGGGACGATGATTGCGTTGTCCTTGCCGAGGTTGAGCGATGTCTTTGCGTACATACCTGGGCGGAGCTTATTGCCTGGGTTGTTTATTCTCAGCTTGATGTTGAACGAGTGTGTAGCCTCGTCGATAGAAGGGTAAACGATGTCGATAGTTGCAGGGAATGTCTCGTCAGGGTAGATGTCTGTAGAGATTGTCACCTGCATGCCCTTCTTGATTTTTGGCAGATAGCCTTCTGGCACTCCTACGATAGCCTTCAGCACGTTCACTTGCTTGATGACGTATATAGGTCTTGCCGCGTACAGCTCGCCAGTCTCATAGTTCTTCTGAGTCACAACTCCGGAGATAGGCGACTTCACGAAAGTGTTCTTCTGCAGATAGTCGAGCTGCTCCTTGGTCTGGTCGTAGCTCAGCTTCACTTGGTCGTATGCCTGCTGGCTGACGCTTCCGGTCTTCTTCAGAGCCTCCATTCTGGCGAACTCTATCTTGAGGTTCGCGAATGCGAGCTTTATGTTGTTGTACTGTGTCTCGTCCATCTTCACGAGCATCTGTCCTGCGCCGACCTTTGAGTCTACGTCAACATACAGCTTCTCGATATGTCCCTGTATGGTAGGGGCGATGTTCACAGTCTCCCATCCGTCCAGAGTTGTTGAGATGTCAACTATGCGGTTGATTTCCTGCTTGTTAAGAGTAGTCACCTTTACTTGCTCAACTCTTACGCTGTCCTTGTTCTCGTTGTCTTCTGACTTCTTGCCGCAACTGGTCACGATTCCTGCGGCCATTGCTATCAGACAGATTGCTTTAAACTTGTTCATTTTCATTTATTTCGTTTTTATTTGATTTTCAGTTCTGTTTTACTTGTTTGCTGTTGTTTGGGTAGAGGAGTTCGGTGTGTTTAGCAGTTTCTCGAGTGTTATCTGAGCGTTTATCAGGTCGCTCATCGCGCTCACATAGTTGTTCTGCGCGATTATGAGGTTTGTGCTTGCGTTAGTCACGTCGAGCGAAGATGCTGTTCCGTATCTGAACTTGTTGGTTGTGCTTGCCAGCACCTTGGCGGTCACTTCCAGGTTCTCCTCCTGAGTCTTGTAGTTCTCGTAAGTGGAGTTGAGATTGAATCTTGCCTGTGCGTCCTGTATCTTCAGCTGGTCAGCTGTCAGCTCCAGTGTGCTTTGCGCTGTGGCCAAGTCCATCTTGGCTGCCTTCACCTTAGCGTAGTTGCCGCCGCTTGTGAACGGTGTCCAGCTTGCGCTGACGCCCACGATGTGAGGTATGTCGCTCATCTTCGAGAATGGGCTGACATCGTCGGCGAAGTACTGCTTGTTTGAGTACTGGTAGAAGGCTGTCACCTGTGGACCATAGTTCCACCATGCCTGTCTCACTTGGTTCTTGGCTATCTCTGTGTTAGCCTTTAGCATTCTGTAGTTGTTATTGTTGTTCAGGTTTATGCCCTGGCTTAAAAGATTGAGCGCTTTCTCGGCGTTCAGCAGGTTGCCTATTGAGTCGGTGAGCACGATTTTCGTGTCGAAGCTGGCTCCGAGCAGTGTCTTCAGCGTGTTGTATAGAGTCTCGATGGAACGCTCTGTCTGGTTGATGGTGTTCTTCATCGATGCTACCTGCACTTTCAGCTGGTCGGCGTCGGTTTCCTCTGAGACTCCGACTCTCACTGCCTCGTCTGTAGCCGTCTGCAGTGTCTTGATGTTCTCCAGGTTCTCCTTCAGCAGTCCGTTTGTCTTCTCAAGCATGAGAATGGACATGTATGTTTGTATCACGTCAGAAGAAATATCCTGATTGTTCTTCTCTGTGTTTATCTTTGATAATTCACTTGCGAGTTTTGTTACGTGCGCGCCGGCTATTTGCGCTCCGCTCAGTGTTATGGATGCGGTTACTGAGAATGTTCCTGTTGAAGGGTCTTTGATTTTGCCCATGCCCGGCATAGCGGAGAAGTCCATCTCATGTCCGCAGAAGTTTGTGTAGTCGTATGCGAGTTTGACTTGTGGCAGCATAGTCGAGATAACCTGCCATTTCTGCGCTTCAGCCTTTTTCTCAGCGTAAGTGGCGTTCTGCATTGTGTGGTTGTGGCTTATCGCGTATTGCTTGGCCTGCTCCAATGAGATACGCAGATTTGATGATGCCGTGTTCGACGGCGAGTCTTGTGCCATTGCCGACATCGGATTGCAGATTAAAGCCACGCATCCGAGTGCCACAATCAGCAGTTTGTTTCTGTTCTTTAAGTTCATGTTATTATTTATGATTTTGTTTTGTCTGTTTTTTTTGATTGCGCAAAAATATAATCAATGTGCGTACATATATTAATAAAGTGTGTATAACGGACAAAAGAAGACTTGAATAAACACCCAATGTGCTTGCATACGCTGATGATTAAACAAATCAACGGGACTGTTTCGTAGTCCCGTTGATTTGTCTTATGGTAAAATGTTGTCCTTATTGCTTTGTCTTCTCTTTTGCCCAGCTGTCTTTCAGTGTCACTGTTCTGTTGAACACGAGCGCGTCTGGTTTAGAATCGGTGTCCACAGTGTAGTAGCCTATGCGCTGGAACTGGAGATAGTCGAGCGGCTTGGCGTTTGTGAGCCATTTCTCGACATACGCTGTCTTTATCTCGAGAGAGTTCGGATTTATAAAGTGGCGCATATCTTCAATGTCGATTCGCTCCTTGCCGAGGCTCTTGGAGTAGTTCGCCACCTCATCGCGCGGATTCTCTGTCATCCACAGACGGTCGTAGTTCCTTATCTCGGCTTTAACGCAGTGGTCAACGCTGACCCAGTGTATTGTCTTGCCCTTTATCTTCATGTTTGAGTTCGCCTCGCCAGTTTTTGTCTCTGGGATGAACTCAGCGTGAATCTCCACGATGTTGCCTTCTGCGTCTTTCACTATGCACTCCTCTGGGTTCTCCGAGCACTTAATGATGTATGCGTTCTTTAGGCGCACCTCCTTACCAGGACCAAGGCGGAAGAACTTCTTCGGAGCGTCTTCCATAAAGTCGTCGCGCTCGATCCACAACTCGCGTGAGAATGTGATATTGTGCGTGTCGCTGTTCTCGTCCTCAGGATTATTTATGGCTGTGAGTTCCTCTGTCTTGCCTTCCGGATAGTTGGTTATGACGAGTTTCACAGGGTCGATGACTGCGCTGACACGAGTCGCTCTTGTGTTGAGGTCCTCGCGGATTGCGCTTTCCATCAGAGCCATCTCGTTGAGCGCGTCGAATGTCGTGTAGCCTATCTTGTCAATGAACTTCAGAATTCCTTCAGGAGAGTAGCCTCTGCGACGGAATCCGGAGATTGTCGGCATTCGTGGGTCGTCCCATCCTGCGACAACGCCTTCGTTCACCATCATGAGCAGGTTGCGCTTAGACAGCAGTATGTGCGTGAGGTTCAGTTTGTTGAACTCGGTCTGGCGCGGACGGTTGTCGTCCATAGGCTTGTCGTCGCCTGCCACTTCCTTTGCCCAGTCCACGAACAAGTCGTAGAGCGGACGGTGGCTGACAAACTCCAGCGTGCAGAGCGAGTGTGTCACGCCTTCCCAGTAGTCGCACTGTCCGTGTGTATAGTCGTACATAGGGTAGGCGTTCCATTGGTTGCCTGTGCGCCAATGCGGCATGTTGAGCACACGGTACATGATTGGGTCGCGGAAGTGCATGTTAGGGCTTGCCATGTCTATCTTGGCACGCAGCACCATCTTGCCAGGCTCCATCTTGCCCGAGTTCATCTCCTCGAACAGGGCGAGGCTTTCCTCTACTGGACGGTCGCGGTAAGGCGAGTTCTGTCCAGGCTGGGTAGGTGTGCCTTTTTGTGCGGCTATCTCTTCAGCCGTCTGCTCGTCCACGTATGCTTTGCCTCGCTTTATCAGCTCGACAGCGAGGTCCCACAGCTTCTGGAAATAGTCGGATGCATAGTAGATGTTGCCCCATTTGAATCCGAGCCACTCGATGTCGCGCTTTATCGCCTCGACATACTCCATATCCTCTTTCTGAGGGTTGGTGTCGTCCATACGGAGGTTGCAGACGCCGCCGTACTTCTGAGCGATGCCGAAGTCGAGCGCTATTGCCTTGGCGTGTCCGATGTGCA
>JAEEGF011732191.1_pt1 | contig 17941 bp, 17 predicted proteins | sample 9134171 | NCBI WGS metagenome assembly JAEEGF01 (sample SAMN16246542, study PRJNA631951) | gut metagenome | biome: gut microbiome; feature: rumen; material: AP-attached | host: Bos | place: Iran: Karaj | collected 2018-10 | reverse complement strand
CGTCCTACTACCTGATCGGCGCGCTGCTCGGCCGTTACAACCGCGCCAAAGTTTCGCTGCCCGGCGGGTGTAACTTCGGCGTGCGCCCGATCGACCTGCACATCAAGGGCTTTGAGCTGCTCGGCGCCACCGTTTCGGTGGAAAACGCCATGATCAACGCCAAGGCCGAGCACCTGACCGGCAGCCCGATCTACATGGACAAGGTCTCGGTCGGCGCCACGATCAACATCATGCTCTCCGCCGTCAAGGCGCGGGGTCTGACGATCATTGAAAACGCCGCCAAGGAACCGCACATCGTGGACCTGGCGAACTTCCTCAACGCCATGGGCGCCGACGTCCGCGGCGCGGGCACCGACGTGATCAAGATCCACGGCGTCAACACGCTGCACGGCTGCTCCTATTCCATCATTCCCGACCAGATCGAAGCCGGCACCTACATGGTGGCCGCGGCCGCCACGGGCGGCGACGTACTGGTCAAGAACGTGATCCCCAAGCATCTGGAATCGATCACCGCCAAGCTGCTGGAATGCGGCGTGCAGGTGGAAGAGCTCGACGACGCCGTGCGCGTGGTCAGCACCGGCAAGTTCCGCCGCTGCAACATCAAGACCATGCCGCACCCCGGCTTCCCCACCGATATGCAGCCCCAGATGAGCGTGCTGCTTTCCGTGGCCAACGGCACCTCGCTGGTCAGCGAGGGCGTGTGGGACAACCGCTTCCGCTATGTGGATCAGCTGATTCGCATGGGTGCGAACGTGCAGGTGGACGGCACCATCGCCGTGTTCCAGGGCGTTCCCGAGCTGACAGGCGCGCCGGTCCGCGCCGACGATCTGCGCGCGGGCGCCGCCATGATCATTGCCGGTCTGATTGCACGCGGCAAGACGGAGATCGAAAACGTGATCTATATCGACCGCGGCTACGAGGACTACGTGGAAAAGCTGCGCGACCTCGGCGCCGACATCTACCGCAAGGAATTCACCGACGACAGCCCCCAGAGCGGCGCGGCCGGCTGAGCCGAAGCGGCCCATACATCTGTGATTCAGGAGTGTCTTGTTAAAAGGCACTCTTTTTCGAAGGAGTTCCCATGGCAAGATTCTGCTCTTTGTTCTCGTCCTCGTCCGGCAACGCGACCTACGTCGGCTCCGGCAAAACGGGCATTCTGATCGACGCCGGCGTCAGCGCCAGGCGGATCCGCGCCGCGCTGCAAAGCCGTGAGATCGACCCCTGCACCATCCGGGCGATCTTCGTGACCCACGAGCACGCCGACCATATCAAGGGCATCCGTGTGCTCCAGTCGCAGCTCGGCGTGCCGGTCTATGCCTCGCCGGGCACCCTGCGCGGCATGGCGGACTGCGGCGCGCTGGATCTCCGCTTTCCGCAGGAGGCCCTGCCGGTCGGCGGCGAAATCGAAATCGGCGACCTGCTGGTGCGCTCGTTCCCAACGCCGCACGACGCCAACGAAAGCTGCGGCTTCACAGTCGAGCTGCCCGACGAGCGCAAGGCCGCCGTGGCCACCGACATCGGCCACATGACCAACGAGGTGATGTGCGCCATCCTCGGCTGCGACCTCGTGATGCTGGAATCGAACCACGATATCGGTATGCTGCAGAACGGGCCCTATCCCTATTTTCTCAAGCGGCGCATTCTGTCGGACGTGGGACACCTTTGCAACGACGCCTGCGCCGACGTGGCGGTGCAGCTCGTGGAGCACGGCACCACGCGGCTGTTTCTGGGCCACCTGAGCCAGGAAAACAACCTGCCGCAGCTCGCCTATCAGACCACGCTCTCCGCCCTGCAGCTGGCGGGCGCCACGCTCGGCAGGGACTACACGCTGCAGGTCAACCCCCGCGAAAACGACGAAGGAATCATTCTGTTCTGAGGTGAAACGATGCAGCAGATCACAGTGCTTTGCGTCGGCCGGCTGAAGGAAAGCTACCTGGCCGCCGCGTGCGCGGAATATCAAAAACGGCTGCAGACGCTGTGCCGCCTGCAGATCGTTGAGCTGCCTGCCGCAAGGCTGCCGGACGACCCCGCGCCGGCGCAGATTCAGCAGGCGCTGGAAAAAGAGGGCGCGGTCCTGCTGGAAAAGATCCCGCCCGGCGCGGCGGTTATCGCGCTGTGCGTGGAGGGCAGACAGATGCCCAGCGAGGCGTTCAGCCGCCTGCTGCAGGATTACGCCACCGCGGGCAAGGACAAGGTCTGCTTCATCATCGGCGGCTCGTTCGGCCTTGCCGACGCGGTGAAGCGCCGCGCCGACCGCCGCCTTTCCGTCAGCGAAATGACTTTTCCCCACCAGCTGTTCCGCGTGCTGCTGCTCGAGCAGATCTACCGCGCGAAGCAGATCGAGCGGGGAAGCAAGTATCACAAGTAAAGGGGAGAAGAAACGAAGCTTCACCCCGTCACACGCTTTACTCGGCCGGAGCGGCAACGGCGACGTGGCCTCACCCGTCACCACTCGGCCGCAGCGGCAACGGCGACGTGGCCTCACCCGTCTTCGCGCTTCGCGCGAATCCACCCTCCCCAGAGGGGAGGGCAAGTTTGGTTGTGCTTTGCCGTCAGGGTTGATTCTTACTGAATTCTCTGTTATACTTTAGTCGGTGATTATATGAAGAATATCAGAAACGGCTATCTGACGAAACGGGCACAGGAGTTGCGCACAGAGGCAACCGAACAGGAACGGCGTTTATGGTACACGTTTTTGCGAAAGTATCCCGTGCAATTCAGACGGCAGGTGCCGATCGATCAATTTATCGTCGATTTCGTTTGCACCAAAGCAAGGATGATTCTGGAACTTGACGGTACACAGCATTTTACAGACAACGGTCCGGCTTATGACCGGGAACGGGATGCCATTCTGGAATCCTACGGATACAAAGTCTATCGAATTCCGAACAACGAGATCAACGAAAACTTCAAAAACGTTTGCGACTGGATCGACAAAACGGTCAAGCAGCGTCTCCTGCAACAAACGATGGAATAAAGCAACAACCTAACTTGTATCTCGCCTGCCGGCTCGGTCGGCGCTTCTCAGCCTACGGCTGAGAGGTCTCCACCGGAGACCCGCGCCCTCCCCTCTGGGGAGGGTGGCACGCGCCCCGAAGCCTTACGATTAATCCGAAGCATAAGATGCGCGTGACGGGTGAGGCCACGTTGCCGCAGCTGCCACGGCCGAGTGATGACGGGTGAGGCCACGTTGCCGCAGCTATTTTTATAACACCATTTATACCACTCCGGAGGTTTTTATTATGGACTTCACCCAAACCACCCTCGGCATCGAATTCGGCTCCACGCGGGTCAAGGCGGTGCTGATCGACAAAGCCTTCCGCGTGCTCGCCGAAGGCGTCTATGACTGGGAAAACCGCTTTGAGGGCGGCTACTGGACCTACGGCCACGAGGAGATTCTCACCGCCCTGCGCGCGTCCTTCGCTTCGCTGCAGGAGGCCGTGACCGCGCGCTTCGGCGCGCCCCTGACCACGGTGGGCGCCATCGGCATTTCCGCCATGATGCACGGCTACGTGGCGCTCGGCAGCGACGGCGCCTTTCTCGTGCCGTTCCGCACCTGGCGCAACACCACCACCGGCGAGGCGGCCGGGGCGCTGACGAAGCTGTTCTCGTTCAACATTCCCGAGCGCTGGAGCATCGCGCACCTCTATCAGGCGATCCTGAACGGCGAAGCGCATCTGCCGCAGCTCTCTGCTCTGACCACGCTGGCGGGCTATCTGCACCGCCGCCTGACGGGCCTGCACACGGTCGGCGTGGGCGAAGCGGCGGGCATGTTCCCGATCGACGCAAAAACGCTCGATTACGATACGGACATGGTCGCGAAGTTCGACGCGCTGGCCGGGTCGCACGGCTTCACGCAGCCGCTGCGCAGTCTGCTGCCGGAGGTCCGCGCGGCGGGCGAAGCGGCGGGCACGCTGACAAAAGAAGGCGCGCTGCTGCTCGACCCGACCGGCCGTCTGCAGCCGGGCATTCCCTTCTGCCCGCCCGAGGGCGACGCGGGCACCGGCATGGTGGCCACCGACAGCGTGCGGCCGCGCACCGGCAACGTTTCGGCCGGCACCAGCGTGTTCGCCATGGTCGTGCTGGAGCGGCCGCTCACGGCGGTCTATCCCGAAATCGACCTGGTCACTACGCCCGACGGCGCGCCTGTGGCGATGGTTCACTGCAACAACTGCACCGCCGATATCGACGCGTGGGCGCACCTGCTGCTTGACTTCGCGGCGAAGGCGAACTTGCCGCTGACGAAGGATCAGGCCTTTTCCGCGCTCTACAACGCCGCGCTGGCGGGCGAAGGCGACGCGGGCGGTCTTTTGTCGTTCAACTATCTTTCGGGCGAATCCATCACCGGGGTCAAAAACGGCGTGCCGCTGCTGCTGCGTCCGCGCGGCAGCGCCCTGACCTTCCCGAACTTTGCGCGCAATCTGCTGTTTTCGGCGCTTTCCACGCTGCGCATCGGCATGGAGCTGCTGCAAAAGGAGCAGGTGGCGATCGACTGCCTCTACGGGCACGGCGGTCTGTTCAAGGCGGCCGAAGCCGGCAGCCGCATGATGGCGGCGGCAACGGGCAGCCCGGTCACGGTGATGCAGACGGCGAACGTCGGCGGCCCGTGGGGCATGGCGATTCTGGCCATGTATCTTCTGGAGGGCGGCGGCCGCAGCCTGCCGGACTATCTGGACGAGGCGGTCTTTGCCGCCACCGAAAAAACAACCACCCCGCCGGACGCGGCCGACTGCGTGGATTTCGACAACTATCTCAAACGCTACAAGGCGGCGCTGGGGCTGGAAAAAGCCGCCGAAGCGCTGCTCTACGGGGAGGCATAAACCATGCTGGAACAACTCAAACAAACCGTTCTGGAAGCGAATTTGCTGCTGCCGAAGCACAACCTCGTCACGTTCACCTGGGGCAACGTCTCCGCCATCGACCGCAAAACGGGCCTCGTGGTCATCAAGCCCTCGGGCGTCAGCTATGACACGATGACGGCGGACGACATGGTCGTGGTCGACCTTTGCGGCAACGTCGTGGAGGGCAGGCTCAACCCCTCCTCCGACACGCCGACCCATTTGGAGCTTTACAAGGCATACCCGGAAATCGGCGGCGTGGTGCACACGCATTCGCGCTGGGCCACCACCTTTGCGCAGGCGGGGCTGACGATTCCGGCGCTGGGCACGACCCATGCGGACGACTTTTACGGCGACATCCCCGTGTCGCGCCGCATGACGCCGCAGGAGATCGCGGGCGAATATGAAAAGGAGACGGGCACGGTGATTTTGGAAACCGTGGGCCAGAACGCCATGGACGTCCCGGCGGTGCTGGTGCATTCCCACGGGCCCTTCGCCTGGGGCAAGGACGCGATGGAGGCCGTCCACAAGGCCGTGGTGCTGGAGGAGGTCGCCTTCATGGCGTGGCACGCGATGCAGCTGAACCCCGCCGTGCCGCGGATGCAGCAGGCGCTGCTGGACAAGCACTTTTTGCGCAAGCACGGCAAACACGCGTATTACGGACAGAGATGAAAAAAAGACGGCCCGCAGGCCGTCTTCTTTTTTTATGGTTACGCCGTTACGCCCTCCGCCTCCGCTTCGCCGCGCTTTTCGCGCATGTAGGCGTAGATCGGCTCCAGCCGCTCCTTGGTCAGCGGATAGCCGAACTGCATCAGCGCCCAGACCAGCGTATAGACGATGGCCGGAATCAGCGTGCAGATGAAGAGGATGCCGTCGGACACGGTGTTGACCATGCCGCTGCGGGCGGGCTGGTCGATGTAGGCGAGGTTGCTCATCGTGGCGCCGTCGTAGCCCGCGAATTTTTCAAGCAGCACCATGCCGCCCACGTCGGCGAGGGTCTGGCCCAGCTTGCGGCAGAAGGTATAGACCGCGTAGATCGCGCTTTCGTTGCGCAGACCGGTCTTGTATTCCTGATAGTCGATCACGTCGGCCACGACCGCCCAGTTGGTGATGGAAACAAACGAATAACCGAAGCCGATGACGAAGAGCAGCGCGAAGAAGACGATCGGCGCCGCGCCCAGACGGTCCAGATGCGGCGTGACAAAGAACATGGCCACGGCCGCCGCCGCCGCAAAGAACGAGCCGGTGCCCGCCAGCTCCTTCTTGCCGAAGCGCTTGACCAGCCGCGGCGTGAGCAGAATCATGACCACCATGGGCGCGTAGTTCGCCATGGTGCCGATGACGGACAGGTTCGGGTTTTCAAAGTAGTTCTTGAACAGATACTGGTTCAGCGAGGCGAACTGCAGCTGGCCGCTGATCAGAATGCCCGCCAGCGCCACCGAAACAAAGGGGCGGCTCTTCAAAAGGCCGATATAGGTCTTTTTGAGGTCGACGTTCGGGTCCTCCTCCGAGGGCACGCGCTCCTTGGTCGCCTTGTAGCACCACAGATAGAACGTGATGGAAAGCGCCGCCATCACCACGCCGAACAGCAGCATGCGCGTGCCGCTGGCCACCTTGACGGTCTCCCCGGCGGTGTTCACGGTCTTGACGTAGATCACGAGGGGCGCGACCAACAGCGGCGCAGCCCCGCCGATGCCGCCGCCAATGGAACGGAAGGTGGAAAGCAGGGTGCGGCCCTCGGGGTCGTCGGTGATGACCGAGGCGAGCGAGCCGAAGGGGATGTTCATGCCGGTGTAGAGCATGCCGAACGCGATATAGGTCACGTAGGCCAGCACGGTGATCAAAATCTGACTTTGGGTAAACTTGGAAAAATCAACGAAGCACAGCAGCGCCGAAATGCCCAGCGGTACGCAGACCCATTTGAGATAGGGGCGGAACTTGCCGTCCTTGGAGGGCTTGCGCTTGGAAACGACCATGCCCCACAGCGGGTCGTTGATCGCGTCCCAGAGCCGCGTGAACAAAAACAGCCGCGCCGATTTTGTGCCGCTGAAGCCGAGCACGTCGGTGTGGAACAGCTTGAGGCAGTAGGACACGTAGGTGAGCACGAACAGGTTGCCCGCGTCGCCGAGCATGTAGCCCATGCCCTCTTTGATGCCGATCTTGTTCGGGTGCTGCGGCCCGGGGTCGGCTTTTTTCTTTTTCTCTTTTGCCATCTTCGCTTCTCCTTCGCAAAAAAGATGAGCGGGCCGCCGGAAACGACCCACTCAGATTTTACCATTGATTCCTGCAAAATGCAAGCCCTATCGGAAGATTTAGGCTTTGGGGAACCGCACCTCGGCGGTGAACAGGTCGCCGCTGATGGAAAGGTGCAGCTCGGCGCCCTGCAGCTCGCAAAGGTTTTGCGCAATGGAAAGCCCCAGGCCGCTGCCCTCGGTGGAGCGCGATTCGTCGGCGCGCACAAAGCGCTCGAGCAGCTCCTCCACCGGAATGTTCAGCTGCGTCTGCGACACGTTGCGCAAGGTGAGCACGCCGCAGCCTTCGGTTTCGGTCAGGTCCAGATAGACCCGCGTGCCGGGCATGGCGTATTTTTTCACGTTGCTCATCAGGTTGTCGAGCACGCGGTAGCTCAGCTTGCTGTCAGCGCGCACCAGCACGTCGCGCTCGGCGTTCAGAATCAGTTCGAGGTTCCGTTCAGCGAACGCATCGTCGTATTCGCCGACGATCTGGTTCGTCAGCTCGCCCAGCGACATATCCACAAGGTCCACGCGCATGGCGCCCGAGGAGGCCTTGCTGGCTTCCACAAGGTCTTCGATCAGCTTTTTGAGCCGCGCGCTCTTTTCGGTCAGAACGGAGATATACTGCTGCGCCGTTTCGTCCCGGATATCGCAGCGCGAGAGCAGATCGACGTAGTTGATGATGCTGGTCAGCGGGGTCTTGAGGTCGTGCGACACGTTGGTGATCAGCTCGGCGCGCATGCGTTCGTCCTTGATCGCGTTGGAAACGGCCACGTGCAGACCGTCGTTGATGGAGTTGACGTCGCGGGCAAAGCACGCCAGCGCGGGGCTCTTTTCGTCCACGGCCAGATGCACGTCATAGTCGCCGCCGCGGATGCGGTGCACGGCCTCGATGCCGGCGCGGACGCGGTAGGCATAGCGCAGCACATAGACCACAAGCCACACGTTATAGCCGAAGATGACAAGCAGCAGCGGGATCGCGAGGAACCACAGTTCGCACCCCATGAAGATCACGGCGAGCACGCCCATGACGAGGTTCGGCAAAAAGCCGAGCAGCAGCACGCGGCGTCTGACGTCCTTGTGAAGGTCGGCGTATTCCACGGGAGGCTTTTCGCCCATGGCGGCCTTCTTTTCTTTGCGCCACGCAAGCAGCTTGCGGATCAGCCAGACGAGGAAGAGATTTTTGAACAGCGTATGGCCCTTGATATGGCGCATCACAAAGAGCAGCCAGTCGATCAGGAAGGCCATGGCGGCCGCGGCGATGAGACCGAGCAGCCCGAGCATCAGCCAGCCGCGCAGGTTTTCGTCATACATCACGCCCGCCAGCAGCACAAAGAGGAAGCCGAGGCCGACGCAGAGCCCGCCGTTGATCGCGGTGCGCAACAGGGTGAAGATCCGGTCGGCGGCCATGTAGTGCAGCGCGTCGTCGCCGTGCTTGCGCCCGCAGCGGATCAGCAGATACAGCACGCACAGGACGATGCCGCCCAGACAGATCAGGTCAAACTTCAAAAGCGCGGACATGGCGCTGCGCACAACAAGGCTGTTGTGATAGGCCTGCGACACTTCGTCGGTGTCGTCGCCGATGAGGTCGTCTTCCAGCGCCGTCCACACGGTGACGTTCGCACCGGCGGAAACCGGAATATCGTTGAGCATCAGCCAGGGAATGCCCCCGCCGTCAAGGTCGCGCTGCCAGGCGTCGGAATAGACCGCCTGCGAAGAAGCAAAGTCATAGCTGCCGTACCAGTCGAAGCCTTCAAACCAGGCTTGCGCTTTTTGGCCGAAATGCTTGCCGTCCAGCTTGGGGAGGTTGGAAACGGCAAGGCCGGTGCTGTTGTCCACCACGGCGATCTTGAGGTTCTTCATGCCGGAAAGCGTCTGCCGGTAGCTGTCCCAGGCGTTGCGGAACGTGTCGTAATCCTTATAGTGATTCACATAGAGCATCCGGCTCGCTTCGCCCGCGCTGCGGTCGGTGACGATTCTGGTTTCGTCGAGCGTCAGCGCATAGTAGCCGTCGAACTCCTGCCCTTCATGCCGGGACGTGCTGAGCGCCGTATGGCAAAGCTCCACGGCATATTCGCCGTCGCGCAGCCAGTTTTGCACGTCTTCGGGAATCTCAAAGCTGCTCTGGATGTCCTCCGTACCGAAGTCGCCGTCCGCCATCGTGGGCGCCAGCGGGTCTTCGCCGTTCCGGTTGAAGTCGAAGTCCATGTCATAGCCCTCTTCGCCGCTGTCGCTGTAATACTGATACCAGCCGTTTGTGACTTCGATCCTGCCGTCTACAAAATGCTTTTGGTGATTCGCCAGTTTCCGCAGCGAGACATAGCCGTTGAACAAATACCAGCCGAGCGCCGCGGGCGAGCCGTGACCGCTCTGCCCCAGGCAGTCCTGCAGAACGGCCTGCACGTATTGGTCGTGCCGGCCCTCCTGCTCCGCCTGCTGCGCGGCCTTGTAAGCTTCATAGGCCTGTTCGCTGCCGTCGGAAAGCGTCAGCGCGCCGCACACCACGTCGTCCACATAATTCCGGTAGATCCGCGCAAACGCGCGGCTTTGCGTAAACACACGGGTCTGCAGATCGCCTTCGGTCTTGGAAAGCGCGCCCTTTTCGACGTTTACCAGCGCGTCGGCGCAGCTTTCCCACGTCCAGTCGTTTTCTTCCGCCTCAAACAGAAAGGCCGCCGTTTTCACCGCCGCCGCGGCGAACAGCACGATCGCCAGCAAAAACGCTATCGTTTTTGTAATCCACGTGCGGTCAAATTTTTTCGATTTTGTATCCAATGCCCCACACCACCTTGAGATATTTCGGATTCTTTGAGTCGATCTCGATCTTTTCGCGGATGCGCCGGATGTGGACCGTCACGGTCTTGTCGGACGCAAAGGCGTTTTCGTTCCAGACGTTTTCATAGATCTGCGTGCTCGAGAGCGTGCGCCCCATGTTGCGCATGAGGTATTCCACGATCTTGTATTCCGTGGCGGTCAGGTGGACTTCCTCGCCGTCCACCGTGACGCGGTGCGCTTCGGTGTCGAGCGAAAGGCCGCCCGTGGTGAACACGCCCTGCTTTTCCACAATGGAGCCGAACATGACGTAGCGGCGGATCTGCGATTTGACCCGCGCCAGCAGCTCCAGCGGCGAAAACGGCTTGGTCACGTAATCGTCCGCGCCGAGGCCGAGGCCGGCGATCTTGTCGGTGTCCTCGCTCTTGGCCGAAAGAAAGATGATCGGCACGTTGCTCTCTTTGCGGATCTCCAGCGTGGCGGCAATGCCGTCCATCACGGGCATCATGATGTCCAGGATGATGCAGTGCAGCGTCTGCGTCTTGGCAATCTCCACCGCCTCTTTGCCGTTAAAGGCGGGCACGACGGCGTAGCCCTCGCTTTCGAGATAGATCCGCGCGGCGTCCACAATGGCTTTGTCGTCGTCGCACACGAGAATACGGTACATGGAACACACTCCTTCTTGGATCGATTCTTTCCGAATCCATCTATAGCATAATGCGGAGAAATTACAACTCTTGCCATGAAATTATAACAGATTTCTTACAATTCGAAAAGAGGTTTTGCCGCAATCTCTTGCAAGACGGCGCAAAATCTGTTAGAATAACGCCGGAATCATTTTTGACGGAGGACGGACGGTCATGGTGGAACGGGCTTTGCTATCCGATTATTCTGAGCTTCTCGCGTTTGAGGAGCGGGTGTTCCGCGTCCGCTTTTGCGGCAAGGTGCCCAAGCTCTATACGGACCCGGCGGTCTGCGCCGAGGCGCACCGCGTGGTGCGGGAGAACGGCAGAATCGTGGCCGCCATCGCCGCCTGGCCGGGCGACATCGTGACCCCCGCGGGGGTGCTGCACGCGGTCGGAATCGGCTCGGTCGCGGTGGACGCGAGCTGCCGCGGCAAGGGCTACATGCGCGACATGATGCTCCAATGCGACGAGATTGCGCGGGCGCAAAACGCCGCGCTCGGCTACCTCAGCGGCCACCGCAGGCGCTACGGCTATTACGGCTACGCTCCGGGCGGCGTGCGTCTGGGCTATGAGATCAGCGCCTACGACGTTGTCCGCACAAAGCCGCAGGCGGCCTACGGCTTTACCCCGCTCCGGCACGACCCGGACGCCCTGCCCGCCGTCTATGCCCTCTATGCCGCGCAGGACGCGCGCTGGCAGCGGACGGAAGCCGACTTCTCGCTGACCGCCGCCACATGGCGCTGCCGGGCCTATGTGATCCGGGACGGCGCGGGCAAGGTCTGCGGCTATCTGATCACGGAGCGCTTCCGCGGCGAGATCGGGGAGCTGGTGCTCGCCGAAGGCGCCGACGCCGCCGACGTGCTGGTGCAGTTTGCCCATTATCAGAAATGGAAACAGCTGCGCGTGGCCGTGCAGCCGGGACAGACCGCGCTGCAAAGGCAGCTCGCCGCGTTTGCCGAGCATCCGCACGTCGATGCGCCGGCCATGTTCAAAATCTACGATTACAAAAAGGTGCTGGAAGTCCTCGGCACGTGGAAGGCGCAGACCGTGCCGCTGCCCGAGGGGTCGCTTGTGCTGGACCTTGCGGGCGAACGGCTGCGCGTCACCCTCAAAGGCGGCGTCTGCACCGCAGCGGCGACAACCGACGGCGCCGACCTGACGTTTACGGAGCACGAGGCGGTCGTTGCGCTGACGACGCCCTTTGCCCCGCCCACGGAAAACGCGCTGTTCAACGCGTGGGCGCCGCTGTGCCCGGTCTGGCTGCCGCACTGCGACAGCGTATAATATAAGTCAACAGTCATCAGTCATCAGTCAACGGAACAGCCGCCCGTCGGGCGGCTGTTCAACTGTTCGCTGCAAAAAAAGCCCCGGACTCTCGTCCGGGGTGTTTTGCTTATCCTGCCAGCGCTTCCAGCCACGACAGGTTCAGATAGCCGTAGTTGCTCGGAATCTGGAACACGGAATCGGGCACGTCGCTCGTCAGCTTGGAAATGTAGGTGGAATCCACGTTGTTCTCTTTATCCACGGAGTCGATGCGCACCAGCGTGTCGCCGTTGAAATAATAGCGCATTTCGCCTTTTTCGTCCTTCACGGTCTCGCAGTTGAGCGTCTGGTCGCCGATCTTGACGGTGGAGGTCTCGATCTTGTCGGTGTCCACCGGCTTGCCGAAGCTTTCCATCATGGAGCTCATGTCGAAATCGTCGCCCATCAGGTCTTCGGGCAGCTTGGTATATTTCTTGAAGTCGTCGATGATCAGATAGGTCGTCTTGTCCTTGGCCAGATAGAGCATCTTGCACTTGTAGTTCTGGATCTTCGTGTCGATGACGAAGTTGCCGTTTTTGGAAGCGGCGGTGATCGGCGAATCGCCGAGCTCGGGATCGCTCGTCTTGAACTCCATCAGATATGTACCGCTCTTGAACATCTCCTGATACTTCGTCAGGCGGTAGGTCTTGGACGCGGCCTGCGTCGGCTGGGTCGCCGCCTGGCCCTGTCCGCCCGGAATGCCGCTGGTCGGCTGGGTGGCGGGGGTCTGCTGGCCGCCCTGCGTCGGCTGCGTTGCGGGCGTCTGCTGGCCGCCCTGCGTCGGCTGGGTAACAGACTGGCCGCCCTGCGTCGGCTGGGTGTTCTGGCTGCTGGGCTGGGTCACGCCCGTCACGTCGGTGTTCCCCGGCTGCACGGGCTGCGTGGGCTGGCCGGGCACCACCTCGGCGTTGCCCGTGAAGGCATTGACGTCGGCGGTGTCGTTGATATGCTCGCCCTTGTAATCGGTCGGCAGATCGGACAAAGCGACCTGGTCGTTGATCTGACCCACCTTTTCGCCGATCTGGCCGTCTTCCTTGATCTCTGCGGCATAGATGTTGCCCTGCGCGTCGGTCACGGCGGCAAAGGTCGTGCCCTCTTCATTCACAACGGCAAGATAGGAGCTGCCCTGGGGGTCGGTCACATAGGCCTGGGTGTTGATCTCGGGCTTTTTGCTGTGGAACAGCAAGAACCAGACGGACACGCCGCCGATCACAACGACGATCAGCAGGCCGAGCAGAATGCCCCGAATAATCTTTTTCATCTGAGGATGCCTCCTGTTTTTGGATTCTTTCCCATATTATGCTGTTATCTTACACCGGAACTGTGCGCTCTGGTGTGCAAAAGTGTAAACCTTTTTTGAAATATCGGGAAACGGCCGGTGAACACGCTCAGCCGAGCAGACGTTCGATCACCGGCTGCAGCGCGTCGGTGTCGGCAAGCTCGATGGCGCCCTTGTCGGCCAGCGCGGGCGTGCGCGGGTCGATCGGCAGCGAGGCAAGCACCTCGACGCCGAGGGCATCGGCGGCTTTCTTCGCCGTGCTCTTGCCGAAGATGTGGTGCTGCTTGCCGCAGTCCGGGCAGGTGAACACGCTCATGTTTTCGATGATGCCGACCACGGGGACGTGCATCAGGTTGGCCATGTTGACCGCCTTTTTCACAATCAGGCTCACCAGCTCCTGCGGCGTGGTGACCACGATGACGCCGTCGACCTTGAGGCTCTGGAACACCGTCAGCGGCACGTCGCCCGTGCCCGGCGGCATATCGACGAACATATAGTCCACGTCGCCCCAGGCAACCTCGGTAAAGAACTGCTGAATGGCGCCGCTGATGACCGGACCGCGCCACACGACGGGCGCGTCTTCTTCCTCCAGCAGGAGGTTGATCGACATCACGCGGATGCCAGTGCTCGTTTCGGCCGGAATCAGGCCCGCCGCGTCGGCTTCGGCGCGGGTGTGCAGGCCGAACATCTTGGGCACCGAGGGGCCGGTCACGTCGGCGTCCAGCACGGCGGTCTGCTTGCCACGCTGCTGCATGGCGGAGGCCAGCATGCAGGTGACGGAGGATTTGCCCACGCCGCCCTTGCCGGAAACCACGGCATAGATCTTGCCGATGCGGCTGAATTCGTTGGGCTTGAGCGTCAGATCGCGGTCTTTGCAGTCCTGTTTGCAGGCGCTGCAGTCGCCGTTGCAGTTACTCATGGAAAACACAACCTTTCGGGAATAGACTAAGAATAAAATGAATAATATAATTGTACCTTAAACGCGCGCATTTTGCAATTCTTTTTTGAGAAAAAGCAAAAGCAAGCGCAAAAATAGCGGGCGCAGACCGTCTTGCGGAAAGGAGCAGATTTCATGCAGTGCTGCAGCGTCACGCAATTACGCGACAAGGAAGTGATCAGCACCAAAAGCGGGGGCCGGATCGGCTTCGTCAACGACGTGGAAATCAACACGAGGGAGGGCCGTCTGTGTGCGATCCTGGTCTACGGCAGACGTCCCCGGGGCGGCCTGTTCGGCAAGGAGCAGGAGATCCGCATCCCGTGGGAGGACGTCGAGGTGATCGGGGAGGACACGATTCTCGTGCGTTGTCAGCCGCCGGCCGCACCGCCGCCGGCGCCCAAGGGCGGCGGCCTGTTCTCGTTCTGAGCCGCAGGGAGCGCGCGTCCGCCCGCTCCCTTTGCCTGTCTCATTGTTCGAACAAATGTTCGAAATTCTCTTGACAAGCGTGAAAAACCGTCCTATAATAGAAGATGGAAAGCGAGCCGCATCGTTTTCCGCCGCGCAAGGCAGCCGCAGCTTTGCGCCTTCGCTGCGCCTTCCGGCGACGGCGTTTATTTTTTTTATTATCGGAGGGAGTCATGCATATTATACCCATTCAGGTTTCGGGCAAGGTGGCGCTTTGCCCCAAACGCTATCTCATCTCCTCCAACTGCGACTACGTGCTGCGCTTCAGCTTTGACAGCGCGTGGGACGATGTGCCGGTCAAAACGGCGCGCGTGCTGTTCGGCGATCAGTGCCTGGATCTGCCGTTCACGGGCACGGACGCGGCGCTGCCGCGCATCCCGGTCTGCGGGTCGATCGCCGTGGGCGTGTTCAGCGACAGCCTTGCCACCACCGCGGCCTCGCTCGGCTGCATCGTTTCGGTGGCCGACAGCGACGCCGAGGCGTGGAACGCGCTGACCGAAACGCAGTACAACGCCCTGTTTGCAATACTCAACGCGCTGGAGAACCGGGCGCTGTCGTCTCTGGCGCTCTCGGGCGACACGCTGACGCTGCAGTTTTCCGACGGCAGCACGCAGACGGTTTCGCTCGCGCCGCTGCGGGGCACGGCGCTGCTGCCCGCCCCGGGCGCAAACGACGAGGGCAAGCTCGCCGCCGTGGAAAACGGCGTCTGGACGGCCAAAACGCCGCCCGACCACGACGCGCTCATAGCCGCGTGGATGGACGCGCACTTTTCGGCCTATTGCCTGCAGGCGGGCGTGGGCGCCCCGCCGGCGGAAGGGGTGGGCTTCTGATGGCGGTCTATCGGGTAACGGACGCCCAGCTGACGGCGGTCGCGGACGCGATCCGGGCAAAAACGGGCGGCGAAGAGCCGCTGATCTTTCCGCAGGGATTCGCTCAGGCCGTTGCGGCGCTGGAAACCGGCGGCGCCGCCTCGCCCTATGTCGAATATACGACGAACGAAAGCGGTGCAATCACCTTTGCCAAGCTCTACGGCTTCACCGCTCTGCCGGCCTCTTTCTTTTACGGCTGCACCGCGCTGACGGACGTGGACTGGTCAGAAAGCCCGAACCTTTCGTCGATCGGAGATCAGGCTTTTTACGGATGCACCGGCCTGCAGATGACCACGCTGCCAAACGCCGTGACAAGCATCGGCGCCAAGGCGTTTGAAAGCTCCCAAGTCAAGCTGACTGCACTGCCGACGGGGCTGACAACACTGGGCGAAAGAGCATTTTCAGGGTGTCGGAGTCTTGCAATTTCCGCTTTGCCTTCCGGCTTGACCGTGATTCCGAACTATGCGTTTATGAACTGCTTGAACATCACCGTTTCCACCCTGCCTGAAGGGCTGACGAGTATCGGCGCGAGTGCGTTTAAAGACTGCAAAAAGCTTTCCGTTTCCAAAATACCGGCCGGCGTCACAAGCGTGGGGACGTTGGCTTTCTACGGCTGCACGGGCCTTGTCAATATGGAGATTGCCGCCGCGGTGCTCGGCACGGGCACAAAGATCTTCAACAACTGCACCGGGCTGGAGAAGGTCTGGTTCCGCAGCAGCTGCGAAACCGTTGCGGCGGCGTCCGCGGCCAATTCGCAGTTTGTCGGCTGTTCCGATTCGCTTGCAATCTATGCGGAGCCTGCGGCAAAGCCCGCCGGCTGGGGCGATTATTTCAACCGCACCGGCGCGAACGGCAGCACGGCGGCAACGGTGACATGGAACCAGAGCACGCGGCCCTGGTGAAAGGAGGAACGTTGATGACGGAGGTTTTGACCTATCCGTTTCAGACGATGCGTATCACGCAGGGCTATGACGGCGCCGTGAGCCACGCCGGCCACAGCCGCGGCACCCCGCGGGATTTTCCCGTTGACGAGGGCGGCGCGGACGGCGGGCGCGACGCCATGTGCGCCCCGTGCACGCTGCGGATTGTGCGCATCTGGGGCGTCGGCACGAAGGGCGTGAACACCCTGTTTTGCCAAAGCGCCGCCCCGGTGAGGCTTGCGAACGGCGAAACGGACGTTGTGTCGTTCCAGATCACGCACCCGAACGACGCCGATCTGCGGCGTCTGCGCGTCGGACAATCCGTCGAAAAGGGGCGTCCGCTTTGCAGCGAGGGGACCGACGGCGGCGTCGGGAACCACATGCACCTTTCCGTGGGGCGCGGCGCGCTCAGGGGCAACGGCTGGCAGCGCAACAGCCGCGGCAAATGGGTGCTGACCACGGCCGGCGGACCGTTGAAGCCGGAGGAAGCGTTCTTTCTGGACCCGACGTTCACCACGGTGCTGGAAACCGGCGGCCTGCGGTTCAGGCCCCTGCCGCCGAGCGACGGGGGCTGTGTGTACCGCGTGCGCGCGTCGCTGCTGCGCGTGCGCACCGGGCCGGGCACGCAGTACCCGCGAAAGCCGTTTTCCGCGCTGTCGCGGAACGCCCGAAGCCAGATCCTTGCGCTGACGGGAGAAAAGCGCAACGGCTACGTCCGGGGCGTGCTGTTCACCGCGCAGGAGATCCGCGGCAGCTGGGCGCGCACCGCTTCGGGCTGGGTCTGTCTCAGGTATTGCGAGGCGGCGGCATGAACGACACCGTGATTGTGGCGCTGATCTCGCTGGCGGGCACGCTGTGCGGCACCTTCGGCGGGATTTTGATGTCGAACAAGCTGACGAATTACCGCATTGAACAATTGGAACAGAAAGTGGAAAAGCATAACCATCTGGTGGAGCGCACCTTCCGGCTCGAGGAGCTGCAGCAGCTTGCCGACGAGCGCATGCGGGTGGCGAACCGCCGGATCGGCGAGCTGGAACGGAAGGAGGAACAACGATGGAATGGAGCCGGAGCCTGATTCTTGACGCCGTGCTCGCGCTGCTCTGCGTGGCGGCGGTGTCGTTTTGCGTGCCGCTTCTGCGGGCAAAGCTGGGCGAGGCGCGCTTTCAAAGGCTGCAGCGCTGGATTGCAACCGGCGTGGAAGCCGCCGAGCAGCTGTTCGGCAGCGGCGAAGGGGCGCGCAAAAAGGACTGGGTGCTCTCGCTGCTGCTGGACCGCGGGCTGGTGCAAAGCGCCGACGAGGTGACCGCGCTGCTGGAAAGCGAGGTTTTCCGTCTGCAGCAGAAGTAACTGCGGCAGCCGCCCTGCGGGGCGGCTGCTTTTTTAGTGCACAGTGCACAGTGCGCAGGGACACGGGGAACGTGGGGCGTAGTGGCAAACGGTTCCCCGCGAAGGGGACGTTGCCCGCTTTGCCGCGGCGGCAGCGGCTGACTTGTTCCCGCGCCGCAGCCGTCAGTTTCAACCAAGACGGCGGTTTCTCTTTCTTTCGGGCGAAAGAAAGAGAAAGTCCGCAGAAAAGAGAAAGAAAGCCCGTGGCTTCGGATACGGCGAAAGCGGCGACGGCGTCCGCACCTGCGGTGCG
>JAEEGF010562373.1_pt1 | contig 17955 bp, 22 predicted proteins | sample 9134171 | NCBI WGS metagenome assembly JAEEGF01 (sample SAMN16246542, study PRJNA631951) | gut metagenome | biome: gut microbiome; feature: rumen; material: AP-attached | host: Bos | place: Iran: Karaj | collected 2018-10 | reverse complement strand
CGCCGTTTGGGCGCTCCTGATGCCCATCATCATCATCGGCGGTATCTACGGCGGCATTTTCACCCCCACCGAGGCCGCGGGCGTGGCCGTGGTGTACGGCCTGATCGTGGGCATCTTCATTTACCGGGAGATCAAGGTCAAGGAGCTGTGGCACCTCTTTGTGGATTCCGCCGTCTCCTCCGGCACGGTGCTCTACATCATCGCCTCCGCCGCCGTGTTCGCCTATATCCTCTCCACCAGTCATCTGGCGGCGAATCTCTCCGCGGGCATGCTGGCGTTCTCCTCCAATAAGTACGTGCTGATGCTCCTCATCAACGTCATCTTCCTGATCGCCGGCTGCTTCCTCGACGCGAACTCCGCCTTCTACATCCTGATCCCCATCATGATGCCCATTGTCCGGGCAGTCGGTATCGATCCCGTCCACTTCGGCGTGTTCGTCACCGTGAACCTGGCCATCGGCCTGATCACGCCTCCCGTTGGCATCAACCTCTACGTGGGCGCCAGGATCGCGCAGCTCCCGGCGGGCGAGGTTATCCGGAAGATCATCCCCTTCCTGATCGCTGGTATCATCGGTCTGCTGATCGTGACCTACATCCCCGCCATCACCATGTTCCTGCCCAACCTGATCCATACCACGGTCTGATTCTTATCCAGCAAGGGGCGTCCTTCGCGCTTTGGGCGCCGAAGGACGTCCCTTTGCACTGCTAAAAATGAAAGGATGATATCATTTTGAAGAACATTGGTTATCTGGGCCTCGGCGTCATGGGCTACGGCATGACGGACAATCTGATGCGCAAATGTGACAAGGATACCGTCGTATGGGGCTACGATCCCGTCCCCGCCGCTCGTGAGCGCTTCGCCGCCAACGGCGGCAAGGCCGTGGACGACGCCAAGGAGCTCTATCGCAACTGCGACGTGATCTTCTTCTGCCTGCCCACCAACGACATCGTCAAGGCCACCACCCTGGAGATCATGGACTATGCCAAGCCCGGCACCACCATCGTGGACATGGGCGCCTCCTCCCCCTACGTGATCCGCGGCCTCCATGAGGAGGCTCTCAAGCGCGGCTTCCGCCTGCTGGACGCTCCCGTCAGCGGCGGCAAGGGCGGCGCCGACGAGGGCACGCTGGTCATCATGTGCGGCGGCGAGCAGGAGGTGTTTGACGACGTCAAGCCCTATCTGGAGATGATGGGCAAGACCGTCACCCTCATGGGCGGCAGCGGCGCAGGCTGCATGTCCAAGGTGGCCAACAACATGATGGTGGGCATCCACCTGTGCGCCCTGGGCGAGGCCTATGCCTTCGCCGTCAAGGCCGGTCTGGATCCCAAGACCCTGTTCGACGCCATCCACGGCGGCTTTGCCCAGAGCGCCGTCATGGACATCAAGGCCCCCATGGTGCTGGCCCGCGACTTCTATCCCACCGCCCGCATCGCCGTCCACTACAAGGACATCCACAACGCCATGGAGATGGCCGGCAAGCTGGGCGTGGACCTGCCCATGACCAAGATCGTGCAGGATCAGATGGACTGGATCTACGACAACGGCCTCATCAACGAGGACCAGGCCGCCATGGTCAAGTACTACGAGAACGCCATGGGCGTCACCATCGAGTGATTGCCCCTGCACATTCCTTCACGCAAAACCGCGGCTCCGTCGGAGCCGCGGTTTTCAACTCACGGAAAAGCATCGCAGATTTCGCGCCGCGCACGGCGCGAAGAGTTTGCATCGAAATTTCCGGCGGCGTGTACGTCGGAAATTTCACCTCTCAGACTGCGGAGTGTGCGCATTGTGCCGCAACGGCGCACAATGCGTGCGCGCAGCAGGCTGCAATCTGTTTGCCCCAAAACGGCTCTGCCGTTTTGGGGCAGATAAAAACCGCGGCTCCGACGGAGCCGCGGTTTTGTCTTGTGAATAGACGCGCCGCGTGGTATAATGATTTCACTTACAGCAGACTATTCGGGAGGTGCCCTATGAAGCTCTCTTATCTGGATCTCACCACCACGGATCCTGACGTCAATCTGGCCACGGAGCAGTACGTGTTCGACTCCCTCCCCCGGGACCGGGCCTGGTTCATGCTCTGGCAGAACGACAACGCCATCATCATCGGCAAGCACCAGAACACCTTTGCCGAGATCAACGAGCCCTACGTCCGTGAGCACGGCATCCGGGTGGTCCGGCGGCTGTCCGGCGGCGGCGCGGTGTATCACGACCTGGGCAACCTGAACTTCACCTTCATCACCGACGCCGGGGAGACGGACAAGCTGGACTTCCGGGCCTTCTGCCTGCCCATCGTGGATACGCTGGAATCCCTGGGCGTCCCGGCGGAGATCAACGGCCGCAACGACATCACCATCGAGGGTAAGAAGTTTTCCGGCAACTCCCAGTATCTCAAGAGCGGACGCGTCATGCACCACGGCACCATCCTCTTCGACTCGGACCTTGGCGTGGTCTCTCACGCCCTGCGGGTGGACGAATCCAAGCTGCAGACCAAGGGGATCCGCTCCGTGCGCAGCCGGGTCACCAATGTCAAGCCCTATCTGCCCCGGGAGATGACTCTGTCCGATTTCCGCCGGGTCCTGCTGGACCACATCCTGGCCCAGATGCCCGGCGAGGCCTGGACTCTGACGGAGGAGGACCGAGCCGCCATCGAGGAGCTCCGGGCTCAGCGATACGGCACCTACGACTGGAACTACGGCGTCTCCCCCCAGTGCACCGTCCGCAAGAGCCGCCGAGTGGAGGGCTGCGGCCGGGTAGACGCCTATCTGACCATTGAGGAGGGCGTGATCCGGAGCCTGACCTTCCACGGAGACTTTTTCAGCGTGGACGATCCGGAGGAGCTGGCGAAGCGCTTTCTGGGCCGCCGCCCTGCTCCGGAGGAGTATGCCGCGGCTCTGGACGGCGTCGACGCAGGCCGCTTCTTCGTGGGGCTGGACAATGAAACCCTGCTGGATCTGCTGACAGAATAACGAAAACCGCCCCGCCTGACAGCCCAGGCGGGGCGGTTGATTTGTCTTTCCGTTATCCCAGGATACGGCATTTCAGGGTCTGTCCGTCCACGGTGGCGGTGATGAAGGCCGTTCCGCTGGACACACGCTTCACCGTGCCCTCTGCGTCCACGGTGACGGCTGCGTTGTCGCTGGCCCAGGTCACCGCGCTTTCGGTGCCGGACACGCTGAAGTGCAGGGTAGATCCCTTCCGTAGCGTCACGTCATAGATGGTCTCGCCGCCGAAACTGATGGTCGGCAGGTTGCGGTTTTCCTTGGCGATCAGCTTCAGATCGGTGGCTGGCGGATTGACGGGACCGGGATCCGGCTCGGTGTTGTCGCCGGGTCCCTCGGGCGGCTCCGCCTCCTTGACGGTGACCTTGCACTGGGCGGAGTGCTCCCCCGCCGTGTCCTTCACCGTGATATCGGCGGTTCCCACTCCCATGGCAGTGATGCTGCCCTGCTCGTCCACCGTGGCAACGGCCTCGTCGCTGCTGCTCCAGACGAATTTCTCCGCACCGGAGGCGGTCAGCAGACGGATCTCGCCCACAGCCAGCTCCACGGAGGTGGGCTCCACCGACAGGTGGATCTCTGGCTCCGGCTCCTTGTCCCGGTTGAACCAGGCGCGGATCTCGTCCCCGTAATAGGTGTAAGCCAGCAGGGCCGCCAGCAGGAGCAGCACCAGAATCAGCGCCGGTCCCAGAATATTGGGGCCGCGCCGCCTCTCGATCCGCCGGCCCTTGGCCTTGCGGGGCTTGACGGTGCCCTCATAGGGGCCGCTCTCCGCGCAGAAGGGACAGGCTTTATAGGTGTCAGAATAGGATTCCCCGCAGATGGGGCATTTGACCAGTTTCATGAATGTATCCTCCAAAGAAAACACCGCCGGGGCGGTGACAAACATCGATATCCGACCATGTTTATCATACCGGAATAGTGGCTCTGCGTCAACTCCCAACACATGGAATTCAATCTTTTTTTACAAGTTGTCCCTCCTCCCTTGCTTTTCCGACGCTGCGTTCTTATAATGGAAGTATTAACGAGAAAGGGATGCGCGCACCTATGAATACCATGTTCATCGGCATTGCCGGCGGCACCGGCAGCGGAAAAACCACTCTGACCCGGCACCTGGCCACCCATTTCGGCACCGACGTCAGCGTGGTGCACCATGACAATTACTACAAGAAGCAGGACCGCCCCTTTGAGGAGCGGTGCAAGCAGAATTACGACCACCCCGACGCCTTTGACACGGAGCTGATGATCCAGGATCTGAAGAAGCTCAAGGCCGGGCAGACCATCCATTGCCCCGTGTACGATTACTCCATCCACAACCGCACGGACGAAACGGTGGAGATCCGCCCCACCAAGGTGGTCATCGTGGAGGGCATTCTGATCTTCCAGAACAAGGAGCTGCGGGATCTGCTGGACATCAAGATCTTCGTGGAGACCGATGCGGACGTGCGGATCCTGCGCCGCGCCCTGCGGGACGTGGAGGAACGCGGCCGCTCCCTGGAGTCCGTCATCACGCAGTATCTCACCACCGTCAAGCCCATGCACGAGCAGTTCGTGGAGCCCACCCGGAAGTTTGCCGACATCATCGTGCTGGAGGGCGGACACAACCTGGTGGCCCTGGACCTGATCATGCAGCGCATCGCCAACCATGTGGCGGAAAACTGACCGAACTCCCCGGCGCCGGCCTCTGCTGGGGACACTTTGCATCCTCCTGGCTGCCTGTTTTCTGACGCCTGTTGCCGCCGTCACCCTCCACATCGGTATGCTCTGGCCCGCGGCCCTGCTGCTGCTGGCCGCCTCGGTGTGCTTCTGGCCCCAATGGCCGGGCCGCCTGCCCCGCTGGCTGCAAAAAACCGCGGCAGGCGTCATTGCCGCGGGGCTGTCCATCGTGATCGCCATTCTGGCGCTGATGATCCAGGCGGCCGCCCATCGGGCCGGTCCCTCCACCGACATACCGCGGACGGTAATCGTCCTGGGCTGTGGATTGCGGCCGGACGGCAGCCCCAGCCTCATGCTCCGGCATCGGATCAACGCCGCCTGCGACTATCTCGTCGCACACCCCGAGGCCGTCTGCGTGGCCTCCGGCTGCCAGGCAGAGGATGAGTGCATCTCCGAGGCCCGGTGCATTCAGAATACGCTGTTGAACATGGGCATCGCCCCCGAGCGGATCTATCTGGAGGAGCGCTCCCGCTCCACCCGGGAAAATCTGCTTTTCTCCGCCGAGGTGATCCGGAAAAACAGCCTGGACACCCAGGTGGCTTTGGCAACCGACAATTTCCACCAGTACCGCAGCCAGTTCTTCGCCCGCCGGGCGGGGCTGGAGCCGCTGTCCATCGGAAATCCCTCCTATCCGCTCCTGGGACCCGGCTATTGGGCCCGGGAGATCCCCGCGATCCTGGCCGCATGGCTCCGGGGCTACTGACGATCGATCTGACAAAAAAAGATCCGGATGGTACGTCCATCCGGATCTTTTTTTCGTTCCTCTCACTGGACCGGCGCAAAGGTAATGCGCTGAGCGGCGGCGTCCACAACGGCGTCCACGCCGAAGGGGATGATGCACCGGGGCGTGGCGTGGCCCACGTTCAGATTGCAGACGATGGGCAGCGTCGGGTCGCCCACCTCCTCCGCCAGAATGTCCAGATATTCCTTCTCGTACTGCCGGTCCATGGGCTTTCCCACCAGGACGCCGCTGACGGCGGAAAAGACGCCCGCCTCCTTCAAATATGCTGCGGCCCGGCGGAACCTCTCCGGCGCCATTTTCTCCTCGCTGGTCTCCAGCAGCAGGATGCGGCCCGCCCAGTCCTCGGCTGCGGGAAACAGCCCGTATTTCCGGCACAGTGCCGGCATATCCGCGTAGCGCCCGCCGTCGAAGATATCAAACAGGGTGTCGATGCAGCCGCCCAGGATCTTTCCGGAGAAGACGGAGGGCCCCTGGAGCAGCCGGAAGCCGGTGTCGGGGTGCGCGGGGCGGGCCGTGCCCACGGCGGCGGGACTGAAATCCGTCCGCTCCTCGTACCAGACGGGGCTGGGGACGATCTCCGCCACGGTGCCGGTGGTGATCAGCTCCTCGAAATACCGCGCCGTATAGGGCAGCATCCCGGCGTCCAGCTCGCACACGTCCGGGATGAAGGCCTGGCCGTAGAAGGTGGGCAGGCCCACCTTGTGGAGCATCAGATGGTTGATGGTGGTGTCGGAAAAGCCCAGGAACACCTTGTCGGCAACGGCATTTGCCAGCTGATTCCCCTCAAAGAGATAGGGCAGCAGCCGGTAGGTGTCGTCACCGCCGATGGCGGTGACGATCAGATCCGTCTCCGGGTCGGCGAAGGCCTCCAGCAGATCCGCCGCCCGGGCCTCCGGATGGTCTCGCAGATAGTCCACGCCCATCAGCGCGTGCCGGGTAAATTTCACCTGCAGGCCGCAGTCCTCCAGCCGCCGCAGGCCGATCTCCCTCTCGTGGCGGATATAGCTCTCGCCCAGGATCCCCCTGGACAGGCTCACTATGGTCACGGTTTTGATCAAAGCGCTCTCCTCCCTCTCCGTCTTTCCAGGTGGGTTACCGCTCCTGGAAGATCCTCTCCAGGAATTGCTTCCCCTCTTCCTCCGTGTCGAAGCAGGCCAGGAACATATAGTCGCCCATGTCCAGCGCCAGAGCGGGATCTACCCGGCCCTCCTCCCGGATATGGGGCCCGTACTCCCGCAGCACGTCCTCCCGGGACATCACGTAGTTCCTGGCGTCCCGGCGGCCGGCAAAAAAGCAGAACTGCTCCGCGGACCGGCCCTTGTCGCTGTGGTCAAAGGCGATCATATCCGCCCAGATCTTGTAGACGTCCGTGCCGTGGGCATAGTTCATCATGGAGGGGGATATGCCGCCGCTGGGCCGCATGTTCACCTCCAGGGCCACCACGTCGCCCTTCTTGCCGATGTGCTGGTCGCTGTTCAGGCGGAAGAATTCAAAGTGGACCATCCGGCTCTTCACGCCGAAGGCCTTCAGCGCCGCCTCTCCCCGGGTGCGGATATCCTCGGGCAGCCGGGCCCGGATATAAAAGCTGCTGTTGTCCTGGAGATTCACCACGTCCATCAGATTGCAGATGGTCACGTTGCCGGTCTCAAAGATCGGCTCGCCGCGGCTGTTCACGATGGCGTCAAAGGAATTGACCGTGCCGTCGATGAATTCCTCCATGATATAGTCCGTGTCGTCCCGATCCCGGAAGAATTCAGCCAGGTCCTCCGCGTCGGAGATCTTCCAGGTCTTGGCCGCGCCCACGCCGTTGTCCGGCTTTACGATAACGGGATAGCCCACCTCTCCGATAAAGGCCGCGCAGCCCACCGGATCGTCCACCAGGTGATACCGGGCCGTGGGGATCCCGGCCAGGGCGTAGCGCTCCTTCATCCGGGACTTGAATTTGACGCAGGGCATGTCCTCCGGCCAGAAGCCGGAGGTGATGTGGAAGTCCTTCCGCAGGGAGGCGTCCCGCTCCAGCCAGTACTCGTTGTTGGACTCCAGATAGTCGATCCGCCCGTATTTGTGGATGAAGAACGCCACGGCCCGATAGACCTCGTCATAATTCTCCAGAGAGCCCACCTTGTAGTACTCGTGCAGGGACTCCTTCAGTTCCCGGGTCAGATTGTCGTAGGGGCAGTCGCCGATACCCAGAACGTTCAGGCCGTTCTCCTTCAGCCGGCGGCAGAAGTTCCAGTAGTTGTCCGGGAAGTTGGGGGAAATGAACACAAAGTTTTTCATCGTCTCTCTCCTTTATCCCAAAAGATAGGGCAGAAAATAGGGGATCTGCTTATACCACCAGGGCCAGTCGTGACTTACGTCGCCGCCCCAGAAATCCACCCAGATGTGGATATCCAGCTCCCGGAACCGATCCGCCAGCACCTGTGTACTCCAGGGGATCTCCCAGTCTCCTCCGCCCACGCAGACCACGGCCTTGTGGCGGTTGTACTCCGCGATAAAGGGGTGATCGGCGGGGAAGTTGGCCATATAGTCCGTGGGGGAGTTCCGGTAGACCACCTCGTCCATGTAGCCATCCAGGAAGAAGGAGGCGTTGTAGACGCCGCTGAGGGCCAGACACCGATCAAAGAGCGCCGGAAAGCGGAGATACAGGTTCAGCGCGTGGGTGGCGCCCATGGAGCAGCCGAAGGTCATGATGCCGGGATAGCCCTCCCAGCCGTTCTTCTCGTTGGCGTAGTCCCGGATAAAGGGCACGACCTCCCGGGTGATGTAGTCGATCCACCGCTCGTGCAGCCGGATCCGATCGTAGGGATTTCCCCCCCTGTTGCTCCAGGTCTCCACGTCGATGGTGTCGATGGCAAAGGCCAGGATCTGTCCGCTCTCGATCCAGTCGCGGAAGGTATCGGTCAGATGGAAGTTTTCAAAGTCGAAAAAGCGTCCGTCCTGGCAGGGAATGAAGAGCAGCGGCTTTCCGGCGTGACCGTAGACCTTCAGGGGCATGGTCCGGTCCAGCGACGGGCTGTACATCTCAAAATAGTTCGTCTCCATGGCCTCACTCCTCCAGTGCGTAAAACAGCGTATTCAGGAAGAAGGGGATCTGCCGCTCCCAGGACGCCTCGGAGTGGAAGCCGCCGGGGATGATCCGGCTCTCCACCAGGGCGCCCCGCCGGATCAGCAGCGACGTGACTTCGCCGTAAATGCTCCGGCTCCGGCGGCTCAGCTCCTCCGAGCCCATGTCCATGTAAAGCACCTTGTCCTTCCACCGGGCGGAGCGGATCATCTCCTTGACATCGCCGGGGGAAAAATCCACCGAGGGGGACAGGGCCGCGCCCCGGGAGAAGGTATCCCCGTAGGCAGCCAGGGCGAAGAGGGTCATAAGACCGCCCATGGAGCTGCCGCCGATAAAGGTGTGCTCCCGATCCGGCAGAGTGGGGTATTTCTTGTCGATATAGGGCTTGAAGACCCGGGTATAGTAGTCCATGGTCAGCGCCCCCCGGCCCCGGATGGTGCCCCAGCCGGGATCGCTGAAATCGAAGGGCGCGTATTCCGACAGCCGCCCGCCGCAGCTCTCCTCCTCGGCGTGGTGATTGCACTCGATGGCGGCCACCATCAGCGGCACGTCATGCTGCGTCAGGTACTGCAGCAGCCCCCAGCTCTTGCCGTAGGAGGCGTCGCTGTCCCGGAAGAGGTTGTGGCCGTCAAACATGTAGAGCACCGGATAGCGGCGCTCCGGCTCCGCGTATGCCACATCCGGCACGTAGACGTAGGCCTTGCGCTTCTCCTTCCCCGTCAGTTCGGGAAGGGTGATTTTCCACTCCTTGATCATCGGTAACGGATCCTTCCTTGCAGTATAGGGTTGATGATATCACACCTCGCGCTTTACTTCAACCCTTTAAATCGTTTTTTCAAAACTTCAGTATCACGCCGACCACGGCGCTGGCCAGGATAAAAACGATGGGGTGCAGCTTTTTGGTGGGGCCCACCCAGCGGGTCAGCACCAGCACCACCGCCGCCAGAGCCAGCGCAGGCCAGTTGAAAAAGGACAGGCCGAAGGCCTCCCCGGCATGCACCAGGGTCAGCTCCATCACGCCGATGCCCGCCGCCGCCACCATGGCGGTAGAGGCCGGCCGCAGGCCGTAGAAGGCGGAGTTGACGTACTTGTTGTCCCGGAAAGCCCGGAGAAAGGCCGCCACGATGAGGATAATGATCACGCTGGGGGTAACAAGACCCAGTGTGGCGATGATCGCGCCGGGGACGCTGGCTGTGGTAAAGCCCACGTAGGTGGCCATATTGACGCCGATAGGGCCCGGGGTGGATTCGCTGACAGCCAGCATATCCGCCAGCTGGGCCCGGGTAAACCAGCCGGTCCGGTCGGCGATGTCGTTGAGGAAGGGCAGCGTGGCCAGGCCGCCGCCTACGGCGAAGAGCCCGGCCTTGAAAAACTCAAAAAACAGCCGCAGGTAGATCATCTCCGCCCACCTCCCAGGTTCTGGATCAGGACGCCGGCCAGCGCCGCCGCCAGCACGAAGACGATGGGCGACAGAGGCGTGAACAGTGTCAGGCCCAGCACGGCCGCGAAGATCACACCGCCCCAGACGTCATGGACCGCGCTCTTCCACAGCTTCAGCACGGCGTTGAAGATCAGCACGCATACGCAGACACGGATGCCGGCAAAGGCGTGCTGCACCCACTCCAGGTGGGAAAAGTTGGTGATAAGCCCTGCCAGGATCGTGATGATCACCAGGCTGGGGAAGACCATCCCCAGGGTGGCCAGGATCCCGCCCGGGATGCCCCGCCGCTTCTGGCCGATAAAGGTGGCCGTGTTCACGGCGATGATGCCGGGGGTACATTGTCCGATGGCGAAATAGTCCGTCAGCTCCTCGTCGGTGGCCCAGCCCTTGCTCTCCACCACCTCACGCTGCAGGATGGGCAGCATGGCCATGCCGCCGCCGAAGGTCATGACCCCCACCTTGGCAAAGGTCAGAAACAGATCCAGATACTCATTCAAAACAGCTCTCTCCTTTACACATATCCGTACAGACCGCGCACTGACACCTCGCCGGAATGCAGGGTTTCCACCGCGCCGTTATCGCAGCGGACCGTCAATCCGAAGCTTTCGTCCACGGCGACGGCCTCTGCCTCGCTGCTCCGCTGGCCGCGCAGGATTTTGACGCGCCGTCCCACGGTCAGGCAGCGGCGCCGGTATTCCTCCAGCCACAGCTCCGGCCGGGGCAGGATCTCCCGCCGCAGGAGGTCCAGCTCCTCCATCAGCGCCGCCGCCAGCGCCGCCCGCCGCACGGCCCCCGGCAGGACCATATCCAGCGAGACGGCCATATCGGCCAGCTCCGGTCCGAAATCCTCCGGTCGTTGGCGGCAGTTGATCCCGATCCCCACAACCACGTATTCCACGTGGCCGCTCTCCCCCTCCAGGGACATCTCCGTCAGGATGCCGCACAGCTTTTTTCCCTGCAGCACCAGATCGTTGGGCCATTTGATCTCCGGGGCTGCGCTGCAGACCCGCTCCATAGCGCGGCAGGTTGCCACAGCCGCCAGGGCCGTCAGGGGCAGCAATGCTTCCGCCGGCCGCTCCGGCCGCCAGAGGACGGACAGATACAGTCCCTTTCCCCTGGGGGAGACAAAGCGGCGGCCCCGCCGCCCTTTGCCCGCCGTCTGCATGTCGGCCATCACCACAGTGCCGTCTGCCGCGCCTTCCGCCGCCAGACGCTTGCAGGCCGTGTTGGTGGAGTCCACCTCCTCCAGCACCTGCCAGTGATCCCGCGGTGCGGACAGGCAGCTCTCCACGCTCAGCCGATCCAGGCGGTCGCCGGGGCGGAGCCGGTAACCCGACCCCGGCCTGGCCTCGATGTCACAGCCCTGCCGCCGCAGCGCCTCCACCGCCTTCCAGACCGCCGCCCGACTGATCCCCAGCCGGCGGCTCAGCTCCTGCCCGGAGAGGCACTGCCCCTCCTGCTCTGCCAGCGCCCGATAGACCTCGTTTTTGCTCATCTTGCACCTCATTCGTATCAGGTGACTCTACTGTACCACGGAATGAACCGTTTGTAAACGCCCGCCGGGAAAACGGGGTTGACAAGCCCCTCTTTTTGCCGTATTGTAAACCTATCATTTACAGGACGGTTTACAATTGTGAAAACACGTGCGCTGGCCTTTACGGCTCTTTTCGCCGCCCTCACCGCCGCGGGCGCTTTTGTCTCGATTCCGGTGGGGCCGGTATCCATCACGCTGCAGTTTCTCTTCACCGCCATGGCAGGCATCCTGCTGGGCCGCCGCTGCGGCGCCCTGAGCCAGCTGGTGTATGTGGCGCTGGGGCTGCTGGGCCTGCCCATCTTCACCCGGGGCGGCGGCCTCGGCTACGTGCTGCAGCCCGGCTTCGGCTTTCTGCTGGGGCTGATCCCCTGCGCCTGGATCATCGGCCTTCTGGCCCGCCGGGGCTCCGGGGCGCTGTGGCTGGCGCTCTCCTGCGCTGCGGGTCTGGCCGTCCTGTATCTGATCGGCGTGCCCTACATGGCCCTGATCCTCAACGTTTATCTGCACAGCGGCCTGGGCCTCCGGGACCTTCTCTGGCAGGGCATGGCGGTCTTTCTGCCCGGCGACGCCCTGAAAATCGCCGCGGTTTCAGCGGTATGTCCCATCCTGCAAAGGCGTTTGTGCAACTTCGACGAATTCCGCACGTAGTATCTCTTTTTTTGTTGGGGAAGAAATGTATTGCTTTTTTCCGGCCCGACCCGTATAATAAAAAAGAAAATTCGAGGAGGTGTGGGCCATGACGCTGCGTATTTTCAGCCGGAAAGATGCAGGGCTCGCTTTCTCCTCTTTTGTCAGTGCCATTTCTCTGTAACCGGTATTTTACCGGTTATTTTTTTTAACTGTTGGTTTTGTTTCGGATCACCTTCGTCATCAATAATTTTGGAATATATCCGGAGAAAGAGAGGTCACATCATGAAGAAAAACAACCTGGGTCAGGATCCCATCTACGACGCCAGAACGCTGGGTGTGCCCCGCATGCTGGTGCTGGGCCTGCAGCATCTGTTCGCCATGTTCGGCGCCACCGTGCTGGTGCCCATCATCACCGGTCTGAGCGTGTCCGCCACGCTGCTGTTCGCCGGTCTCGCCACGCTGTTCATGCATCTGATCACCGGCCGGAAGGTCCCCGTGTTCCTGGGATCCTCCTTCGCCTTCCTGGGCGGCTATGCCACCGTCAAGGCCGCCGGCGTCGCCGCCGGTCTCACCGAGCGCGCCGCCCTGCCCTACGCCTGCATCGGCGTGGCCTGCGCCGGTCTTCTGTACCTGGTGCTCTCCCTGATCTGCAAGCTGGTGGGCAGCAAGAAGATGATGGCCTTCTTCCCGCCGGTGGTCACCGGTCCCATCATCATCGCCATCGGCTTGAACCTGGCCCCCTCCGCTCTGAACAACTGCGCCAGCAACTGGTGGATCGCCCTGGTGGCCATCGTGGTCGTGATCGTGTGCAACATCTGGGGCAAGGGCATGGCCAAGATCATCCCCATCCTGCTGGGTGTGGTCGCCTCCTACCTGGTGGCCGCCGTGACCGGCAACGTGGACTTCACCGCCGTGAAGGAGGCCGCCTGGATCGGCATCCCCTTCCAGATGCAGGACACCGTGTTCGGTCTCTTTAAGAACGGCGCCAACAGCGGTCTGGTCATCAGCTCCATCATCACCATCGTGCCCATCGCCGTGGCCACCATGATGGAGCACGTGGGCGACATCTCCGCCATCGGCTCCACCGTGGGCAAGAACTTCATCGAGGATCCCGGCCTGCACCGCACCCTGATCGGCGACGGTATCGGCACCACCATCGCCGCCCTGTTCGGCGCCCCCGCCAACACCACCTACGGCGAGAACACCGGCGTGCTGGCCCTGACCAAGGTCTACGATCCCCGGGTCATCCGTCTGGCCGCTCTCTTCGCCATGATCCTGAGCTTCTGCCCCAAGTTCGCCGCCGTCATCAGCGCCATGCCCGCCGCCACCATCGGCGGTGTGTCCATCATCCTCTACGGCATGATCTCCGCCATCGGCGTGCGCAACATGGTGGAGAACCACACCGACTTCCAGAAGTCCCGCAACGTCATCGTGGCCGCCCTGATCATCGGCCTGGCCATCGGCATCAACTTCAGCTCCGCGCTGGGCGCCGATACTGTCAGCGGCATCTCCGGCGCCATCAGCTTCACCATCGGCGATCTGAGTATCTCCCTGTCCGGTCTGGCCGTGGCCTCCATCGTGGGCATCGTGCTCAACGCCATCCTGCCCGGCAAGGACAAGTCCTTCGCCGAGGAGCCCAACGAGACCCTGGCCGGCTCCCTGGGCAAGTATTGATCCCAGCGTCACAAACCATCAAAGGCCTCCGGCGTGAGCCGGAGGCCTTTTCCATTCCGTTTATAAAAGCGCGCCGATCTCGCTCTCGCCGTACACCGGAACGCCGCTGCGCCGCAGCAGCTCCGCCGCGACGCCCCAGCCGTCGGTCAGGGTGCCGGTAAAGGAGCCGTCATAGATCCGCCCCGATCCGCAGGAGGGACTGCGCTCCTTCAGGATCGCGGCCTCACAGCCCAGGGCCCGATACAGCCGCAGCGCCTCTGCCGCGCCGCGGCGGTACTGCACCGTCACGTAGGCACCGTCGGCCATCACCACCCGGTCGCCTCGCCGCTCCGAGGGCGTCCGGGGCGTGGGCAGGCCGCCCAGCTGCTCCGGGCAGACGGGGATCAGCTCATGCTTCTGCGCCAGGGACAGGATCTCCGGGCGGGGCTTGCTGCCCCCGTCGTACCGGCAGGCGACGCCCAGCAGGCAGGCGCTGACCAGGATCCTCATGTCCCCACCTCCAGCTCCCTGCCATTGAGGACGGCCTGCCGCAGCGTCTCGCCCTCATAGCGCAGCTTCAGGGAGAAGAAGGGCTCGTCCGTGTCCAGCAGCCGCAGGAAGATCCGGTCCCCCTCCCACTGGGGCAGAGCCAGCAACTCCGCCTTGCCGATCCACTCCAGCACCCCCTCGTCGCACTCCCGAAGCGTGCCGGAAAAGCCGGAAGCGGTGAACAGGTGCATATACTCCGTCTCCCACCGGTCGCTGACGAAGGTGACCAGCCCCCGGTAGCGGTAATCTGTCAAGGTCAGGCCGGTCTCCTCCCGGACCTCCCGCAGCACGCACTCCTCGGGGCTCTCCCCGTCCTCGAATTTGCCGCCCACGCCGATCCACTTGTCACGGTTGGCGTCGTGCTCCTTCTTGACCCGGTGGAGCATCAGATACTGGCCCCTGTCGTTCTCCATATAGCACAGTGTGGATTGGATCACGGTCCCACCCCCTTGTCATCCTATTATACCCGGCAAAAGCGCCGCCGTAAAGTCCCTTTGCCTTTCGGCGGAAAACGTGTTATACTCCTGTCAGTCAGAGAGGAGGGCGGATCATGGAGCAGATCAGACCCGGGCGCTACCGCCATTTCAAGGGAAACGAATATGAAGTCGTCGGCACGGCCCGCCACAGCGAGACGATGGAGGAGCTGGTGGTGTACCGGGCCCTCTACGGCGAACGCGGCCTGTGGGTGCGCCCCGCCGCCATGTGGAGCGAGACCGTGGAGCGGGACGGCTACTGCGGCCCCCGCTTCACCTATATCGGGGAATGACCATGGAGTATACCGTGATCCGCTCCCGCCGCCGCACCATGGCCCTGGAGGTCACCCGGGAGGCAAAGCTGCTGGTCCGCGCCCCCCTGTGGGCCTCCAAGCGGGATATCGAGCGCTTCGTGGCGTCTCACCGCCAGTGGGCCCAGATTCATCTGGCCCGGCGGCAGGCCTATCTGGCGGAGCACCCGCCGCTGACGGAGGCGGAGATCGCCGACCTGCGGGCCCGGGCCAAGGCGGAGCTGCCCGGCCGGGTGGCGCTGTGGGCCGCCCGCATGGGCGTGGAGCCCGCCGGCGTCCGCATCACCTCCGCCCGCACCCGCTTCGGCAGCTGCTCCGGGAAAAACAGCCTCTCCTTCTCCCTCTATCTGATGCAGCACCCGCCCGAGGCCATCGACTACGTGGTGGTCCACGAGCTGGCCCACATCCGCCACAGGAACCACGGCCCGGCCTTCTACGCCGAGGTGGCAAAGTATCTGCCTGACTACCGGCAGCGCCAGGCCCTGCTGCGGCATTGAGTGATACCCCCTGCAGAAAACAAGACCTCCGGCCTTGACGGCGGAGGTCTTGTCCTTTTATCCGATTACGCGGCGTGGAGCTCGTCGTACGCCTTGCGGACCGCGATGGCCAGCTGGTCGGCGCAGGAAGTGGGCTTGTAGCCGCAGGTGTTGCCCTTCAGGTACTCCTCGATCTTGTCCACCGTCCAGCCGTCCACCAGCTTGGCAATGGCCTTCAGGTTGCCGTTGCAGCCGCCGATGAACTGGATGTCGGTGACCACGTCGTCCTCGATGTGGAAGAGGATCTGTGAGGAGCAGGTCATAACGGTATTGTAGGTGTAGTCCATTTTTATCTCCTTTTCTGTCAGGGGGAGCTATTCCTCGATATGCTCCTTGCCCATGGCGATGATAGTCTTTACGTGGTCGTCCGCCAGGAAATAGATCATCTGCTTGCCCTCCCGGCGGGAGCTGATGAGACGGGCCGTTTTCAGTAGCTTCAGCTGGTGGGAGACCGCCGACTGATTCATCTCCAGGTCGGAGCAGATCTCCGTCACGTTTTTTTCGCCGTCGAAGAGGTCGTAGAGGATCTTGATCCGGGTGGAATCCCCAAACACCTTGAACAGCTCCGCCAGGTCGCTCAATTCGTTTTCCGACACGTCGGCGATCCGGTGATCCTGTTCTTTTCTGTGTCTATCCATTCTCATCTCCCTCTCCGCAGCAGTCGTCATATCCCTATAATTGCCGTTTTTTCTCCGATTGTCAAGTAAAAAATCAGAAGCCGCCCTCTCCGGCGCGGCTTCTGTGTGCGTTTAAGGGGTTTTCACGGCACAGTCCATGGGTCTGCCCCGCAGGATCTCCAGCCCGTGCTCCAGGGCCGGCAGCACCGCCTCCAGGTTCTCCCGGGCCCCCTTGGGGCTGCCGGGCAGATTGACGATGAGGCTCCCGTCCCGGATCCCGGCCGCCGCCCGGGACAGCATGGCCCGGGGCGTGATGGCCAGGGAGGCCGCCCGCATGGCTTCGGGGATCCCCGGCACCAGCCGCTGACAGACGGCAGCGGTGGCCTCCGGCGTCACATCCCGCGGCGCAAAGCCGGTGCCTCCGGTGGTGACGATCAGCGCCACCTTATTGTCGGCGGCGTCGATCAGCGCCCGGCGGATCTCCGCCTCCTCGTCCGGTACGACGACGATCCGGTCCACGGCGTAGCCCGCGCCGGTCAGGATATCCCGCACCAGGGGCCCGCCCAGATCCTCCCGCTCGCCGCGGTAGCTGCGGTCGCTGACCGTTATGACTCTGGCAGTAAACATCCGACACACCTCACTTTCCGAAGGGACAGACGGGATAGCGGCACGTCCCGCAGCCCAGGCACAGCCCGCCCTCCCCCATGGCGGTGAAGTCCCGGCGGGTCATCTCCACGCCGGCGGCGATCCGCGGCAGGGCCAGGTCGAAGATGGTGGCCCTGGCGTACATGACGCAGCCGGGCAGCCCCATGACGGGCGTGCCGTCTTCATAATACCCCAGCAGGAACATGGCGCCGGGCAGGACGGGCGCGCCGTAGGTGACGATCCGGGCGCCGCTGGCCTTGATGGCCCCCGGCGTGTTGTCGTCCGGGTCCACGCTCATGCCGCCGGTACAGAGGATCAGCTCCACGTCCCTCCGCCGCATCTCCTCGATGGCCTGCTGAATGTTCTCCAATCCGTCGTCCACGGTGATGTGCTCCGTCATCCCGATGCCGCAGGCGCGCAGCTTCTCCGCCACCACCGGGGTGAAGGCGTCGGTGATCCGGCCGTGGAACACCTCGCTGCCGGTGGTGATGACGCCGGCTCTTTTCAGCTTATAGGGCAGCAGCTCCAGCAGGGGCCGCCCCGCCGCGATGCGCTCCGCCTCCTCCAGCAGGCTCTCCCGGATCACCAGGGGGATGCACCGGGTCCCGCAGAGCTTGTCGCCGGGCTGGACGGGGGTGTTGCCGCGGCGGGTGGCGATCATCAGCTCGTCCACCTCGTTCACTGCCTGCAGCCGCTGGCTGTCCACCCGGAAGAGGCCGGCGATCTCCGCCTTCAGCTCGATCTTGCCCTCCTTGACGGGGGTGGCGCTCATGTGCTCGTTCCGGCACAGAGCCGCCAGCCGCTCCGCCGCCTCGTTCTCGTGGAGCATCCCCGCCGTTTTCTCCCAGACGTACAGATTCTCCTTGCCCATGGCCAGCAGAACGGGGATATCCTCCGGGGTGACGATGTGGCCCTTGCGGAACCGGGCGTCCTTGTACTGCCCGGGGATGATCTGGGTCATGTCGTGACACAGCACGTGGCCCACGGCGTCCCGGGTGGGGATCAGTTTCATGGCGCAGCCTCCTCTACGGTGATCTTGTCGCCG
>JAEEGF010416523.1_pt1 | contig 17957 bp, 16 predicted proteins | sample 9134171 | NCBI WGS metagenome assembly JAEEGF01 (sample SAMN16246542, study PRJNA631951) | gut metagenome | biome: gut microbiome; feature: rumen; material: AP-attached | host: Bos | place: Iran: Karaj | collected 2018-10 | reverse complement strand
TATTTGCGGAAAAGAGGCTCAATTGTGTGCGCTCCTGGATTACACAAATCACATTCTTGACCTCACAAGAGAGAGCAATTTACCCTCTGACGGGAACATATTGTTTGAGGCCCCCAATGAAGACTTCTGGGAGGCGATAAAGCATTTGTTTGGTGATTCTTTATTTCAAGAAAAGATGGATAATGCTTTTCAGGTTATTGGGGCTAAACCGGCACCCATTGAGATGCGTCACTTTTTCTCAATTGCTTCCTCTCATTACCCGCTTTTGAATCTATCGATTCTTGTCGACTATTATAAACTGTTACTTAGTTCCTGTACACCTCAGCAGTTTAGAGATCATATTACTCTCACAATTCGTACGCTCATTGAGCATTCTTATCCCTTTGATCCAAACATCAACGTACATGTTATTCAGTTCCCCAGAATATTCAGTTCCGATAGAAAACCTTTGGTTCCCGATGGAGTACTATTCGCAGGTTTTGCTGAGAGCAAGCTTCTACTTGCTCTGGAAAGTTCAGGTGACCTCACTCAAATAATAAGAAAAATCAAACATATAAACCAAACGATTGGCCTACAACTAGTCCAACGTTCTCCAAACAAGGGGCATGGAGCTTGGGCATGTACGCTCCCAACCGGTACAGATATCGAATTCCTGCTTGTCGATTTTCTTACTGATATCTCATCACCGAGGCGGGTGGGTAATTATCAAGAAGAGTATGTGAGATGCACCGCATTAGACGCTTTCTATTTCTTAGGCTTCTCAGAAAACCCAGATGAAATAATTGAGTTTCTACGTTTTTTGAAAGCAGAACAGTCTAGCCTGATGGCCTTCGGTGGGCTGAACAACTTTTTCTTTACTTGGAAGGAGAATAACCACACATTTTCTACAGGGGCAATAGAATATGATCGCATAATGTTCGACTACAATGAGACCGAAGACTTTGTTTTTCACTTCTTTAAAGACAAGTTGTTTGCTTTTCCCAGAAATGATGATGAGCTATTTGAAGAGCCGCTCGCTTGGCATATTCGCAATGTGACGCCTGAGTACATCTCCATCGCACACAAGGGTTATTCTTTTCTCGGCGGAGTTTGTAAACGTCTATCTCCTTATACTAACTTAGTTCTCTCTCATAATGCGAAACAATTTAACATCGATATGCTTGATCACAATGCTCTAAATATCATCCACTTGGTCGACGAGATCCTTCAAAATAAGTTTAAGATTTATTCAGATTATTTTAATCAATTTGCTTGTCTGAAGGGAAAAACACTTCAGACCCTAATGACCCCAAAACTGTTTCGTCCAAGTTGGGAAGGCACAAGCTCGTCTCAGTTAATTATTTCAAAAGCTGAGGTCACAAATCTGTCTCTCGTTATCAAATATAGTTTACATCCAAACAATGTTGCGAATGCCATTCTCAATTCTGACGATCAAAGCGGAGAGAATCAAATTTTCAAAGAGCTGCTTGCTCCGTTGAATTCATTCGACCCTGCATCCTATCAGATGCTAGTAGAACAACTAGATGCTGATAGTTGCAAAAAGAAAACATCAGATGTTTTTGAAATAGCGCGTTCTTATTATTACTCTGATTATTCATTAGATACTACAGTCTCCCCATCTTGCTATGTCGCTGTTAGGAAAATAATTGCACAAACATGTTTGAAGGCCGGACTTACTCCGGGCGATTATAAGGGGAAGGATGCCACAAAAACAGTTCGTGCTATGCAGTTATCTCTGGTTAAGGTGTTTGAGAACAAATTATCAGTTTATGATTCTCACGAACTCCATATCAAAGCTTTAAACTATTATGCAGTTCAAATCAACGGTGTGGTAATGAATCAAGAACGTTATCACTCATTCAAGAACCTCGATGACTCTACCCTTCAAAAATTTGAATCCGACACTAGAAGAATCCGTGAGGAGTTAAAGCGGAATGCAGAAACCGCTGAGTATTTGATAGAGAGCAATCTGGCAATTGTCCATCAAGATCAAACTCAGCCACTGTCAGAAAAAGAGTTTGAATTCCTTCTTGCCTTTGCAGATTGGCTTGTCACGCTTCAAGAAGCCGCAGATTATTGCTTTCATACTGACCTTGGCCTGTCTATTTCAGTAGATTCAGAGTACAAAGTCGATGTTGATAATTCTGAAGAAATGAAAGCTATTAATCTGGAAACTATCCAGCGAAAATACAACGCTGAAGAGTACATCCCCCAACATGATCAGTCTGACATCCAATATGCAGAAGATGCATCCGCCGCGTTCCAAAAAGATACCGGAACAAATCTACCTATGCTGATTACCCTAACCGATTACATGGCAAGTGACATTGCGCAAGATAGCATTAGTGAAGAGATTTATCCCAATGTTTTCACTGTCAGCAAAGTGTCCCTGGCTAATAGCTTTAATGAAACGCTGGAAAGCAAGGAGCCTGATTTATCCCGAATCTATCATGCTATTGATTTCCTCACACTAGATCTCGGTAATCTTAAAACATTGGATGGTAAGCAAAATGATATCCTCCCTGTTTGGGATCGAGAAAAAAGATGTAACCGTTTTAATATTCGTCCGTTGATCCAAGACGGTGAAGATCTCATTTTCTCCCCGGTCATTATGGATCGAGTGAAACATCATTGGCGTAGCGGAATCATTGAATGGTATCCTCCTTATGAGATTGGTTTGCCCAATCTGCTTCATGTCTTGAATCAGTGGAAGAAGAAATATGAAGATCAGATGGTTGTAGATATCGCTCAACTTTTCCATGATGCCAACTTTGATTATGTCCTCAAAGAAGTGGATCTATATCGACGCTTTCCATATGATGAATATCCTCAGGAATTGGGTGACTTTGATGTGTTTGCAGTTAATCAAAAAACAAAAGAAATTTGGTTAATTGAAAGCAAAGTCCTAAAGAAGGTTGGCTCTGTTTATGAGGATCTTAGCCAGCAAAGAAGCTTTTTCTTTCAACACAAAGATGATGAAAAGTTCCAGAGAAGGATTGATTATGTTAAAAGCAACTTGCCCAAAATTCTGTCATCTTTGAAGTTGGATCATGAGAACTACTCTATCGCGCCTTACATGGTAACGAACAAGCTGTTCTCGTCGCGATATAAAAAAATACAGTTTCCAATTATAACTTATGGAGAGCTAAAAAACATTTTGTCTAACGCAGTTGCTACCATTTGTTCTAATTAGTTCTCATAAAACCTCCGGCAAAAAGCCGGAGGTTTTTGAAGCACTTCTTCATTATGCAATCAAGTTTTTCAATAAACACTGCCCCATCGTTGATTGCGTTATTGTTTATCATGATCAATCTTTATCATAAGACTACTCCCTATTCCCATCTAAGAATATGATAAGAACAAATGGCTCACTGATGTAATTCAATCAGCAGACCGTGGAATAATTACACTTTACTCTTTCATCTCAGAAAGATTCTGGCTAGCTGACTTTCAAAAAATAAACAAAGCAAAAGTTGAAAAGGTCTAGATCCTATTTACAACTATTCTGTCAAGATACTAAATGTATTGGGAAGTTCCGATATAACGAATGTAAAACATATGCGGAAATCACTCCAGCATTTTCACGGAAGATGTCCCTTTTTCTACAGTTCGTGACATAATACTTAAGTAAGATAGAAATGGGAATGCTCAAAACAAAGAATAATCTCATATTATCTTTTATTAGTGATCTCATTGGGATGCTTACAGAATGTAAAAACTGATTCATATCAATTCTATATGCCTTTACCGTTTTGAAATCCAAGTTTCGTTGGATGATGCAGTTCCAAAGAAACTATTCCAACATTTCAGATTTGTTCATGTTGTCCTCCTTAAGAGCACGGGTATTGAAACAATGTTTGAATTATTGTATCATCAACTGGAGAGCAATTGCTAATGCCTAAAGAATTAATTGAGTTATCAATATACTGTAACTCATTTAATCGCCGGAAGGAGTCTTAAAAATGCTCAACTGCTTAGTTCGGCTTTTTCTTACTGCAAATGCAACTTCATGGTTGGTTGTTTTATATGAAATAAAGGAAGGCTGCAGCGTTATTTATGGGCGAATAATTACCGGTATTATTCTCATACTTATCCCTGTTTTGCTTTCTTTTTTATCAATCCTCCTTATGAAGGCCCTGGGCCATGACAGTATTGATGAATGCAAAGAGTGCCAACTGGCAGACCAGGATTTCCTCCCAGTATATCTTGGATACTTTTTTGTCGCCCTCGGCATATCAGATACTACCACCTTAGTTTTTGTCTCATGTATAGTTTTTATTTTCACCTGCTTAACACAAGCGCAATACTTCAACCCGCTTTTTCTACTATTCGGATATCATTTCTACCGCATAAAACCGTATAACGGTACTAATGTATTAATTGTTGCAAGAGGTAGAATTATTCGCAATCCAACAGCAGCATCTTTTTCAGATCTAAGGCGCTTAAATGACACAACATATATTGCTAGAAGGGATAGAGAAACATGACCCACATTAACGTTAAACTCCGTTTGTCAGGTAAAGCCCCCAAATATCGAAAAGTGTTATCAACTGATAAATCTGTATATCCTACAATCAAAGCTTTAATTGGTTCATCAGTTCCTTATTCCCCTCAAACACTCCTTGACGAGGAAGAATGGTATACGTTAGAAAACTTCTCATCCTACTCTTTTGCTCAGATTGATCTCATTACCTCGACTCTTTATTCCGTTGATTTTGACTCTTTGTCAGTAAATGAGTTCTCTAAAATTGATTTTTTATTTGTCATCGAAAACAACTGTATTAGTTTTCAAAACATCAGTAAATCAAAGCTAGTCAGTCGGAAGACGATCTTTCATATTGGAGAAGGATTCAAATACCACGAAGGCGGTCTATCTATTTCGCTAAATGATTGTCCAGACGCGTTATATGAAAAAGATACAAACACATTATACTTTAAGAAGCTTTCATCAATTACCAGTATTTTCAAAGGAATAGACTCGCTCTACAGAGTTGCAACAGAACAGGAAACCATAGACTTTTTGAAGTCAGATTTCATCTCACTTATTAATGATTTCTCTGCTGCGCAGGTCAAAACTGCTAATCGCAAGCGAATTGCTATGGCAAGTGATACATTAAATAACTTGAGCTCTGATGATCGCTCTCATGTCTTCTCATATATTGGAGATTATTGTCCAAACTTAAAAACTACCAACGATACTTTTAGTATCAGCAACGAAAATGATCTGAAGCTTTTGTTATTTGGGATTGAGCAGCGATTCTATACAACCCCTGTGGGTGGAGAAAAACGCATTGCGAACTCTATTTTAAGCTTTGATTAATGCTTATTAGCTGGAACGGTAGGGTAGGCTTATCTACTCTGTCTGTTCTCTCTATTGCGCTCAGAAAGGAATTCATCTTGAAGATTATCGAATTTACCACAACTCGCCTTCTTGAGAAGGTGATTGCTCTCGGTGATACTGCCAGAGATTTTTTACAGGCAGGATCATTATTATGATGATTCTGCCTGGTGAGTTAATTCCAGGTTTTGAGAGTACCGTAACCGGCAATTGCATGGTCGGTTTGCTCATAAGAATGCTGTTTGCATCCATCTCCAGAATTACCCTCTATTGTGTGAACAATCCCCGCTTCGAAAGACTCTACTATTCCCACATGATTCGCGTGTCCATCATGATCCCAGTCGAAAAAGATTAAATCACCCGGTTGCGGAGTTTCTGTTCTCCCCTTCCAGCGGCATTGTGACTGGAACCAAGCGATACCGTCATCGCAGCAAGAGAACTTCGGAACAATGCCGCTTTCAATCAGGTCACACTGATCCGCGCACCAGGATACAAAGCAGGCGCACCACTCCACACGCTCAGGGAAACCATACCAGCTCCAGTAGGGCTCTCCACCTATGTTTCCAAGCTGGGAACGCGCCACTTCAACCAATGCTTGTCCGCTTCCGGGAAGAAACGCATGTCCGAGTGGATAGTACTGCAACACGTGGTTGACATAATTTTGATCTCCATAGCTTTCCCAGTTATTGCGCTCCGCCATCATCGTGGAATACTCTATAGCATTTACAACAGAGTAGCCGCCATAGTGGGACTTCGCCCATGTGATGTACCCCTCGCCGTAGTTATATCCCTGCAGCGCCAGACGGATGTGCTCCATGTCCACCGGATTCTCCACATCTGCCAGACGGAGGCATTCCGCAAGCTCTTGGATGCCAACCTGAACGGAGTATGACGGATCCGTGATCCCGTTTGGCACGTTGGGAAAACGTGTGTTATAGCCGCACTCGGACGCTTGCATGGGATCACTCCCCTGTCCGCCCGATTCCTGCATCATGACAGCTTTGATAAGTCCTACGTATTCCCTGATATGATATTGCTCGGCATACTCCCGGATGATCGGATCATAAGCTTCGACCTCGGCGCTGACAGGAGTATAGTTGCTCCCGCTGCTACCACCGAACAGTGCAATCCCACAGCCAAACAGCACAACTATGGTCACAATCAGCAAAGACAAAACTCCGCCTCCAGCCAGCAGTGCGAGAACTGCTCTGGCTTCTGCGGCGGCAGCTTTTGATGCAGAGCGCGCGGCAGCTGCCGCGCGCTTTCGGATTCGTTCTGAAATAACCTTCGCTCTTCGAGCGGTCTGAACAGAGCGCTGTGCGTTCTGCCTCGCCCTCTGGATTTGCTTTCGGCGCATGATTTCAGCCGGCTTTACAGCTGACGAAAATGACTTTGAGGCCGCGGCAGTTGTGGAACGAGAAGTTGGTTTTGTAACAGGATTTGATTCCGCTATTGGCCATGTGCTCACCCGTACAGCAGGATATTCAGCATGGTTACGCGATGCAGCTGATGGCCTTATCGGCTCCTCATGAGGTTCAGCAGTTCTATATTGTGCTGATGCTCGTTTCGCCTTGACTCTTGCCGCTTTCTTCCGGATGCGTCTGGCGTCATAAACCGTACGGCGCACAGCTGTACGGGTCGCTGAGGCATAGGTATGCACTTGATCCGAAACCTGCTCATTTACGTCCTGCTCATTCTGCTGCGTAGTATGATCGAGCTTTTCTTTTGCTGTGGCTGCAGCATAATTCATGCGCTCGGTTCTGATTTTTGTTCTCTGTACAGCCTGAATTGTGCCTTTCAGCCGCGCGTATCTGCGATCATCAGACATGGAGAGCCACTCCGAAAATGCTTTCTGTGGGTTTCGTGGTAATCAGTTTATACAGCTCTGAATCCGGGGGAATCAGATTGGTAAACGGCACAATCGTATTGCCGCATTTCAGCAATCCCGTTCCCGGCGTGGAGTTGTTGACATACTGCATCTGGTTATCGGAAATCTTCAGTAGCTCCGCAAGCTCCTGTTGATCGGTCGGAGCCTGCGAAAAGAGCATTAGAAAATCAGAATTGGCGAACATAAGCCTTGCTTTCTCGGAGTCCAGGCACTCCTCCACATTCTGGCTTGCGGCAGTGATAATGCCGCCATACTTTCGCCAGCGCTTATAAGCACGATACAGGATCTCCGCGGAGTAATTGTATTTGAAATACAGATATGCCTCCTCAATAAAGACCCAGGTGAACTTTCCTTTTCTGCGGTTTTCCACAACGCGATTCTGCACCGCTTCCAGTGCCACGACCAACGCCGACGGTCGAAGCTGCTCGCCCATCTCATAGAGATCGAGTGTTACAATGCGATTGTCGGTCTGCACATTCGTCTTATGGGCGAACACGTTCATACTGCCCTCGGTTATGAGTTCCGAAATCAGAGCCAACTCCCGTGCCTCCGGCTCCGGCTGCCGCATGACCTCACGGCGCCAATCTGTAAGCAGCGGCATCGGTGTATGTACCGGGTCCTGGAGGAATGGCCGATAGATATTGTTTGTGCATCGATCAATGATCGCTGTGTGAACGCCATTCAGGCGTCCTTCGCCTGCTTGCTGCTCCAGAATGCAAGTGATAAGCTCGGATTTTGCTGCAACAATACTGCCTTCCTCATATCCGTCTGCAACATCAAGTGGATTGATATGATGGTTGCTCTTAGGTGAGATTTCGATGACCTCACCGCCCAACGTGCGCGTCAGAGGCGCATATTCCCTCTCCGCGTCGATAATCATAATATCGTCGTCGGTAGCTGCAGCCACCTTCCAGATCGCGTCCTTCATGCCCATGGACTTGCCGGAGCCGGATTCACCGAGGTAGAACCCGTGTGGCGTTGTAAGCTTCTTGCGATCACAGAGAATCAGATTTTTGGAGACCGTGTTTGTGCCAATCAGCAGTCCACCGGGATCTTGAAGCTCCTGAACACGAAACGGGACAAAGATAGAAGCACTTTCAGTATCAATGGCGCGGAAAGCATGATACTTTCGTACACCAATCGGCAAGGCGGTATTCAGCCCGTCCTGCTGCTGATATTTCAGTGTTTCGATCTGGCAGGCATGACTGCGGACGGCTGCTGAAATCGCCTCTGAATCACTGTTCAGTTCCTCCAAACTTTCCGCCATGTGTACAACTGTCAGCGATCCAAAGAACAGCTTTTTATCTTTCTTGGTGAGCTTGTCCCGCAGCTCTGACGATTCCTCTCGCTTTTGTTCCATAGACTGCGGCAGAACAGCAAGGAAATTGTTGTTATTCATCTGGTGCCGCATATAATTGGTTGCTTCGGTATCGACGCCGAGAATCTTTTGCTCCACCTCCCGGATGCCTTCGTCGGGCGGAACACTGACCAAATCCAGCGTAATCATCATGCTACGGCTCAAATCTGTGAGCGAAGGAATCAATGTATCTTTCATATTGGAGGCATAGTATTTCAGAAACATGGTTCGGCAGTAATGATCCCCGATCTTAATGTAGCTTGTGTGGCGCTCCATGCTGCCGGGACAGATATAATCAACCGGGTCGTTGCCGCTGAGCACACAGTCCCGGTAATTCAGACTGAAGTACTCCTGATCCTCCGGACGATAGAAATCGTGCAGAATCCGCAGGCGTTCTGTTGCATTCAGCGGCTCGCACTCTACCTTCACTGTATCAAACGCACTCTTCAGTTCTGCGGTCTTGCGGTCGAAGTACATTCTGGCTTCCTTTTCATTGCGTTTGTATACAGCGATCGTGAGATACTTTTTTTGCATACAGATGTTCGAGTCATCACCGCCATATACGAGCATTCGATTATAGTACTGACGAAACGGCAGTAGAATCCCTGGTTTCTCCGCAATACGCAGTCTCTCGCCGAGCTCACGCCGATTAATGTGTGCGCTGCTGGTTGTAATCTTATTTAACACGCCATCGTCCAGTGAATTGAGCAGGTTTTCGTACCATTTCAAAACTGCCTTCTGCACTCCTTCACTGGCAAGGAAATAGTTAATGTCCGTAAACTGATAAACCATGGAGTATCGCGTTCCAGTCAGAAAAAGGCCGTCTTCCCAAATGCGCTTGATGGGAATGGCATCCTGCACGCGGCGCGGGACGCGGTACGACTCCTTATTCTGCTTCAGGAAGGTTTTTATCGTTCGCGTCATGCTGTTGATACACCTCCTTCTCCAGTTTTTCGATCTTGCTCACAGCAGCCTCATAGTAATAGTTCTTTGCCTGAAATGTGAGCACCTTCGGCTCCAGAATCACGGTACGAAACCAGGTGACCAGAAGCTGCTCCGCGTTCATGCCGTGGTACTTCACAAATCCCATGGCCGCAAACGGGGCTGCACCAACGATACAGAGCCAGCTCAGCGTCTCCATTCCGAGGTGCGAACGCAGCAGAAAATACAATCCCACCGCCACGAGTACTGCCAGAACAGAGAACACACACTGGCGCAAGGATAAGCCGAAAAAGATGGCTTCCGTATATTCGTTGATATCTTTATTGACTTTGACTTCCATTTGTTTTCCTCCACAAGAAATAAATTCTATTGCCAAAACAGTTGACAATGTAAACTAAATGTATATAATAATAATTGAAAGGGGATGTAATAATGGCTACTGTACCGACTCAAATTCGGATTGACTCCACTGTGAAAGAACAGGCCGTCAGTTTATTCACCGATCTCGGAATGGATATGTCCAGCGCTGTAAACATCTTTCTCCGCCAGTGCATTCTCCGAGGCGGTCTTCCTTTCCCCGTGGAGATTCCGGAATACAATCAGGAAACTCGCAATGCCATGGCGGAAGCGAGACGCATTTCCAGAGATTCCAACACAAAGGGATATAGCAGCATGGAAGACCTGAAAGGTGCGCTGGAGGCCGATTGATGTACACAATTAAGTTCACCTCCACGTTTAAGAAGCGATACAAGCTAATGAAAAAGCGTGGCTTGGATCTTTCTCTGCTGGACGAGGTTGTGGATCAGCTTCGTCAGGGAAAGGAACTGGATGAAAAATATCGGGATCACATGCTGAAAGGTGAATATGCCGGATTCCACGAATGTCATATCAAGCCGGACTGGCTTCTGATTTATCTGATCGAAAATGACATTCTCACATTGACGCTCGTGGATACTGGCTCTCACGCTGACCTATTCAAAATGTGAGTCATACAGCAAAGGAGTAGAGCGCCGCGCTCTGCTCCTTTTACAATCCCATCATCTCGCGTACAACACGATCCGCCATGCGGACACAGCCGACGAGAATGAGCATATTGAAAATGAGCTGTCCGACATAGCTCCAGACCATGGTTGCCGCAGCAGCGTCCGGATCTACCACAGGCGGTGAAGCGGCAAACACGGAAAAGATGATGCATGCCAGCACAATGATTGCGCCCTCCAGACAGACGGCGGCATAGCTCTTGAGAAAGCTCTTGCCAATGCTTTGGCTCGGCTCTCCCGCAAAGGCAGAAAGCGGAATCGGTGCGATCGCCGTATAGATATACAGGCGAAAAAAACGTCCGTAGACGCTCAGAATCATTACAAAGGACAGCACCCAGATAAACAGCCCGCCGATCAGCGTAATTGCCCATAGCGGGATGCTCTCAAAGAAACCGCAGTCCTCGACCGCAGTAATGATTTCCTGCGGAAGTATCGTCGCCTCTGGCGCGCCGAAACCAGCGGCATTCATGATCGCAGAGATGACGCCTTGCACAATCTCCAAAAGGGCGAGCATCAGATCCATGCCGTAGGTAATCGCTCCTTTTGCCAGTGCAAAACGGACAAACATTTTCACTGCGACTTCCGGGCGTTTCAGTTCGGAGAAGCTGCCGCACGTCTTAACCACGCCGACCACGAAAAACAGCACCAGCAGCGCATAGCCGACGGCCTGCAGCGCACCGAAAATGTCCAGAATGATATTCCAAATCGCGCCGCCGCGAAAGGTCTCCGGCGACTGCGTTATCAGCTGCCAGATCTCTGTGAGCTTATCGTTCCAGACATTCAGCGCATTTTGCAGATTTTGTACGACCCAATTATCCGACACAATCAGTCACCTCCTTCGCCGGGCAGGTCTCCCCTGCCCGGCGTTTGTGTCAGTTGGATCAGCCGGTAATGAGATCCAAAATCTCTTTGGCAAATGTAATGACAATGCCGCCTGCCAGCGTGAGAAAGCCGTTGGAGCGCTGGGACGGGTCATGAGACTGAAGCGACAGGCCGACTTGGACGATGCCCCAGCCAAGCAGGATAATGCCGATCGCACGGATCAGCCCGAAAATGAAAGTGCTCAGATTGTTGACGACCGTGAGCGGATCGCCGTCCGCAAAGGCGGTCACGGAAAGAATGGAAATGCTCAGAACCAAAGCTGTGTAAAACCGCAGCCCGGTCTTTTGCTTTTTGTTCATGGTAATCAGTTCTCCTTAATGTTCAGTTTTTCTTCAAGTTCTTCCGGCGTCAGAATTTCGTAGCGGTGAAGCGGGTGCTCTGCTTTTTCAGCAAGCTCCGCCAGCGAGCGGTCGATTGCGACCGTCGCAATGCTCCGCGTATCCGCGCCGTGAATATAGGGTTCAGCACCGCCTACAGTGGTACGAGATGCATTTGGATGATGGTGCAGATCATATTTTCGGTCGATGATCGGATTCTCCCCGCGGATCAGAACGATCGCATCCCGATAGTCCATCATGCGCACCTCATCCGGGGTCATCAGATCACGGCCCATGACTTGACGGTTCGTGGTGAAACTGCCGTTTCTGCCGCGGGATCTGCCATAAGAGTCGGCGTCGATTGTCTCCTTGCCGAGGCTTTTTGAGATGTACTCATGTGTGGACTGTTCATTTCCACCGAGGTAGACCAGCGAATCACAGTTGCCGATGATGCTCTCCCAATCCTTTTCAAACAGAGCCTTTAGCTGTGCGAGGTTCTGCAGAATGATGGTCGCGGAGATCTCACGGCTTCGCATCGTAGCAAGGGATTTCTGAAAATCATCCGGCAGTGCGACATTGGCAAACTCATCCATCAGAAAGCTCACATGCACCGGAAGCCTGCCGCCGTATGTGAAGTCCGCCAGATCCTCCAGCTGCTGAAAGAGCTGCGTATAGAGGATGCTGACGAGGAAATTGAAGGACGAGTCGCTATCCGGGATAACAGCAAACAGAGCCGTCTTTTTCTCGCCCATGCTCGGCAGATCAAGCTCGTCCGTCTGCGTGATGCTCGCCAGAGAGTCCAACTCAAATTTTTCCAGATGTGCGATCAGCGAGGATTGGATGGACTTTAGTGTTTTGCCGGGCGCACCACGGTAGTTTTGATACATGCGATACGCAATGTGTCCCGGCTTACGCATCTCCAGTCGTTCAAAGATAATATCCAGCGGGGACTGGAAAGTGTCGTCTCCCTCTCGCACTTCCCCGGCGCGGATCAGCTCCAGTACCATCTGAAAGCTCTGCTCATTATTTGGTGCCTCATAGTACAGCAGGAACATAAGTGCTTTGAGAAGCGTTCCCGCCATCTGATCCCAATAGGGTTCCTGCGGGTGACTCCCTTTTGGCGTGGTACTGTCAAACAGGATCGTGACCAGCTTCTGAATGTCCGCGTCATTGCGGATATATCGAAACGGATTGTAGCAATGACTCCGCTCCATACGGATGAGATCCAGAACCTGGATCTCGTAGCCTTCCTCTTTCAGCAGATTCCCAGTGGTGCGAAGCAGCTCCCCTTTTGGATCGAGCACCATAAAACTGGTATTTGCGTTCATGAGGTTGGGAATCACGATATTGCGGGATTTACCCGAGCCGCTGCCGCCGACAATGGTCACATTCAGATTGTGCTGATGCTTCCTGCTGTCCAGCCCAATCGAAACGTGCTCGGACAGAATCACATTCTCAGTCGGCTCCGGCTCTGCGTAGTGCTTATTGATTTTGTTGGGATCTCCCCATTTGGCAGACCCATGTTCTTCCCTGCGGCGATAGTTGCGATCATCTGAGAGATAGGCGCCGATCAGCACTGTATACAGCATCACAGAAACAAGGACAGCCCGAAGGCTGTCCTTACAAATCTTGATTTGAAACGGAGACTGAAACAGCGTGTTCATGCCCTCCATAATCGCAGGAAGGCCTCCGCTAAGCGCAGGCGCGAGTCGAAGGCCAAACCACACCATCAGCAGAAGGCCGCACAGATAGACCGCAATGTGCGGGCGGTCTAATTTATCTCTCTTCACGCGCTACTCTTCGCTGCTCTTTGCGGTGAGGTGCGTCAATCACTCGCAGAATCAGATCCTCAACATCCGAGGCAGGGTCATTTCGCTGTAAGAGCTGGCTGCGAATATCGTAAAGTCCCTTGACAATGAGCTGCTGCTCGCTATCGTTCAGCGTTAGGATCTTGTCTCTGCCCTTCATCTCGCCTCACCGCCGCGATCCTGAATCTGCTTCTGCTGCTCGCTCAGCACACGATTCATGGAATGGGAAATCGTGTTGGATACCTCACGGATCTTAGAAAGCTCCTTGCGAAACTCCTGGGGATTCATGGCTCTGTATCTCGCCGGCATCTCCTCAAAATGATAGATGTCCGTACTAATATCGAAGCGCTTGCAGAGCACATAGGACGAGAAATATGCAACCAGCATGGCATCCTTGCGGTCATAATCGCTTTGCTTCTGATCCAGATGCGCGTGTGCCAGCTCCTGGGTCACAGCACGGAAAATGTCCTCCGCGTCCATTCCAGCTCGAACCAGGATCGTCTTTTCCTCCGGGCGGTAGATGGCATTGATGCGCTCCGACATTCCCTCGCTGATGGAGAGCTTGCAGGGTGCGTTGGACAGAAGCGCAATCAGAAGCTTGCGATTGTCATGATTGAGCGCTGCGGGCGGCTTGGACTGGCTGTTCGTTTGCGTCACATCAAACATCTTCTTCACGTTATAGGCAGTTGCCTGCGTGCCATCCTCTTTTGTGAACGTGCCTCCGGGCTCCAGAATAGACAGCGCTTTCTCGCCTTTGTTCACATAGACGCCTTCCTCCTTCCACGTATCAAACTCCGCAAGGCGTGTTGCGTCCGGCCGCTGCGCGGTGATCAGGACAGCGTTATTCGCGGAGTAACGGTCAAAACGTGCCTGCACGTCCAGATAGCTCTGGAACAGTACCGCGTCCTGCTGCATTTTCTCCGACGTACCATACAGAAGCGCATACGTTTCTTCGCGCTCCTGCTGTTTTTTTGCTTTATAAGCCTCGTTGTCATAGGATGGGAGCTCCATCTTGGGAGATGGCTCCACGGATTCAAACAGATCGTCATACGATTCGGACATTGTATTATCTCTCCTTTGGTTTCAAATGAATTTTCTCATGGTTCAGATGCGGTGCATCCTTGCTTGCCGCGAGCTCGGCTCGGATTTCCTGAAGCTCCTTGCGAATGGAGGGGCGGTCATCCGTGTCGTCTCGCATTTCGGATTGCGGCGCGGAGAGAGATTCTGCCTCCCGCCGCGCCATCGTAGGGTGCTGCGAATGGTCACGCTCCTGCTCTGGTTTTACAAGCAGCGCATCCACGAACGCCTCTACGGCAGCCTGATGATCCTGAGGCTGCAATGGTTCTGCCGCGTCCGCCGATGGGCGCTCCTGCACGGCGCGCTCAATTTCACTGCGAACAGACGCCATATCCACAGTCGTGAGGTTGTAACGCTCAAAAATACGGTTGACCTGTCCCGCTTGCTCGGCTTTCACCATGATCTCGGTAATGCCGTCATTGGCATCCTTATCCTTGAGCACGCAATACAGGATTCCGTATTCCTTGGCCTGCCTGCAGAACTTCTCCAGATCCTGATCGCGTACAGCGAACACCTTCAGCTCCGAACCGCTACGAAGCAGATTGGAAATGGTGGTTTTTCCTCTGGTGCGCTTCTGGTCTTTCAGGAGTGCATAGAGCAGAATCGCAACCTGCTTTGCGCCCTCGCCGGTGATCCTCGCGGCGACTTCCGTACCTTCCAGAGCAATTTTTACGACCTGCTCTGCGGCGTCGTCTGAGTATGCCATTGTGTTTCCTCCTTTCTCTGTTCGTGCTCCTGTGCATCCATGTATCGCTCCAGTTCTTCCCGAACCTGCGCAGAGCGTTTGGCTATATCATCGCATAGATCCACCTCCTTTCTGGCTCGCCGCAGCTGATCGGACAGCGAAGCAATTTGTTCCGAAGCGTTCTCCATAACGGCGGTGTCGCCCCGACGCTTTGCGCGGCGCAGGTCATTTCTGAGTGCAGTGCGTTCCTGCTCCTGCATGCCCATACGGCTGATAACTGCACTGCGATACTCTTTCAGATCGTCAAGCGATTCGATCCTGTGCTTTGCGAGCAGAATCGTTTCCGCATCCAGCCGATTCAGCCGAGTGAGCTCATAGCGCATATAGGATGACAGCTTGTGCGCTGATGCAGGGTAAGTGCGGATGATCTTCAGCTCAAAACAATAGCGCAGATACAGTCCACGCAAACCGGTGACGTGCTTGCGATAATCTGGCTGTGTCTGCGCCCGCTGCCGATTCAATTTTTCCTGTTCCATGTTTGAAAACGGAACCTCCCTTCGGGTGTTTTGTAAGATGCGTTCTTTGATGTTTTCCAGATCATAGCCGTCACCCAGCGTATCAAATCTCAAAAAACGTTTGCCGCCCGGCGGACGGATACCTGGTGCTGCCAATGGGGTACCATACGTTCCAGTAAGCTTCAGCGTATACCCCAACGCAGTTATGGAGCGAAAGAATTCCTCCATCGTGAGGCTCGCGCGAATAGTACGGTCAATGTCTCCGCGAATCGTGCCGCGATACGTTGGTCTCCCCTCCTTTTCCGCCATATACTCTGAATAGTCTCTTCTGCGTCCTTTCGGGTTTTCGATCACAGAGAGCCGGTACCGTTTACATAGGGTGTCTGAGATCTCACGAAATCTTTTTTGCTCGTCCGGGGCGTTGTGGTAATGGTGTCCATTCCTCCATGAAACAGAGTTGACGACGAAATGATTATGATAACAATTTGTATTACAATGTGTCGCCACAATGACCTGAAAGGCATCGCCCCAAAACTCCTTTGCCAGTTTCACGCCAATCTCATGCGCCGTGGCAGCGTCCACCTCGCCGGGGCGAAAGGACTGATAGCCGTGAAAGCAGACTCGTCCGCCCAGCTTGTTCCAATAGTGTTTGGTATCCATGAACTCCTTAGCTGCCGTTTCAACACTGATGCAGCCTAGGCACGTGACCAGCTCCCGTGTTTCGGTTTTCAGATCATCGGCAGCGTACTCGATCACGTTGCCGACGGTGTGAAGCTGCGAGATCTCGGGAGCAATCTCCTCATGTGTTTTCGCCGGATTGATGGCATAGTCAATCAGGAAAGCCGGGCTGCAGTTTACATACCAAATGGACGTCACTGCCATGGTCGCTCCCCCTTATCACTGTAGACTGCATTGATTTTGTTATATAGCTCGATCTGAGCATCCAGTGCGCGACGCAGCTGCGAGGTGTCAATCGTGCCCGCTGCGTTTGCCAGTAAGAGCAACTGATTGATCGCATTGCCCACGCGCCGAACCTCGTCGATCAGAGTTGGCACATCCGCCGGCGGCTTTTCACAGATCGGCACATCCAGCATGGCGCGGCGGAGAAACTCAGAGCGTGTCAGATCGCATTGCTCCGCTTTAGCGGTGAGAATTGCCAACTCCTGCTCCGTGAGTCTGATGACAAATTTTTCACTTCGGATCACTTCCTTGAATATCACTCCTTCTGCTGCGGGGGATTGGGGGCTCGCCCTCAACAAGTGGTCGCTGTGTGTACAGCGGCGATGCTTGCCAAGACGAAGCCACGGATTCCTCTCCCCCGTACCTTCATCGTTCCGGTTCCTTTGATGGGTCAAACGGAACCGCTTTGACTTCGCCTGCTTCGCGGTAAAACCGCTCTGGAAGCCGGAACTCTTTGGCATACCGATCCGCCTGTTCCTGGGTCAAACTGCCGAAGTCTGAACCGCTACAATCACAGATAAAAAACGTACCGCAGATCAAATCCGCCATCTCCCGATGCGTGGGCATGAGACAGCACCGCTCGATCTTCCATCCATTTTCACCGCCGCGTTCGTCTGCCATGTACTGTTCCAAACGCACCATTGGATCACTGCCATCGAGAGCGGAAGCGTAGATAGAATAACCGCCCATATTGGGCATGAACGCTTTATTTTGGCTGCTGACAACATAAGTACGGGCCTCTTCACTGAAAGGGTATGAGAAGCTATCTTCTGTGAAGGTGATTCGTCCGATCAGGTGCTGTCCGTTTCGCTCGGCTTCTCTGAATTGCCTGCATAGATCCGCATATGACATTTCTTCCGGAACCGGGTCGATATATACCGCGCGGTTGGGTGGAAGTCCTTGAATCTTGCCTTCATCATTACAGACGATGCAGACCTCTTCGGAAAAGGCATAGAACGGCTCAATATCCCCGCCCACGATGCGCTGCATACTCTCCAACCCCGGTTGGATATAAGTTACACGTGCAATTTTTCCGGGCTCACAGAGAACCACTCGCATTGGTTTCTCTAAAGGCTGCGCATGTGCCGGGTCGAACTCCACCCGCGGGAATCCAATGCTGTTGCAGAAGTAGAATCCAGCTTCCACGC
>JAEEGF010111501.1_pt1 | contig 17958 bp, 11 predicted proteins | sample 9134171 | NCBI WGS metagenome assembly JAEEGF01 (sample SAMN16246542, study PRJNA631951) | gut metagenome | biome: gut microbiome; feature: rumen; material: AP-attached | host: Bos | place: Iran: Karaj | collected 2018-10 | reverse complement strand
GGTTAAAAAAAATCAACGTGTCGACTTTCGGATTTCAACGTGTTGACTTGTGGGTCTCAACGTGTTGACTTGTGGGTCTCAACGTGTTGCATCTTGGCCTTTCTTACTTCCTGTTTTTCGAATCAAGATTGGCTTTTCCGCTCGATATCAGATGGAAAGGCACCAACCTGCAAGTAGATAGGTTGTACAGATGATCAGGACGGCAAGGAGTTCGGCAATCCACACTAAATGAATACTCAATTGCATGTCTTCTGTAATGAGATTGCGCGGATTGGTTCCAATGTGTGGCTTGTAAAAGACTTTCCCAAAATAATTGTGCGATCCGCCGAATTGGCAATCCAAGATACCTGCCAATGCAGCTTCGGGCCATCCTGAGTTGGGAGAGGCATGCTGTGGACCAAACTCTCGTGTGAAAGCCCATAATTCAAGGAATCCTTTCCTCCCTCGAAATCCGATGTGACATTTATAGGCTAGGAGAATCAGCACGGCTGAGATGCGGGCAGGGATGTAGTTTGCTATGTCATCGATATGGGCTGCCCAACAGCCAAATTGTTTGTATCGTTCGTTCTGATAACCTATCATTGAGTCTAAAGTGTTCACCATCTTATATGCCATCATGCCAGGTAATCCTAACAAAGCATACCAGAAAAGAGGTGCAATTACTCCGTCGGAGAGATTCTCAGCCAATGTCTCTAATGCAGCTGTACGTATCTCTTGAGCCGAAAGATTGGCTGTGTCTCGTCCCACGATCCTTCCTACTTGAGCACGTCCACGTTCTATACTCTCATCCACAGCCTCGAAAGTCAATCTTACCTCTCGTCGCAGCGTGTGACCTGCTAAACAATAAAAGACGCCTATGCTGGTGATGGGTATATAAAGGAACTCGTAATGGCTGATACCTTTCATCAGAAACCATATTATGATGAATGTCAGGGAAATACTGCATACGGCTGTCAGGGCTCCTTTTAGGAGAAGGTGTGCCCCGTGGTTTAAAAGCTTTTCCCAATATGCAATCCACTTTCCAAAGAAGACAATCGGATGAGGTAATCCTTCAGGGTCGCCTAACATTATATCCATGCTCCATCCGATAAGTAAAGGAATTATGATGCAGAATATGGTCACATGCAAATCCATTCCTCAATAGCTTTAATCAGTTCGTCGTTTTCCTTGGCTGTCTGAATGGCAATGCGAAAGAAGTCTGGTCCCAACGCGTCGAAGTTGCTGGCGTCACGTATGAGAATGCCTTTCTCAACAGCAAGGAAATCTTTCAGGTCGGCAGAATTCCCAAACCGCAATCTGCAGAGAAGAATGTGCGTGTCGGATGGCCAAACATCGATGCACCCTAAGCGGGTGAGGCATTCTGCAACCCGTTGGCGTTCTTGCATCAGGGCATGCAGGTCGAACTGGAATTCCTTTGGGTGGCGCAAAGCATAGTGTCCTGCATCGATGGCAAGTTGGTTGACTGACCAGGGCATGCGCTGAAGTCTGATTTGTGTCAAGAGCTGTTCGTCGCCTGTAATGTAGCCTAATCGGAGTCCAGGAATAGAAAACTCTTTTGTCATGGAATGCAGCATCAGCACATTTGGCATTTCTGCAGCTTCATTGGATTTGACGACAGCTTTTTCGGTAAAAGGAGCATAGCTTGCATCCACTACAAATACTGTCTTTGGATGATTGCCAAAGGTTCGTATCAAATCATCTTTTGGGAGGACGGTGCCTGTTGGATTGTTGGGATTGCATAACCACACCATTTCTGCCTGCTGAGGAATCTGCTGGAGAGAATATATGGGGTAGAGCGTATGTTCATGAAGGGTACAGGCATCCTTGTATTCTGAGAAAGTGGGCATGAGGATGGCAGTCTTGTTGTGTCGGAAAGCTTGGGCAATCAAATAGATGGCTTCGGTAGCCCCATTGGTCACACAGACGTTCTCTTCCTTTAAACCTAAGTTTATGGCGAGCTCTTTCTCCAGACTCATGGGAACAGGTTCCGGATAGGATTCCACTTTGCTTAGCCTGCTGGCTAAGTAAGCGAAAAGTCCCTCGTGATTGAAGTGGGAATATACGTTGGAGCTGAAGTTCAATCGTATATTGGAATACTTGTATGTGTCATCACCGTGTCCTTTGATCATAACCCCATGATTTTGTATAGCTCGTTGATGTTTACGTATTTCCGCACATGGTCTGCAAGCAAATCATATTGCATATTCTTGAATTCCTCAGGACTTATTTGTGGAGTATTTGTCGCTTTGTTCTTCAGTAGATAGTTGATGACAGGAGCGTTATCCAGAAATCCATGAAGATACGTACCGATGCAATTGTTTTCTTGTAGGATTTGCTTTTCTGTAGTACTACGACCCTGATGAATCTCATAACCATAACATTTCTCGCCTTCAAACTCAAATTCTACTCGGCTGGTTGTCTTTTCGGCCGTCATGACTGTATCAATAGGAAGTAATCCCAGGCCTGGCAATTGGGAAATGCTGCCCTCGATGCCGTCAGGGTCACTTACCGTTTGGCCCAACATCTGGTAACCGCCGCAGATGCCTACAATTGTTTTCCCATCGTGATGAGCATGCAAAATAGCTTGAGCCACTCCATTGCGGCGCAGTTCGAGCAAATCATCCAGTGTTGCCTTTGTGCCAGGTAAGATGATGATGTCAGCTTTTTCTATGTCATGGGTGTTGTTCGTGTAAAAAAGATTCACCCGTTCATCCCGCTCAAGGGTGTCGAAATCCGTAAAGTTGCTTAAATGCCTCATCAGCACGACTGCAATCTGTACTTTACTATCGGTTGACGAATGTCTTTTTTGGGAAAGTTCCACACTATCTTCCTCATCAATATAGATATCATGGAACATCGGTACGACTCCCAGCACAGGCGCTCCACATATATCTTCCATCATGCGCCGTCCTTCCGCAAAAAGACGAATATCTCCCTGGAATTTGTTGACGATAATGCCTCGAATACGATTACGATCCTCGGGTGTCTGCAACATAATGCTTCCATAAGTGCTGGCAAAGACTCCCCCTCGATCGATGTCTGCGACCAGAATGACATCAGCATTCGCGTGTCGAGCCATAGACATGTTTACAATATCAGTATCGCGAAGGTTGATTTCCGAAATACTTCCAGCACCCTCCATGATAATGGGATTGTATTGTCTGCTCAATCGGTCGTAAGCTTCATGGACAGCATTGCGTAGCTCCTCGTGACCTTCCTTGCGGAAATACTCGTAGGCAGAACGGTTGCCAATGGGTTTGCCGTTCATTACCACTTGTGTGGTATGTTCGGAATTGGGTTTCAGCAGGATGGGATTCATGTCTGTGTGGCAGGGAATGCAGGCTGCTTCCGCTTGTACAGCTTGAGCGCGTCCTATTTCTAATCCCTCTGGTGTCACATAGGAATTCAATGCCATATTCTGCGCTTTAAAAGGAGCTGGGTGGTATCCATCTTGCCACAGAATGCGACATAGTGCTGTGCAGATGATGCTCTTGCCTACATCAGAACCCGTTCCCGCCAGCATGATGGGATGCAATCGTTTGCTGTCTCGCTCCATATCAGTCGTTATTTCGAAGGATTGTTTACGCTGATGTAGTAGCGAGGTCCAGCCAAGAAGTACTGCATATATGCCTCAGCGCGAGACACGGATGTCTGCAAGTCTTCACCCTTTGCCAGATGGGTGGCAATCGCACTGGCTAGCGTGTCCCCTGTTCCGTTACGGTCAGTCAAATGAAGTTTCTTTTTGGGATAAGGCGTCACCGTATCCGTCTTTTTGTCATAAAGATAGTCCACAAGATACTTTCCTTCCTCGATGCTCTTTACGATGACAGAGCACCCCCAATGACTCAGCCAACGCAGGTCAGCCTCCACGTTTTGAATCTTGTGTCCAAGCAAGAACTCTGCCTCTCGGAAGTTTGGTGTAATCAAAGTGGCGAGTGGAAACAGATCATTCTTGTAGGCGGCAATACATTCGTCACTCACCAGTTGTTCGCCAGCAAAATTCACGATGACAGGATCGATCAAAATTGGTTGCCTGTTGTATTTCTGGAGGACTCCAGCCACACTACGAATGATCTCCGCTGTGGGCAATACGCCAGTTTTGATGCAATCTGCTCCCACCGTACTCAAAAAGGATTCTGCTTGAGAAACAATCAATTCTGTTGGCAGATGATAAATGCTTTTAATGCAGTTTACATCTTCGTCCACAATGCAAGTGAGGGCAGCGGCAGCCCAACCGCCACAACGTGTAATGGCTTTCGTGTCGGCTTGTACGCCAGCGCTTCCCAAAGGCTCACTTCCAGCAATCAGGAATACTTTTCCTGTATTCTCTATCTTTTCCATTGTTATCTCATGTTTCTTAAGCTCATTCTTGACAACCACCTACATGTTCTCTGCTTTTTTTGTCTGGCGATGGTTTGGAATGACCTTTTAATTAATTCAATAATGCATATTTTTCCTGCAAAGGTAACAAAAAATATTCGTACAGGATATGCAAGTGAGATGATTTCCTTGTATATGTTTGTCTTTTGTCGTATATTTGCACTAAAATGTTTTTGCCATGGATATTATACTTTCTGTTGTATCAGATATAAACGATTTTCTGTGGACCTATTTTGTTATTCCCATGTTGGTGGTATGTGCCATTTATTTTACATGGAATCTGCATGCTATCCAATTCACGGGCATTGGAGAGATGTTCCGTCTCTTGTTCTCATCCTCATCTTTCGAGAAAGATACTGAAAAATCCAGGCATAAGAGAATATCTTCGTTTCAGGCATTTGCCATTAGTCTAAGCAGTAGAGTTGGGACAGGAAACCTTGCAGGTGTAGCCAGCGCAATTTTCGTTGGTGGTCCTGGAGCCGTTTTCTGGATGTGGATCATGGCTCTTTTTGGTGCAGGTACAGCTTTCATGGAAGCTACTTTGGCGCAGTTGTTTAAACGTCGTGGGGCAGACAGCTACTATGGTGGCCCTGCCTATCAGATGCAATATGGCTTGCATCGCAGATGGATGGGAGTTTTGTTTGCCGTTTTCATCATCTTTGGATTTGGTTTGGCGAATCAGGTGGTGCAGAGTAATACTTTATGCGATGCAATTGGAGATGCTTTCCATCTGCCTGTCAGGTGGGTTGCTTATGCTATTACAGCCTTGACACTTGTCATCATCTTTGGTGGTGTTCATCGTATTGCCCGATTCTCAGCAACGATGGTTCCCATAATGGCAATCGGATATTTGTTGTTGTCCATGATTATTCTGATTCTGAATGTTGATAAGGTCCCTGCTATGTTAGCCTTAATCATAAAGAATGCTTTCGGTTTGCAGCAGGCGGCTGGAGGCGCTGTCGGAATGGCTATTATGCAGGGAGTGAAACGTGGGCTCTTCAGTAATGAAGCCGGTGAGGGATCAGCTCCCAATGCGGCTGCCACAGCTTCCATTTCTCATCCTGTGAAGCAGGGTTTGTTGCAGAGCTTGGGAGTTTTCACTGATACCATACTTATATGTTCCTGTACAGCCTTCATCATTCTGCTCAGCGGATTCTATGATGGTAATGACGATGGGATTATTCTGACTTCCCGTGCCATGAATTACCATTTGGGCAGTATGGGTTCATGGTATCTAACGCTCTGCATCTTCCTGTTTGCTTATAGCACCATTATTGCCAATTATTTTTATGGCGAAGCCAATATCCGTTTCATTTGTGACAAGAAATGGGCAATTACGACGTTTCGTTTTGTCAGCGGATTTGTTGTGATGGCTGGAGGTTTCCTCACGTTGCAGCAGGCGTGGTGTATCGTGGATTTGGCGATGGCTTTGATGACCATTCTGAATCTGACCTCTGTTCTTATGTTAGCCAGATACTCTTTCCTGCTGCTGGATGATTATTTGGCTCAACGGCGTTCAGGCAAGAATCCGGAGTTTCATAAGGAGCAATTCCATGAGATTGTGGACGAATTGGAAGGATGGTAATTGATAAACAGAAACAAATTATAGTAACAATCGGTATGAAAACAGAAAAACAAAATTCATTATTCTGCTATCAGGGAAACAATTATCTGGTTCCCTTTCTGCTCATTAGTTCTCTTTTCTTTTTTTGGGGATTTGCACATAGCATCCTGGAGGTTTTGAATCCTCATTTTCAGGAATCCTTCAAGATCAGCAAGACGATGGCTTCCTTTGTTCAGGTGGCTGTCTATGGTGGTTACTTTCTGATGGCCCTGCCAGCAGGATACATCATCCGGCGTTATGGATATCGTGCTGGTGTGATTACTGGTCTTTTGCTTTATGGCATAGGTGCTTTGATGTTCATTCCTGGCTCACGAATCAATTCTTTCCCCTTCTTCGTTTTTTCCTTGTTTGTGATAGGATGCGGCCTGACGTGTTTGGAGACCTCAGCCAATCCCTATACAACCGTATTGGGCGAGCCCAGCAAGGCAGAGAGCCGTATCAACTTGTCTCAATCCCTGAATGGATTCGGCTGGATTGTTGGTCCGTTGATTGGCGGCATGTTGCTCTTTTCTGGGGGTGATATCGCTCTTCCATACACTATTGTTGGAATTGTGGTTCTGTTGGTGGCATTGGTGTTCTCGAAGGTAAAACTTCCAGAGATAAAGGATGAAGTGGAGACTCAAGCGGAGGATTCTCATGGCAATCTATGGAACACAGCTTTCATTCTTGGAGTTGTTGCCTTGTTCTTGTATGTCGCCGCTCAGACGGGAGTGAACAGTTTCTTCATCAATTATATGGTGGAGAATACGGGCACCAGTCATACGCAAGCATCCCAGTGGTTGGGCTTTGGAGGTATGGGACTTTTCGTTTTCGGTCGCTTGACAGGTGGATGGGTGATGAACTTCTTCCGTGCCAGTCGTCTGCTGCTGATCTATGCCGTATTGGCTGCGTTGGCAACGGCTGTCATCGTGATGGGCAGTGGCATGATAACTCTGGTTGCCTTCTTTGTGGTATATTTGTGCGAGAGTATCATGTTCCCCACGATTTTCTCTTTAGCCCTTCGAGATTCAGGAGGGAATAAGAAAATGGCCTCTTCCGTACTCATTATGACAATTGTGGGAGGTGCTGTGGCTCCTTTGATGATGGGCTATATTGCAGACAATACTGGCAGCATGCCTGTAGCTTTTGTCGTGCCTTTGGTATGCTATGTCTACATTGCTGGATATGCAATGATGAAAAAGTGATTTCAGCGAAAACCTTATACAGAGCCGTGGTGATGGTCTATTCCATTACCACGGCTTCTTTGTGCAGTCCGTCTATCTTGATTGTAATCGGTTTCTCCATGCGGACATGTCGAACGTGGGCAGTTTCCTGGACGGCCGGTAGCTCGTTGAGTTTTTCTTCGCGGTAGATTCCATCGCCAAGGAAGGCATTGATGGTGAGATATCCCACTCCCAGAGAGGTAAGGTTCTGGAAGAAATGAGTTCCTTGCGATGGATCGACTTGGAAATTCGCAAGTCCAGCTTCTACGATGACTTGGGCACAGGATATGTTGGGCCATTTCACAGGAATCCCCAACCAGGGATCACTGCTTCCCCAGCGGCCAGGACCAATCAGCAGATAAGATCCTGATTGTTGTTCATCATCGATGAATGTGCGGTTGATGGATTCCACCTCTTCGGCTATGGTGGTATTGTCGCTGGCCGAGAATCCTTCTGTCTTCACGTAAACGATATCTGAAATCTCGTTGAAGATGCCGTGCCCTATGGCATTATGGGATCGAAGCAGACATTTCTCATCAGGAATCTTGGTCAAGTCCTCATCCAAGGCCATACGGTTGTCCACCATAGGACGGATTTGCAGAAGGTTGAATTCTCCAGTCTTGTCTGCGTGCAAATTCACAGCGAACTCGATTTCCACCGGACGGCGCATTTCATCTTCTCCATAGCGGAGAATCTTTTGCATCAGTTCTGGCAGAGGGAACACTCCGTGCTGCAATACGCCAGCAAAAGAGATTATTTTCCGATTCCTTCCTTCGTAGAAGCCATCGTAAATGCATTGGTTGAAGGGGTCGAAAGTAGAGCAAATCCATTGGAGGGTTCCATCCTGTTCAGCATCACGTACGGACCATTTCTTCAGATTGAAACCTTCGTCTACAACGAAATGCATACCAGATTCCATCCCAGAATTTTCCTCTTTGGACGACTTGGCGCTGTTGGCTTCCAGAGCGAGGAAATGTGTCTGCGTATCCTTCAGGGCAAAGTCCATCTCGCTCATTTGCAGCACTTGATTAGGATGGGCAGGACAGACGCGAAGGCTGGTGCCACCGTCTACGATGTATTTGCCCAATCCGAGAGCGAGGCTGACGGTACCTTCTTCCGCTCTCTCTTCGTTGATAGGGTAGTAGTTTATGCTGCGGGCCACACCGCTGATGACAGGATAGAAACGGGGTCCATGCTGTTCGCCAACCACTTCTTGCAGGATGACAGCCATCTTCTCTTGGTCAATCACATTGCTTGTGGCAGTCATGTAATCCTTGCTGGCCCGATAGAACACGCTTGCATAGACAGCCTTGATGGCGTCGGACAGCATGGCGAGGCGCTCGTATTTGTCTGGGCTGTAGGGAATCATGTAGGTGCTGTAGACACCTGCAAACGGCTGATAATGGGAGTCCTCGAGCAAGCTGCTGCTGCGGATGGCGATGGGCGATTCCACAACTTGCAGGAAAGCTTCCAGGTCGCCAAGCAAACGCATGGGCAGTCGGCCGCGAAGGAAGTGCTGCAGGATGTCCTCGTCTGAGATGTCGCTCAATGCCACTTGATACAAGTCATTGGTGTCCATGAACTCGTCGAACACGTCTGTACAGAGGACAACCGTCTTGGGGATGCGGGTCACTACGCCAGGAATCTCGTTCAGGTCGGTATGGCGTTTCATGATATGGTCGATGAAGGCAAGGCCACGCCCTTTTCCGCCCAGGCTTCCATCGCCGATACGGGCGAAGTTGGAGTATTGGTCGAAACGTTCGCGCTGGAAGACAGCCACAACGCCCTGGTTCTTCATTCTGCGGTAGGCGACAATAGCATCCAGGATAATCTGGCGATGCATGTCCACATCCTGCAGGCTGTCCCAAGTGATGTGTTTCAGGAATTCGGCAATGGGGAAGAGCGCTCTGCTCGCCAACCATCGGCTCACATTGTTGTGGGATACGTGGTAGAGAAGACTCTGCGTGGGGACCGTCATGATGTTGTCCTGCAAGTCTTTCAAATTATGTACGCGCACGATCTCTTTCATCGTCTTTGGGTCGCGGAAGACGAAATCGCCAAAACCGAAGTAGCGCTGAACCTTATCGCGCAGGTCCACGTCAATCTTCTTGGAATTCTTGTCGATGAAGTGCGCGCCACATTTCCTGGCAAGCTTCTCTTTCTCCGTCTCGCTGGAGTCCATGATCAGGGGGATGTAGGGATCATTGGAGCGGATGGCAGAGAGAAGTTTGAAGCCAGCATCCTCGTCCTTGGGTCCTCCTGCATGAAGAGGGAAGCGGCAATCCGAGATAATTCCCAACGTGTTGTTCGAGAATTGGCTGTAGAGCGACCAGGCTTCCTCGTAATTGCGTGCCAGAACGATTTTTGGACGGCCACGCATACGCAACGTCTCCAGCGAGGTGTTGAGCGCCTCCGTAGCGAACTCCAGACTCTGCTGGAGCACAAACCTGTAGAGGTTGGGCAGGATGCTGCTGTAGAAACGGATGCTGTCCTCCACCACCATAATCATCTGTACGCCAGCGCTACGGATATCGTGTTCCAGATTCAGGCGGTCCTCCATCAGCTTGATGATACTCAGCAGGAGCTCCGTATTGCCCAACCAGCAGAACACATACTCGAAGGCCGACAGGTCCTCGTTCTGCATTCTCTTCGTGATACCGTGGCTGAAAGGCGTGAGCACCACAATGGGTATGTGGGAATAAGCCTCTTTGATGGAGCGGGCAATGTCGAACACATCATTGCTGGAGGCAGCAGGCATACAGATGACCAGATCAATCTTCTCGCTGGTCATCTTTTCTTCAGCCTCTTCCTTGCTGGCCACTTGAATGAAACGGGGAGGGAAGCGAAGTCCCAGCCGTGCGTATTCCGAGAAAATCTTCTCATCCACGCGCCCGTCGTCTTCCAGCATGAAAGCATCGTATGGGTTTGCCAACAAGAGAACGTTGCAGATGCGTCTGAGCATCAAGTCAACGAAAGAGGTATCCTTCAGCGTCATGTTTTTTCTTAATCTTTCTGCAAAATTACGAATAAACGAGCGAAATGCCAAATTTATTTGAGCATTTCCGAGTGAGAGAAATTTCGAACATACGTTCAAAGTTACGAATAAACGAGCGAAATGCCAAATTTATTTGACTGAAGTTTCTGAAGTAGTCTGTAGTTAAGTAGTCAGTAGTTCTTGCGCTCCAGTGGGTGCTCAGGCGCAGGCGGAGTAGTAGTTAAGTAGTTACTGTTTGCCAGTCCTCGTTCTCCTCATCGTCCTCGTTCTCGTTCTCCTCATCGTTCTCCTCATCGTCTTCGTTATCGTCATCGTCATCGTTGATTTGTTGATTTCAATGAACTCAAAAGTGACCTACACTCTACACCGAACACCCCTAACATGCTGGCTATCAGAAAGAAACAAGGGTGTAGGCTGTTTTGTAAGCCTACACCCGTATATCACGTTGATTCATAGTGTGTTAAGCCCCCTGGTGTAGAGTGTAGGCTATTTTTGAGTTCATTTGATTTCTGGTGTAGTGAAGCAACCAGAAATTAAGTAGCAGAGCCAACACGCTGGCTGGTGAACCCACTTTTTTGTGTATGTCTATGCAACTACTGTCCTTTCCAAAAGACAACGTGTTGACTTCGTCATTTCAACGTGTCGACTTGCTCGATTCAACGTGTTCTTGGACTTGATTCTTATGGAAGTTGAAATCTTTTTTTTCAGAAGCTTTTTTGGAAATTTTCGTCTTACCTTGTGGTTATTCAGAATATTTTCGTAATTTTGCATCGCATCTGCTCGATAGTGGCTCTGGAGAGAGCAAGGAAATATTGGGCAGGGCACTACATTAAGGAAAAGCGTCACACGATGCTTTGTCGATTGGCAATCTGAAATTACCACAATAGATTACAGGTCAATGACAAATGCAGAGTTGATGCCACGGGTATGCTGGATATGTGTATCCCGTTGTGTGCGTGAAGGTTAGCTATACCTTCATCGCACACTTACGGGTGTATCAGCAATACGTATGCGTGGGTATCACCCTGTTCGTCAACCTGTAAGGGCTGTGGTAGGCCTCAGATTGCGGATGAGCAGAAGGTGGATACCCACGTTTTTTTGTTGTGTGGTTAATGAGGACAAAGATTTAAAACTGAACTTGGGTGTCATAGGGGAAGTAACATAAACATGGTACATTGTTATGAAGGAAAGTATTTCATTGAATACTCAGACTTCGTAGATTTGATCAATTGTGGTGGTTGGGTACTTCGCAAACGAATGAAAGACAATTGGAATGCAATGAATCATTTGGATTATTTGTGTGGCTTGCATCATTCGGGAGCAAATCTCAGCGTGAATTATGTTATAGACAACAGTTCCTTGAAATATGCACGAAAAATAGATGTATACATAATATCGATGAATAATGACCCTGATAATCCATCATCACCAAAACACATCCAATTTGTTAATTATCACCCCATCGAATAGTAAGTCTATGAAGATTTTTGACAAAGAATACGAATACGTTAAAGATGGCGACCAAAATGGATTTCTAATAGATGGAAAGGACGGTAGTGAGTATAGGAGTCAAAGCTTCTATAAATATTATGCATTTGATGAACATTCTGTGGATGCTCTCACTCATTTGTATGTGTATGCGACACATCCATGTCAATTCAACGATCCTTTTGACTGTGCTGAGGAGTTAATCAAATTTGATGATATGGAGAGTATCCGAATTCTTTGGGATTTTCTTTTCCCAAAGTTTGCAGAGACATGTCAATATGATAGGGACATAATAGAATACTATTCTAATTCCGCATACCGAACCTTACTCTATATTAAATGGGGAATCCTGTGCCTATCTTCCAAATATGATGATATCGCAATGTGGGCTGCTTATAGTAATCATAAGGGTTTTTGCGTAGAGTTTGATGTTTCCCATTTCCCATTTAAGATGACGGGACCATTCCCCATTAATTATCAAGAAAAACTAATCTCCTACAGCATTAAAGATATAACTGTGCCTTTAGCTGCAATAGTACAAACGAACGTGAAACATAAATGTTGGAAACATGAGGAAGAATGGCGCCTATTATTGGAATGTCCTGCTGATTTCTACATGGAGCCATTTGGATATTTGGCTACAGAGCTAAAAAAGAAATTCCCAGAATACCACAATCGAAAATTCAAGTATACCCTAAGAAGCCTTAAGAGTGTATGTCTCGGGATGAAATTTTTCGATGGTATTCATTCTGTTATAACAGATTACGAAAAAGAATATGTAGCCACAAATGAAATGAAAAATGACATTTTGTCATTTCTTTCTTTGTCAAAAATCCCCACTTATGTGCTGGACACAAATGAACTTGAAGTGGTAAGAGTTCCTATAGAAATTACTCAAATTAGAAATGATGCTTATCACATAAATATTAAGTTATGAATATCTAATGAGTGGAAAAACTATAACTAATATAAAACTATTATTATGAAGAAACTAATCATTTTTTTATTATTTATCTTGGTTCCAATAGCCCTTCAAGCTTCCGATGCCAAAATCGATGGTGTCTATTACAATTTCGACAAAGAAAAAAAAACCGCTACTGTAACATATAAATTTTCAGACGCTTACGTAGATGATGCTAACAAAAATGCATATTCTGGTGATGTTGTTATTCCAGAAGTTGTATTCTACAACAATGTTGCTTATAACGTAACAGCTATTGGTAGTAAAGCATTTAAATATTGCAAAGATATAACTTCCTTAACAATACCCAAGTCTATAAGAAGCATTGGTAGTTTTGCTTTTGAAAACTGTGCAATATTGGATTATGTAAATATATCTGATATTCGTGCGTGGTGTGGGATGGATTTTGAAAGGGAAACTTTATTCGGTTTGGATTATCAATACAACAATCCGCTTTACTTTGCACATCATTTATATCTTAATGGTGAGGAAATTAAAGATTTGAAAATCCCTAACAATGTGTGGTTCATCGCTGATTATGCATTTTACTGTTGTTACTGTTTAAAGTCCGTTACTATTCCTAGCAGTGTAACTTATGTTGGAGAAAAATCATTTCATGGTAATGGATTGAATTCTGCGATAATAAATACGCAAAATATTGGTACTTGGCTCAGTCAATTTTCATCAATCCAAGAGTTGACGCTTGGTGAAAATGTTACAACCATTAATGAAAATGCTATTAAGAATTTCGAAAATTTGGATAGAATTGAAATGCATACAAAAGTGATCAATTCTTGGTTTAGCGGTCTAAAATCTATCAAAGAGGTGATTTTGGGCGAAGAGGTAACAACAATAGGTGATAATGCATTTAAAGACTGTAGTCGATTAAAAAAAATTGTTATTCCGAATAATGTTATATCCATTGGGAATTCCGTATTTGAGAATTGTAGTAGCCTTACCTCCGTAGATGTCCCGAATAGAATAACTTCTATTAGAAATTTCACATTCCAGGGCTGTACTAGTCTGACAAGTGTAACTATCCCCAATTCGGTAACCAGCATTGATAAATACGCATTTGCTGGCTGCAAAGGACTTACTAATATAACAATCCCAGAGAATGTGACATCTATAAGTAATTCTGCTTTTTACGGCTGCGAAAATTTATCATCTGTTACTATTCATTCTGCTATAATTCGTTCTTGGTTTAGTGGTCTTTCGTCTATTAAAGAGATAACAATAGGCGAAGAAGTAACTTCAATTGGCAACTCTGCATTTCGTGACTGCAAAGGCATTACTAATATCGATATTCCTGCTAATGTTACTTCAATTGGTAGTTTTGCTTTCTGTGGCTGTAATGCTTTGGCAAACTTAAATATTCACGATGAAATTAACGCAATTGGTAGTTCAGCATTTTGGGGGTGTAGCAGCCTTATGTCAATCAAAATACCTGAAAACTTAACAACTATAAGTGATGATTTGTTCTATGGCTGTGGCTTGACAAGCATCACTATCCCCCAATCTGTAACCAGCATTGGCAAAAATGCATTTTATGGCTGCAGTGGTTTGACAAGCATCACTATCCCCCAATCTGTAACCAGTATAGGAAAAGAGGCATTTAGAGGCTGCAATGGCCTGACAAACATTACCATTGGAAATTCTGTGACCAGCATAGGTGATTGGGCATTTAGAGACTGCAGTGGCTTGAAGGAAGTCAATTTCAATGCTACCAATTGTACCAATTGTACCACAACGAAATCATATGATGATCATTATAATTATTATACTGTTTTTCCTGGATGTTCCTCTCTTACCACTCTCAACATTGGCAACAATGTTCAAAATTTACCTGATTATGCATTTCGTGACTGCAGTGGACTGACAAGTCTTACCATACCCAATTCTGTAACAAGCATAGGTAATAGGGCATTCTCAGGCTGCAGTGGCCTGACAAGCGTAACCATTGGAAATTCTGTAACAAAGATAGGTAATTGGGCATTTTGGGGCTGTAGTGGCTTGACAAACGTAACCATTGGAAATTCTGTAACCAGCATAGGTGGTGGGGCATTTTGGACCTGCAGTAATTTGAGTTCCGTCACTTTAGGCAATAACAACTTGACAGAAATTGGCCAAAATGCTTTCCCCTCACAGGCAAAATTGTATGTAAAACGAGGGACCAAGACATTGCTGACATTGTGGAAAAATGGATATACAAGACCGTATGAAATTGGAACCGATAAGCAGTTGCCTCCATCATCGCTGTCAGTCGTAAGCACTACCCAAATGACTGCGACCATAAAGGTGAATGATTACTACGACGGATTTACATATACCCTAAATGACGAACCCATTGGTAAGAACACCAAAACATTCTATGCTCCCTATCCTGGATACAAATACAGCATGCCCCTGAAAATCTCGCTGGATGATGTTTTGTACATTACTAATCCATATTCCTTCCAAACCAAAGGGCTGAACATGAAAGCAGAACGGACGGGAGGCACGGCATCATCCATGACCGTGAAGGCATCGTACGAGCAAGGGGATGCTCCTGTGACAGCCCAGACACTGAGCTTAGGCGGAGTGACTGTGGAGGATGATGAAATCTATTTGAACGGTTTGAAACCCAGCGCATCGTACACAGTCACCTATACCATCATAACAGATGGTCCATGGAAGTTCCAGCAGACTTTCAAATTCTCGACGAATGCCCTGCAATTCACAGCCTCGCAACCCAAGGTTATCTCTGAAGGGAACGTCATCATCGCCTCCAAATCGAATCTGGACGACGGAGAAACCAACGTGGGCTTCGAGTGGCGAAGAACGGACTGGACAAGTGAATTCCCCTCGAACAGGGCTGGAGCCTATCTGTACGAAGGAATGATGGAAGGCTACATCCGCAACCTGAACACGAACTATCTGTGGAAGTACCGCCCCTATTATGAAACCCAAGATGGCTCACGCTTTTATGGCGAGTGGACAGGTATCGACCCAACAAACACATCGTACTTCGAGCCTACCGTCCACACCTACGACAAGGTAGAAGTGAACGGCAACAGAGCGAGGGTGAAAGGCTATGCCATGCGTGGCTCAGACAACATCGTGAGTCAGGGCTTCAGATACTGGCGCAGCACAGAGAGTGCATCAAGAGCAAAACAGGTGGAAGCCGACGGGCAGGTGATGTCCATCGAACTGAAAGGTTTGGACTACCACACGACCTACCGCGTTGTAGCCTTCGTGACCACCAGTGAAGGCAAGACTTATTATGGAAAGGAACAGCTTTTCACCACAGGTGACCCAACCGGAATAGAAGAAACGTTCGCAGATGAGCCGCAAAAGATAACAGAGGAAGGTATCTATGATCTCAGCGGCAGAAAGTTGGAACGGATGCAGAAGGGCATCAACATTATCTGCAAAGCGGACGGGACAACCAAGAAAGTGCTGGTTAAGTAAGAGTAGAAACATCAAGCTTGCTTGAGTGTTCTACCGAGCGGAAAGCAGTTCGACGAAAGTCAAAGTGCTGGTTAAGTAAGAGTAGAAACATCAAGCTTGCTTGAGTGTCCTACCGAGCGGAAAGCAGTTCGACGAAAGTCAAAGTGCTGGTGAAATAAAATCAACGCTGACAAAAAAAGATGAAGAGAGGCTGACGAACAATGTTGGTCTCTCTACGTTTCTTTTTCCTATCTTTGTCATCAGTCCTCGTCGAATCGATGAAAGTAATTTCTTTTCGTCCTCTGACTGAGGCGTTCGAAGCTTTGTGGCGGTTGGGATTTGTCGGATAGCAGAAAAAGTCGTATCTTTGCAACTGCATAAAGTTTTATTTTGCCACTCATTATGACATCACTCGTTCTAGGACTACTCATCCCGCTCATGGGAACCATGCTGGGCTCGGCTTTCGTCTTCCTGATGAAAGGCGAGATGCCAGAGCGCCTGCAGAAGTCCCTGCTTGGCTTTGCGTCAGGCGTAATGGTGGCGGCATCCGTGTGGTCGTTGCTCATTCCTGCAATGGAGATGGAGGAAGCGAAGGGAGCCTGGTCTGTGTTGCCTGCCTCCATCGGTTTCGTCTTGGGTATGGGTTTCCTTCTGCTGATAGACGAAATCACACCTCACCTGCACTTGGGAACTGCGCAGCCTGAGGGACCACGATCCAAGCTGTCGCGTACGGCGATGCTGGCACTTGCTGTCACCATCCACAACCTGCCTGAGGGTATGGCCGTTGGTGTGGTGTTTGCAGGCGTGGTGCAGGGAACTGCAGGCATTTCGCTGGCTTCGGCCGTAGCCATTTCCATAGGTATCGCTATCCAGAACATCCCTGAGGGTGCCATCATTTCTATGCCGATGCGGGCGGAAGGGAACAGCCGCAGGCGCTCGTTCGTGATTGGAAGCCTGAGTGGAGTCGTGGAGCCCATTGGCGGTATGGCCGTTGTCCTGCTGGCCTCCCTGCTGACACCTGTGCTTCCTTACATGCTTGCCTTTGCGGCAGGCGCGATGTTTTATGTCGTAATAGAGGAGCTTATCCCTGAAGCCTCTTTGGGTCGGCATACCAATCTCTGCACCATCGGGTTTGCGATTGGTTTCGTCCTGATGATGATTCTCGATGTGGTGATGGGGTAGAGAACGTGATTTTCCGAAGTGAGACAGCAATGAAAAGTGATAGATATCAGTCATCCATGGATGGTCGAATTGAGGTTGGGAAAGACCCAATGGGCAGGGCCATTGCTGACTATTACAAGAACGGGAAAGCAGGAAGGCTCAGTGTGTTCTCTCCGATGTTTGAGGAGGACGAGATTCCCCTGGCTACCCTTTTCCGCACGTACGACGCTATGCCTGGGATTGAGCAGAAGGCCCTCGATTTGACTAAAGGAAGAACACTGGATGTGGGTGCTGCGTCTGGTTGCCATTCATTGGTGCTGCAGGAGCGCGGAATGGATGTGACAGCCATCGACATTTCGTCTCTTTCTGTTGAGACCATGCTGGCGCGAGGTGTAAAGAAGGCGATTCTGCAGGACTTCTTCACACTGCAGGGACAGCAGTACGATACCATCCTGATGTTGATGAACGGCATCGGCATTGTCGGCACGTTGGACCGTATGCCTGAGCTCTTCAGACAGCTTGACAATCTGCTTGCCCCTGGAGGTCAGTTGCTGTGCGATTCGTCGGATATAAGCTATGTTTTCGAGGACGAGGATGGCTTCCTGGAGTATCCGGAGGATATGAGCTACTATGGTGAACTGAGCTTCCGCATGCAGTACAAGGAGACCATTGGCGAGCCTTTCCCTTGGCTCTATGTGGACTCAGATACATTGAGGAA
>JAEEGF010530106.1_pt1 | contig 17959 bp, 12 predicted proteins | sample 9134171 | NCBI WGS metagenome assembly JAEEGF01 (sample SAMN16246542, study PRJNA631951) | gut metagenome | biome: gut microbiome; feature: rumen; material: AP-attached | host: Bos | place: Iran: Karaj | collected 2018-10 | reverse complement strand
CTGAACAGGCTATTCTTGACAGTGAAGATGAATACGTAAATATTCTTGCAAAGGAAATAGAAATTCTCAAACCTGATGCCTGTATTTTTTTGTCCGGTCCTGAATATGATGATGATATTGGAAGAAAAATTCCTGATGTAAAATTCCAGCCTTTACTTGAAGGTGGTGACAGCAGAAAACTGGCACTGTTAAAATCTTCTCAGCTTCCTGAATGTTCCTACAGAACTTATCATCCTAAATATGGAAATATTAATCATGATTCATATTATCAGTATCTGGATGAAATTATTGCTCACATTCAAAAGAAAAAAAATCTTTCAGAAAAAAAATCTGAAAAGAAAAAAAGTTCCTGGTGGAAAATTCTTCTGATTGTTCTTGCTGTAGTAATTCTGATTCTGTTGCTTCTTTTATTATTCCGTTCATGTAATAATAAAGGTCAACCTGCTCTTGAACAGAACAATGTAGTGGAGAACACTATTGTAAATGATAGTGACAATTCTCTGATTGAAAAAGCAGAGGAAAGTGTTCAAAAAGAAGCTGTGGTTACATCAGAAATATCAACTGAATCTGTTAATTCCACTGGTAAAATTTCAGTTCAACCCGGCGACACTTATACCAGAATAGCTCAGAGAGAATATGGAGACGGAAATTTGTGGCCGTTAATTTATGCTGCTAACTCTGACCTTAGAACTGATCCAGATGCCCTTGAAAAAGACGACCAGCTTATACTGCCTGCATTAACAAAAGATAATACTGTTCTTGCCCAGGCTTACCTGAAGGCCTACCAGGCATACAAAAGACAGGGCAAATGGTACCGCTCAATTCTTGCCCTTGCTGCAGGAGAAAAAGTGAGCCCCGGCCTGTTGAAGTCTCTGGAAGATAAAGTTTCTTCTTCAGATTTAATAGAAGCAAAAAGCGCTTTTATGTTGAAATAGCTGGCGATTTTTTTTATAAAAAATACCCCCTTTCTGTTTTGTCCAGAAAAGGAGGTACATATCAAAGTTCCGGGGTTGTTTTGTTTACTGGCGGCTTATAGTTCCGTCTTCGTTTAAGTGAAGGCTGATGCTGTCTGGTGAAGTTGAATTCAGGTAGTAATCTGTATTTTGTACATAATCTTCCAGACCTGTGATTTTAATTTTAGACAGGTCGGCAGCTTCATCAACATAGATTTCTAGATTCTGACCTGTAACTGCTTCAACATTAGACAGGTTAAGTTGTGTATCATAATAAGTTTCTGTATTCAGCAGGATTTTATTAGAGGTACCTTCCTTGAGTTTAAGGTTTAAGACTCCAGAATATAAGGCCAGACCATAAATTGAATCTGCATTATTATTTATAAACTCACAGTCTGAAACATTTACTTCACGGCTTTTTTCAATTATCAGAGGTATAGGACCATCAGACTTTATGACTGTACCGGAGATGCTTACAGGATAATAACTCTGTATTTTAACGTGATAACCTGAGTCAGCCGAAAGTGTGTTATAAAGGGTAAGTAAATTATCTCCTTCAAGAGTAAATTCGTTTTCTATACCCAACCAACCTGTAGAAGGTGCCGTAATGGATACTGGAGATGAAGCAAGACAGATAAATCTTCTTGTACTTGATGGAGCAGAACCAGGATATGGATTGTCCTGCGTAGGGGCTGTGGTTATACACCAGTTTTTATAACCGCGGTTAAAATAAGATCGATAGGCTGAAAAGTTAATATAGTATTTACCATCTGGTCCTATTTTCCAATGTGTCGAATTTCCTGTGAGATACTTTAAAGTTGCTGAACCATCTGCATCATTGCTGAATAAGTATTCACAGTTCGACTCTGCTCTTGATGCTGCCCAGCGAAAATCAACAAATATTTTATTATCGTCAATTAAGCTGAGATTACTGCCCTTTATAAGATCAGGTTCACCGAAGTCATTATCAAAATATATAGCATGATCAAGAGAAATTTGTCCGTCCAAAATAACATTCATTTGTGTTGATAAAGAGTATGTTACACTATTGTTATTTGAAGCTCTTATTCCGTCAAGTTTAATATCACCTTTAATGATTGAAACGTTGTCGTTCTTTGATAAAATCAAGGCGTCTCCAATAGTAGAGCCACTGCACAATTCAAAATCACAGTCTTTTAGAAGAACATTACTAGGTGTTTCGTAACTGCTTGTAACTTCCAATGCAACGCCTTTAACAGAAGAACCTGTTACATCGTTTCCATAGAAGTGAGAACTAATGGCGTTAAGGGTGGTGCCTGCTGCTGTGTAAATAAATGGTGCGCTGGAGGTTGCTGCATTATAACCTGAAATGTCTTCAAAGGTTGTGAGTATAATACCATTATCATCAATCAAATTAGAAAAATAGCAGTTTTCCAGATTTGTAATGGAAGATGAGTCTGCTTTTATCATATTGTTTCCAGTGTTTCCTGCAAAAGTTACAGAATCTGCTGAAAGGGTTCCCTTAACGTTTACCAGATTTATAAGACTGGATGAATTAATGGTATCTGCGGTTAATGTAGTATTTTTTAAGAGAACATTCTGTAAAACAAGTTTTGCACCTTCATTAACAGTAAGGAGGGCTCCATTTTCGGCAATATCAAAGTTTGCAGCATTAATGGCAGGTTTAACTATTGCGCCTTGAGAAATTCCTGTAATGTATAAAGTTCCGCTGCTTACTGTTACTGGAGTGAGATTTGTGCTTGTAGTATCAGTCGGGAAATTATCTGCCAGAAAAATATCTTTCTGTCCGTTATTAATTGCTGCAATGAATCCAGAATAGGTGGAAATCAGGGAGGCAATGTAACCGTCATGTGTAACAGGGTATAAATCTGAACCTGTTACGGCACCTTTGTTTATTACACTAAATGCAAGAGAAACTTTTGAGTAATTGTATTTATTAAGGATAAGCTGTCTGCTCGTTAAGGAATCAATGTAAAGATATATAGGCTGTACGAAATTATCAGAATCGTAACTAATACTAAAATCTTTTCCTAATTCAATCTGGGAAGTGTTACCTAAATAAATGCCGTAAGTTAATTTATTTGTTCCGTCAAAAATCAGACGGCTACTATTGTCCGAGTAAATATCTTCCCTGTTGTCAGTTGAAGGGGCGTTACAGGTGAGACTTACATTATTTAAAAGAGTTTTTCCTTCATTTTTTATGTAATAAAGGCTTCTGGTTTCATAAGAAATGCTGGTATTAACAAGTTCAAGTGTTGCACCTGAGTTTACGTTGAAAAGACCTGCCCATGCTTCCCCTCCGCTTGACATAACGTTTTCCAGGTGGAAAGTACTTCCATTTGTTACTGTATACAAATAATTGCTTGAGTTTTCCCCAGCTATCTCTGAGTATAAAGGAAGATTAACTTTCATAGCCTCATTATTAAGCATGCTTTCATATTCATCCCAGTATGCCTTTTTTAGAGGTTTAGTTTTGATAGTCAGGTTTCTTGTGATTTGTACTGGACTGGATGGCCTTTCCTGTGTTACAAAACTTACAAAAGGTGAAAGGTAGTAAACAGAATCCGTTCCATTCAGCATACTGTCAAAATCTGCTGCTGTAAGTTTGAAATTACCGTTTTCATCAATGTAGTAATCTTCAGAATAATCAGTGAATTCATTTGGATTGTAGGGATAAACATAATCATTGAGGTCAACCTTTTTCTGCAAAAGACTCTTTACTGAAGGGTATTCTTCCAGAATATTTTCCTGTGAAGAAACAAATACTCCTTCAACTTTTATCCATTCATTGTTATCAAAACTTTCATTGACTGCGGCTGAATTTTCCGGACAGGAGCGGGTAACATAAATTGTATTGCTGCTGCCGTTGGCAAGAATATCTGCATCATTTTTTCCATAAAGATAAAGTGAGCTTGAGTCCTCAAGGTAGATTCTGTTTCTGGCATAGGTTTTCAGTCCGTCACCTTCCTGATAATAGTGAACAAAATCTGTATTGTTTAAGTTGACTTCTGTAGCTGAAACCTGAATTTCCTGAAAGCCGATTTTGTTAAGGGTAAGAGTTCCTCCCTGGGAATTAACAAGACCGTTGTCTTCAAAATATAAAGTACCGGCTGAATCATTTGTGATTGTAAGGTTTCCATAGTTTGTAATTGTGATTCCGCTGTAAATGGAAGTACCGCTTTCAGAGTCTTCTTCTCCAAAGTGAAGGTTTACGGAAACTCCTTCCGGAATTTCAAATGAATCAACGGGATCTGCACTAAGGGCTTCTGCTCCCACGTAAATACCTGTTGCTTTCTGGCCTTTGCCTACAGCCGCAACTGCTGCCCTCAGTTCCTCAACTGAACTGCAGCGGTTATCCGGTCCTGAGCCCGGCATGTAAGAAGGTAAAATGGCTTCATTATTAAGGTAAATATCCATCTTAACTTTATTAAAGCCTGGCTTTAGGGTGAATGATGTGCTGCCTTTTCCTATACATTCATAATTTTTATCAAAGACTTTAACTGTGAGTTTTACGTTTCCCAGTGGTAAATCTGTTATTTTGCCTCCTACAGCCTGATTCGAATACAATTTTTCAGAATCTGAGGTATCTTCGTAAAGAAGCATGGCATCAAAATAAGTTATATCATTACTTTTATAGAAAGAAGGTCCCCTCTCAGGTTTAGGGAAAGTAATAAGTAATGAAGCGGTATTTTCAAGTTTAAGAGAGTTGCCGCATCCTGTAAAAAAGAGCACTAAAAAAACTGCCATTACAGCTGACATAAACTTTCTCATATAACACTCCTCCTGCTTTTTCAGCTTACTTTCTAAATTATAACCCATTTATATGAAAAAAAAGTAAAAAAAACGCTAAACTAATTATTTTAGGGGCCGATATTGAAAATGAACTGTACTTTTTGGGATTTTTAGGGAATAGTACAGAAGGTGGGATGGAGAAAGATATGGCATATGGAGCAAATGCATACGGCAGCGGATACAACGCATACCGTGAAATTGGAGTAAAAACCGCCAGTCAGGGGAAACTGGTAGTTATGCTCTATGAGGCAGCAGTTTCTAATCTTGAAAAAGCTATTGCCCTGGTTGATGACAACAACAAGATTAAAGCCTCAAACACTGAACAGTTCGGTATTTACATTCAGAAAGTCAGCGACATCATCTCCGAACTGGAAGTCAGTCTGGATATGGACAGGGGCGGCGATATAGCCAAAAACCTGCTTTCATTGTACATCTGGTTCAACCAGCGTCTTCTTGAATGCAGCATAAGCCACAACAAAAAAATGCTGAGCGATATCTTTAAGATGCTCTCAGATCTCAGGGATTCCTGGGTTCTTGCTGCAAACAGCACTGCTAATACAAAGACTGCAGTACCACAGGACAGACCGGTTGTGAACATTACAGGCTAATTTAGGGTAAAAAAAGAGGGGAACTATGGAAAAGCAGCTCACACAAACAGAGTTGGACGAAAGAATTGCCATTCTCAGGAGATTCAGGACCCTGCTGGAGCAGCAGCGTTCAAAGTTTCAGGAATATTTGAATGTTCTTGAAATGCAGGAAAGTAAAATCTCCATGGAAGATGCTGATGCACTTATTGCTCACAGCGAACTTGAGTCTCAGATTGTGCAGAGCATTGGTTCTTTACAGAAGGTTATTATGCCAATGCAGGAACTTTATCAGTCTTCCCAGGCAGCCCGGTATAATCCACAGGAAGCCCTTCCTATTAATCAGATTCAGAAGGATCTGGAGCGGCTTCAGTCACAGGTTCTTGAGCAGAATGAGAAGAACAGAAATCTTCTTAAGACTCATATAAGTCAGCTTAAGGAGCAGATGCTCAAGATGAAAAATCCTTATAAAAACCGCCAGTCAGTTTACGGGGAAAACGGCAACGTGGGGTCAAGGGTCTACATCAACGCATAAAACTGCTTTCCAGTATAGATGAAGCGCCTTTCGTAACAGGAAGGCGCTTTTTTTTATAATCATTTTTTTATGGATTAATTAATCAAATTACCTTATATTTAATACTACATGAAACTTAAATGGAGTTAAAATGAGCGACGAAAACGACAAACGCAAAAAAGACAATAACGACGATCCATACGATTTCTTTAAGCTTTCTACAGATGATAAGGATAAAAAGGGAAATGGTCCTAATAAGCCGAAAAGAGTACCTTTCTGGATTTTCCTTCTGGTTATTGTGGGAGTTGTTGTTATTTTTAATCTGCTGATGTATCCGCGCAGCAATGGTGAATTTGTTGATTATTCAACTTTCCGGGATTTAATCAGCAGTGGAAAAATTGTACGTGTTGAAATTAATGAATCTGTCTTTACAGGCTATACAAAAGAGGCTGTTGCTGAAAGCTCTGCTTCTGGTCTGGCTCAGATTTTTGCCTCTTCTTCAAACGAAGGTACTGTTTATAAAACAAATGGTGTTCTTACGGAAAAATTCATCAATCTTCTTGAAGAAAAAAACGTAAACTATAAGTTTGTTAATAAATCCAACAACTATTTCCTTCAGCTGATGCTTCAGCTTTCCATTCCTATTATATTCTTCCTTCTGCTTTACTTCCTTGTATTCAGAAGGATGGGAAACGGTCTGGGCGGCATGGGCAGTGTGCTTGGAAGTGGAGGCAAAAACAAGGCTGTAGATGAAGGCAAGGTTAAAACCCGTTTTGCTGATGTAGCCGGTGTTGATGAAGCTAAAGAAGAACTTGTAGAAGTTGTAGACTTCCTCAAGAATCCTAAAAAATACACTGATATTGGTGGTAAAATTCCAAAGGGTGTTCTCCTTGTAGGACCTCCTGGAACCGGTAAGACTCTTCTTGCAAGAGCCGTTGCAGGTGAAGCAGGCGTTCCTTTCTTTAGAATTTCAGGTTCAGACTTTGTAGAGATGTTTGTTGGTGTGGGTGCCAGCCGTGTACGCGATCTCTTTAAGACTGCCCGGGAAAAAGCCCCTTGTATCATTTTTATTGATGAAATTGATGCCATTGGTAAGAGCCGTGCAAACAGTCTTTCAAGCAACGATGAAAGAGAACAGACATTGAACCAGCTTCTGGTAGAAATGGACGGATTTGATAACGAAAAGGGTTTAATCGTACTTGCCGCTACAAACCGTGCAGATGTACTGGATCCTGCTCTGCTTCGTCCAGGCCGCTTTGACCGCCAGGTTCCTGTTGAACGTCCGGATGTTAAGGGGCGTGAGGCTATTCTTAAGATTCATGCAAAGAATGTTAAGATGGAAGACAGCGTTGATTTGAATTCAATTGCCCATGGTACTTCAGGATTTGCAGGTGCAGATCTGGCTAACGTTATTAACGAAGCCGCACTTCTTGCCGTTAGAAATGGCCGCAAGAAAGTTGCAATGGAAGATTTGAACGAAGCTATTGATAAGGTAAGCATTGGTCTTAAAAAGAAGACTCGTGGTGAAAATGCAAAGGAAAGAAGGCTTGTTGCATATCACGAGACAGGTCATGCCCTTGTTGGTGCCTTTACTCCGGATTATCCTCCTGTTAATAAGATTACAGTTGTTCCTCGTTCACATGGTGTGGGCGGATTTACCCAGTACAGGGAAGAAGAGGAAAGCTTCTTTAAGACTCAGAAGGATATGATTAACGAAATTGATACCCTCCTGGGCGGCCGTGCTGCAGAACAGGTAATGCTGGGAGAAATTTCTACTGGTGCTTCCAACGATATTCAGCGGGCAACAGATATTGTCCGGGATATGATTACTGTTTACGGTATGGGCAGCAAATTCAAGAATATGACTCTGGGAAAGAGGGGCGGCGGATACGGTTCTCCAGAACCAAGTCTCGTACGTGAATTCTCTGAAGATACCCAGAAGTTTATTGATGATGAGATTTCCCGCGTAATTGAAGAGCGCTATAAGTATGTAGTTAAGCTTTTAACTGGTAAAAAGCAGCTTCTTGATTTCATTGCCAAAAGAATTATGGAAATTGAAACAATGGACGGCAAGGAGTTCTACGAAATTATTAAGGCTGAAAAGCATGCTTCTGAACTGGAAGCAAGTGCTAAAGCTGAAAAAAAGGCAAAAGCTTTGACAGATAAAGCTGGTAAAGATGATGCTGACAAAGCTAAAAAGCCCCGCGTCAGAAAAAGCCAGGATAAATAATCCATAAAATCAATCCTGTTATTAATCTCCTGTGAGCATGTCTTGCAGGAGATTTTTTTTTATTTCCTTCAATAATGCCCTTTGTCTTAATTGTCATATCTTCAATATTTCACTATAATAAGTCGATAATTAGGACCTGTTACTGCAGGTCTCCCACAAAATTATCACTATCACAAGAGGACAATATGGCATACTTTTATGAAGAACCATCACACACTTTTGGTGAGTATCTCCTGATTCCAGGTTATACTTCTGCAGACTGCATTCCGGATAATGTTTCCCTGAGAACACCTGTTGTCCGCTACAACAAGAAAGCTGGTGAAGAGTCAGCTCTCTACATGAACATTCCCCTTACATCAGCAGTTATGCAGTCAGTTTCAGATGACAAAATGGCAATTGCCCTGGCAATGGAAGGTGGAATTTCTTTCATCTATGGTTCACAGCCAATCGAAAAGCAGGCCGCAATGGTTGCAAGAGTTAAGTCTTATAAGGCTGGATTTGTAACTTCTGATTCAAATATCCGCCCTGATCAGACTCTGGAAGAAGTTGTTGAACTGATTGAACGCACCGGACACTCTACAATTGCAGTTACAGCCGATGGTACTTCACACGGTAAGCTGGAAGGAATTATTACTGAGCGCGATTTCAGAATTGACCATGTTCCTGCACATTCAAAAGTAAGCGAATATATGACTCCGTTCAAGGACCTTATTACTGGTCAGGATGGAATTACTCTTTCTGAAGCAAATGATAAAATCTGGGCTCACAAAGTAAATCAGCTTCCTGTAATTGATAAGAACGGAAACCTTGTTTCTCTTGTTTTCAGAAAGGATTTTGATTCTCACGAAAATCATCCTAAGGAACTGCTGGACAAGCAGCACCGCTATATTGTTGGCGCAGGTATTAATACCCGTGACTATATGGACAGAGTTCCAGCCCTTCTTGAAGCCGGGGTTGATATTATGACTCTGGATTCTTCAGAAGGTTTTACTGAATGGCAGGCCCGTGCCCTTCACGACATTCACGCTAAGTGGCCTGAGGCTAAGGTTGGTGCAGGTAATGTTGTTGACCGTGACGGATTTATGTTCCTTGCAGAAAACGGTGCAGATTTTGTAAAGATTGGTATTGGCGGCGGTTCAATTTGTATTACCCGCGAACAGAAGGGTATTGGCCGTGGTCAGGCTACTGCTACAATTGAAGTTGCAAAAGCCCGTGACGAATATTACGCAAAGACCGGAATTTACGTTCCAATCTGCTCTGATGGTGGAATTGTACACGATTATCATATGACACTGGCCCTGGCAATGGGTGCAGACTTTATCATGCTGGGACGCTATTTTGCCCGCTTTGACGAATCTCCAACAAACAAGCTTATTGTTAACGGTAATTACGTTAAGGAATACTGGGGTGAAGGTTCAAATCGTGCCCGTAACTGGCAGCGCTATGATCTGGGCGGAAAAAAGGGAATGGCTTTTGAAGAAGGCGTAGATTCTTACGTTCCATATGCAGGTCATCTCCATGATGGTGTTCAGATGAGTATGAGCAAGGTTATACATACAATGTGTAACTGTGGTGCCCTTTCAATCCCTGAACTTCAGGAAAAAGCAAAGATAACTCTGGTAAGTTCTACAACAATCAGTGAAGGTTCAGCTCACGATGTTGTTGTAAAGAATACTTCTATAAATTCATAATGATTAATCAGGCAGGTTGTACGGAAAACGTGTACCTGCCTTATTTTTTGAACTTTCGACGGCCTGCTGCTTGTCTGGCGCTGAATGCATCTTACAAAATATGCTGGTCGTAATGGAGGAAAAATGAAAGTTGTAATCATCGGTGCCCAGTGGGGTGATGAAGGTAAAGGTAAGATTGTAGATTACCTTGCAGAAGATGCCAAGTACGTTGTCCGCTATTCAGGTGGACCTAACGCAGGACACACAATCGTTGTTGATGGAAAGCAGTATGCCCTTCATCAGGTACCAAGCGGAATCCTTTATCCAAACAAAAAGGTTTATCTTGGTGCAGGTATGGTAATTGACCCTGAAGCTCTTTTTAACGAACTTCAGATGCTCAAGGACAATGGCATTAACTGGGAAGGAAGAGTATTTATCTCTGACCGTGCTCATCTTATTCTTCCAAAGTACCGCCAGATGGACAAAGAAAGAGATGCTCAGAGAAAGCGTCCTATTGGTACAACTGGACGTGGTATTGGTATTGCTTACAGCGAAAAATCACACCGTGACGGACTGCGCCTTGCTGACCTTGACTGGGCTGACAAGATTGCAGAATTTGACGGCGAAGACCTTGAATATATTAACAAGTATAAGGATCAGCTTATCAGCATGAGAGTTGACCTTACTGCAGAAATGTGGAAGAACCGCAAGGATAATATTCTTTTTGAAGGTGCCCAGGGTGCAATGCTTGACCTTGACAGTGGTACTTATCCATATGTTTCATCTGGCCCTTCATGTGCTGCAGGTGCTGCTATTGGTTCAGGAATTGGTCCTCACGATCTGGATACAATTCTTGGTGTTTTCAAGGCATACGAAACCCGCGTAGGTAATGGTCCAATGCCAACTGAATTCAACGATTCTGATGAAACAGAAAGCGAACTTTGCCGCTATGTACGTGATACAGGTCGTGAATATGGTGTAACAACAGGACGTGCACGCCGCTGTGGTTACCTTGATCTGGTTGCCCTCCGCTATGCATGCCGTGTAAACAGCCTTGACGGACTTGTTCTTACACACCTGGACATCTACGATGCAATGGATCAGATTGAGGCTTGTATTGCTTACGACATTAACGGCAAAATCGTAACAGACTTCCCTGCAAATCTGGATGACCTTAACAATGCAAAACCAATCCTTCAGAAGTTTGAAGGCTGGAAAACACCTCTTAAGGAAATCAAGAACTACAAGAAGTTACCAAAGAATGCCCGTGCTTACGTTGAGTTCATTGAAGACTTTACAAAGACACCTGTAAGCATTATTTCTGTTGGTTACGAAAGAGATGAAACTTTCATCAGAAAGAACCCTTGGAAAAAGTAAAAAATAATTTTTTTGAAATTCCATAAAATAAAAAGAGCTGACCTTTGATTGAATACCAAAGCGCCAGCTCTTTTTTTGTACTTGTTTAGTTAAATGGATTATTTATTACGTCCCAGAAGCTGGATTTCGTAAATATTATCTTTTCCGTCTTCCCTGATAAATCTCAATTCAACAACAGCACCCATCTTAAGCTTTGTGAGAGGAATCTGCTTTCCGTTCTCATCAAAAACCTTTGTGTAGTCAGTAAGCTTGTAGTTTACATTCTTACCGTTTGAAAGTTCCATTGTAAGAATCTTTGTCTTTGTATTAAGTGCTCTCAGTTTGCCGCTTTCCTTGTTAAAGTTTGTTACTGGAGCAGTTGAAGGCTGATCTTTACCACGTTCAACAGTTTCTGTCCATTCTTCCCAGCCGCTTGTTTCCTTAATACGGATTTCTGTGATTTCTTCACTTGTTTTTCCACCGCTTGTTGTTCTTGTAACTTTGTAGCTGATGCTTTCGTTAACCTTAACGCTTGAAATTGAAGCAAGCTGTCCGTTTTTTCCGTAAATCTTTGCCTTTGAAGAAATTGTGTACTGCTTTGACTTGCCGTCTGAGCGTGTGATTACAAGTTTCAGGCTTCCTGTATTTACAGAAGTGATTGTGCCTTCTCCAGAAATTGTTTCTGTTGAAGTTCCCCAGTCTGACCAGTCTTCCCATCCATTATTTTCAGAAGTCTGCTTTGCTTCAGTTACACGGATTTCTGTAATCTCTTCTGTTGAAGAATTACGGCTTGTTGTCTTTGTAACTGTGTAGCTGATCTTATCTTTTGCTTCCAGATTTGAAAGTGAAGCCTGCTTACCGTTTGGTCCGTAAACCTTTACCTTTGAAGAAACTGCAAACTGCTTTGACTTTCCGTCTGAGCGGGTAATTACAATCTGTCTTGAAGATGGATTTACAGAAGCAATTGTTCCTTCTCCAGAGCTTGTCTGAATTGTAACAGAACCTGAATTCCAGTCGTCCCAGTTTACCCATCCGTCATCCTGCTTGTTTCCGTCTTCTGTTACACGGATTTCAGTAATTTCTTCTGTTGTGGAATTACGGCTTGTTGTCTTAGTAACTGTGTACTTGATTTTATCCTTTGCTTCAAGATTTGAAAGAGATGCCTGCTTACCATCTGGTCCGTAAACCTTTGCCTTAGAAGATACTGTGAACTGCTTTGACTTTCCGTCTGTACGTGTGATTACAATCTGCTTTTTGCCTGTATTTACAGAAACAATTGTGCCTTCTGCAGAATATGTGTCAATTGATGAAGCCCATTTGTCCCAGCCATCATCTGCCTTTGCTGCAACAACACGGATTTCAGTAATTTCTTCAACAGTTGAGTTTTTGTTTGTAAGTTTTGTTACTGTATATTTGATTATGTTTCCTGAAGCAAGACTTACAAGGTTTGATGATTTACCATTTGAGCCGTAAATCTTAGCATTTGATGCAATCTTGAACTGCTTTGATTTTCCGTCAGCGCGGGTAATTACAATTGTTTTTGAATATGGGTCAAGAGTATAAATTGTTCCTTCATAAGAACTTACATCCTTTGTACCATAGCCTGAAGACCAGTCTGTCCATCCGTTGTTGTCATCGTAAGTGCCCCAGTCTGAACTGTCTGAAGAATTTCCCCATGTCCATGACCAGCCCCATGTCCATCCCCAGAAGCCGTCATCAGCGCTGTTCCATTCATCGTAGTGATCATCAAAATAATCATCATAGTCGTCCCAGTCGTCATAGCTGTCCCATTCATCCCAGTTGTCCCAGTCGTAGTATTCAGTTTTGCTGCCATTCTGACTGTTGTTTGCAAGAACGCGGAGTTTTGTAATTCTGATATCCCCATTTCTTGAAACAAGATATGCCTGAACTGTAGATTTAATTTGAATTTTATTTAAAGTTGTTGGCTTGCCGTTTACATCGTAAATTTCTGCTGATGGAGCAAGTTCGTAACTCATTCTGTTTCCTTCAGCATCATAGATTGTAATTTTTCTGGCAGTTGTATTGTAAGAATTTACAGTTCCAGTAATTGTTCTTGTTTTTACAGTGTCTCTTTCCTTTCCCTGATTATATGTAGAAAGTTTGCGGATTTCTGTAACAAGAGAAGTTTCATTCTTTGTAGTAACTGTAATTCTGATAGCCTGAGATTTGTTTGCTTTAAGGCTTGATGCGCTGATTGAGTTACCATTTTCATTGTAAACTTTTACAGTTGAGGCAATATTGTACTGTTCAACTGTTCCGCCTAAAAGAGTAACCTTAAGGCTTTTTCCTGCCTGGTAGTAAGTAAGGTATCCTTCTACAACTTTTGAAGTAACTTTTTCTTCAGTCTTAGTGCTGCCTGGACGTACAGGGCTGATAAATCCATCTGGAGAATCACCCACATCAACTTTAATTGTTACATCAGCAAAAGCTGTTCCTGCAAATAATGCTGCTGCTGTAAGTGCAGATATTGCTTTAACAAATGTTTTCATTCTTATACTCCTTATAAACTCTGCTGTCTCAATATTTTGAGACCAAGTAATTTTCCTGTTATTCAGACAGGTACTGCCTGACCTATAAAAATATATATCTTCCTGGGCTATGCTGCATTAGGAATATCTTAGAAAAAATTTAGAAAATTCTAAGACAAATTAACTGTTTTATGCTCACTGTCTATGTTAAAATAAAGCCACTATGAAGAAGCTATTTATATATATTAACACACTTCTTATATTTTCTCTTGCTTTTGGTGCTTTTGCCCAGACAAAATTTCGCGGAGAAGGTATGGATAATGATTTAGAGTTATTTTCTCTTTCTGCCTCTTCTGTTTCCGGAAGTGAAGTAGACCTGGAATTTAGTTTCAACAATCGACTGGATCCTTCAAGTGTAAATGAATCCCTGGTACGTATAAATGGAAGTGAATGTCTTTCTTCAGGTAAAATCACCTTTTCAAAAGATGGCACTCGTTTTAAAATCAGGGCAAAAATCAGCTCAAAACAGTTCAGTCTTAGTATAAGCGGGGTAGAATCCCAGGACGGAATAAGGATGAGCCCTGTAAAAATTGATTCAGTTGAAGCTGGATACACTTATACCAGAAGGAGCAGTGGAAAATGGGAAAGATCTTAGTTGTTGAAGATGATGAGAGCACTCTTGAATTTATTGAACCTGAATTAAAGCACGAGGGTTTTGATGTTGTTACTGCAACAGATGGAAGAATGGCTCTTGAAGTCTTTGAAAAAGAAAATCCTGATCTTATCACCCTGGATGTAATGCTTCCTGAATTGAACGGAATTGAAGTTTTAAGGCGAATAAGAAAAACTTCCAGCGTGCCTGTAATCCTTGTAACCGCAAGAGGTGAAACTTTAGATAAAGTAAATGGATTAAATGCAGGGGCTGACGACTATATTGCAAAGCCTTTTATGATAGAAGAACTTCTTGCCAGAATTAATGCCGTTCTCCGCCGTACCCAGGATTCTGCTTCAAAAGAAAGCGAACTTAAAAACGGTGAAATCATCCTTAATACTTCCAGCATGATTACAACTGTGGCCGGAAACCAGATTGACCTGTCAAAAACAGAATATCTTTTATTAAAACTCTATCTGGAAAAACAGGGGGAAGTTCTCAGCCGCAATGATATTATTGATCAGGTCTGGGGAAAAGATCATTATATTGATATTTCAGTTGTTGATGTTTACACCAGCTACCTTCGTACAAAAATTGGAAAGTTTTCGAAAAAAGATTATTTCAAAAATGTGCGGGGCGTAGGTTTTATAATGAATGTGATTGAATAAAATATGAAACAGCAGTCCTCTGTACCAATTAAACTTTCCGTAAGAATTACAATCGCTTTTTCTCTTTCCCTGGCCCTGCTGCTGGTTATTTTTACAATGATCATTCTTCAAATGGTCAGAAGTGAAAAAAAACAGGATATAGAATCTTCTTCAGAAAAAATAATTCAGTGGGTAAAGTCAGACGGGCCGGAGCAGGTAAATCCCGGCTATCTTCAGCTGCCATATTATTTGTCCTTCATTGTTTATCAGTCTGAAACAGAAAATGTATATTCGACAAATGACCGTTTTCAGCCAATTCTTCCGGAAACTGATGGAAAAACAAAGCACTATCTGGAAAGGGATTATTTTATTGATGCCAACCTGGATGTTTTTTATCAGACAGTTCGTGTGGACAATTATGTGATTCAGTGTTCAATCGATATGGAAAATGATTCTTCTTCCAGACTGCTATGGTCAATGGCAAAAACTCTTCCTTTGATTTTGATTCCGGTTCTGGTTTTGTCCTTTTTTCTGGCTTTAAGAATGACAAACCGGGAATTTAACAGGGAACACGATTTTACTGCAAACGTGAGCCACGAACTTCAGACTCCTGTAAATGCCATTATGGGCCATGCAAAACTTCTTAACCGCTGGGGAAAGGATGACCCTGTCCAGCTGGAAAAGAGTTTGAATGTAATTACAAAAGAAGCTGTTTCCATGAAGGCAATCATTACAAATCTTCTTCAAATGTCAAAGCACGAAAAGGGAATGATTCAGATTCAAAAAGAAGTGCTGGATGTAAAAACATTCTTTAACCGCCTTAAAGAAGAATATTCCGTAAACAAGGACCTGGAAATTCAATTTGATCCGGAGGTTCAGGGATCTGTATTTACGGACAGTGAACTTCTTCATGAACTGTTTACGATTTCAATTTCCAACAGCCTTAAGTTCTGCCAGCCCCCATGCCGGATTATGTTTGCTTTCAGCAGGTCTCCCGGAATGGTTACTTTTCAACTGAAGGATAATGGTAAGGGATTTTCAAAGGAAATTCTTCCCCACGTATTTGACCGTTTTTACAGAGGTGACGCTTCTCATTCAAGATCCAAAGGGGGAGCGGGCTTAGGACTTTCTATTGCCCAGAGCATTGCAGCCAGTGTGAATGCACATATTTCAGCCCGGAATGCCCCTGAAGGTGGAGCGATTATCCAGATTGATATTAAACAGTAGGCTATATTTTTTCCCTGGCGTAACCGTCATAAGGATCGCCGCCCTCTTCTGAGAGACTGTAAAAGTTCCAGCTGGGGGCACTTTTTTTTGCTTCCAGATGAACTATGGCAAAACATCTTGGCTGTCCACCTCTTGGCAGGGAGCAGGAACCAGGATTTAAAATAAGGACAGACCTTCTTTTTGCTGCAACACAGGCAATATGGCTGTGGCCGTAGAAGGTTATGTTCGCCTTGCAGCTTTTTGCTTTTTCCCACAAAAAGGAAGAACCTGTATAAAGTTTATAGTGATGGCCGTGAGTCATGAATATTCTGTGACGGGCTGCTTCAAATACCAGGTCTCTTGGAACCTGAACTGCCATGCTCTGGAAAAAATATGTTTCTACATCATTATTTCCCTTAACACAGGCAAGAACCGGAGGCAGAGCATCCATAAGTTCCGGAGTAGAAGCGGCTCTGTCTAAAAGGCGGCCAATATCTTCCATTCCATCACCGCAGAAAACCAGGCCATCGCACTGAGGACCAAAGTGTTCAACAACAGAAAGAAGATTGTGAAATCCTCCGTGAGAATCTGAAATAACCAGAAGATCAGCTTTGTCCTTTTGAGATAATTCTTTTGCTGCTTCGTAACTGCCTATGAGCATTGAGCTTGTTTGAACTAATTCTAACATTTAAGCAGACCTCTTTGTTTAAGAGTAAAAATTTGCGGTGTGCGTTAAATATGAAAATCCTATTTGAATACAAAATGATTGATTGAAGGAATATTCATTACAGGATCAATATATGCTTCTGCTGTATATGTGTCTCCGCAAATGTACTGGGCAGGAATAACTAATTCTGCGCCGATATTGAAATTTGCTTTATATCCAAATTCTTTGTGCATTCCCGTAATCAGGTTGATGGAATTTATAATTAAGTGTCTTCCAAGCTCCTGAAGAGGAAGTCCCTGAATTTTTTTCCCGTACTGAAGAATAAGTGTACATGATGCTTCCTGCCCCAGAATATTTCTGTCGGAAGTATTTGACGGTAAAAGGGAAATAACCGGATAATTAATGTGGCCGTAGTAGTCATCAGATAACTTTGTGGTCATAAGGTCAGTGTCTACCGGGGCTCCAATAATTATATATCCTGAAGTAAGTTTATCTGTTATTGAGGCAGCGCTGGTAATTCTGCCGTCTTTTAAATCGTCTGGATAAACAAGTGGAACAATAAAATTCAGGTCCTTTTCTGTAGTAAGACCGTAATGTTCTTTTATAAGTTCCATTGTTTCGTTGATAAAGTCTTCGCTGTTGAATCCTTCTCCAAAGAAAATAACTATCTGTCCGTTAAAATCCCAGGGTTCTGAGGGAGCAGTTTCTGTATCAGGTTCAGTATCTTCAACAACTTGAATTATATAATCATTGCTGGTGTCACGCTTTGTTCTCTCTGAAAAAGTGCGGGGTCTTCTGTCTGAGCAGGAAACCAGGGCTGTAAGTGAGAGTGCGGAAAGACAGCAAATTGTAAACTTTCCAAATTTCATAAGCCCCATTATAGATGAAAATCCTTCTTTAATAAAGGGTTTAAATATAAATTGTATTTTTAGAATAAAATGTTATGTGGAGATAAATAATTTAGAAAACACTCAGTTTGTGCAGCCGCCAATTCGCAGTATATAAAAATACGGGAGGGAGAGGCTGGATTTTGCAGAAATTCTTCCAGCAGTGCCATGTAATTAAAAAGCGAGAGGAATAAAAAAGTTTTTGAAAAAACACTCAGTTTGTGCAGCCGCAAAGCGGCTAACGTATATAATTACAAGCACAAACTGCGTGTAGGAGGCGAGCCTCCGGTTTTTCGAAAACTTTTTTATTCC
>JAEEGF011406709.1_pt1 | contig 17963 bp, 15 predicted proteins | sample 9134171 | NCBI WGS metagenome assembly JAEEGF01 (sample SAMN16246542, study PRJNA631951) | gut metagenome | biome: gut microbiome; feature: rumen; material: AP-attached | host: Bos | place: Iran: Karaj | collected 2018-10 | reverse complement strand
GGTCGGTGACGCGCTCAAGATGATGGCTGAATACGGCATCGGCGGTATCCCGGTCGTCAAGGAAGGCGGTTATCTGGTCGGCATCGTCACCAACCGCGACCTTCGTTTCCAGAACGACATGTCCCGTAGCATCGCGGAAGTGATGACGTCCGAGGGACTGGTCACGATCACGGAGGACCGAAGGGACCGCGATTTCGTGCGTTCCGTGCTGCAGGCCAACAAGATCGAGAAACTCCCTGTCGTGGACAAGGAGGGCCGGATCGTGGGTCTCATCACCTTCAAGGATATCACCAAGGAACAGATCCATCCCAATGCCTGCAAGGACGCCAAGGGACGTCTGCGGGTAGCTGCCGGAATCGGTATCACTCCGGATGCGGTGGATCGCATCGCGGCGCTGGTCGCCGAGGGCGTAGATGCCGTGGTGCTGGACAGCGCACACGGACACAGCAAGGGCGTGATTGACAAACTCAAGGAAGTCAAGGCTGCCTTCCCGCAGCTGGATGTCGTGGTCGGTAACATCGCGACGGCCGATGCGGCCCGGGCTCTGATCGAGGCGGGCGCTGACGGTATCAAAGTGGGCATCGGTCCCGGTTCCATCTGCACCACCCGTATCGTCGCGGGTGTCGGTGTACCCCAGCTTACGGCTATCTACGACTGCGCATCCGTTGCGAAGCAGTTTGACGTTCCCGTCATCGCGGACGGCGGCCTGCGTTATTCCGGCGATGTCGTCAAGGCTCTTGCGGCCGGCGGCGATTGCGTCATGTGCGGATCGATGTTCGCGGGCACCGAAGAAGCCCCGGGCGAGACCATCATTTACAACGGCCGTAAGTTCAAGACCTATCGTGGAATGGGCTCCCTCGATGCGATGGCGGCCGGTTCTAAGGACCGTTATTTCCAGGACAAGGAGACCGAAACCAAGAAGCTGGTTCCGGAAGGAATCGTCGGCCGTGTCCCTTACAAGGGTACGCTCGAGGAGACGGTCTATCAGTTGATCGGCGGTCTGCGCTCCGGTATGGGTTATTGCGGCGCGCACAATCTCGCCGAACTCAAGAAGGCGCGTTTCACCAAAGTGACAGCCAGCGGCATGACGGAGAGCCATCCTCACGACGTGACGATCACCAAGGAGACGCCCAACTATTCCAGGGGAGACTAATTCTATTAAACGGACAGGATATGTACAACGGAGAGAAATTGAACGTGCAGCAGTTCATCGCGGATGCGGTGGCTGAGATCAAGGCCCAGGTCGGCAGTGATGTCGTCGTGCTCGGCTTGTCGGGCGGTGTGGATTCCACGGTGACAGCCCTTTTGGTGGATAAGGCCATCGGCAAGAAACTGGTTTGTATTTTCGTGGACCATGGCTTGCTGCGCAAAAACGAGTTTGAGGACGTCCTCAAGCATTATGAGGGCATGGGACTCAACGTCATCGGCGTGCGTGCAGCAGACCGTTTCTTCGCGGCTTGCAAGGGCATTACGGATCCCGAGTTGAAGCGTAAGGCCATCGGCAAGACTTTCATCGATGTGTTCGCCGACGAGGCGCGCAAGGTGCAGGATGCGAAGTGGCTGGCGCAGGGCACGATCTGGCCGGATATCGCCGAATCCAAGTCGGACAAGGGCGTAATCAAGAGTCACCACAATGTGGGTGGTCTGCCGGAGGACCTGCATTTCGGTCTCGTGGAACCGTTGAAATATCTCTACAAGTTCGAGGTGCGCGAAGTGGGCGAGGCGCTTGGCCTGGACAAGCATTTCCTGGGCCGTCATCCTTTCCCGGGTCCGGGACTGGGCGTGCGTTGCCTGGAGGAACTGACTCCCGAGCGCATCCATATCCTGCAGGAGGCGGATGCCGTGTTTATCAATGATTTGCGGGAGGCGGGCCTGTATGACGAGATATGGCAGGCGGCGGTGGTCCTGCTGCCGGTGCGCAGCACGGGTATCAAGGATGGCCGGCGTACCTACGACAATGTCGTGGCGCTGCGTGCCGTCAATTCGGTGGATGCCGTGACGGCCGAGGTGGTCAACCTGCCGTTCGAGTTCCTGCAGAAGGTCGCGACGGACATCATCGCCCAGGTGGACGGTGTGAACCGCGTCGTGTACGACATCTCCCCGAAACCGCCGGCAACCATCGAGTGGGAGTAGGCGCCCGTTGGCGCAAAGGCACTGTGCAGTTTGGAATGCGAGAGTGAACCCTTCGGGGAATGCATTCCAAACTGCACAGTGCCTTTGCTAATGGCAGTCGTACTACAGGCGGCTGGGATAGGCCTGGAGGGCGGCGGCGAGGATGCGCATGGCTTTCTCCAGCTCCGGGACCTCCAGCACATAAGCGATACGCGCCTGGCGAAGCCCTTCGCCGGGCGTTTTGTAGAAGGACGCGGCGGGTGTGATCATCACGGTCTCGTTATTGATGCGAAACTCCGTCAGCATCCAGCGGATGAAAGCCTCGGCGCTGTCCACGGGCAGTTCGGCCACCGTATAGAACGCTCCCATCGGAGTCGGGGTGAAGACGCCGGGCATCGCGTTGAGTGCCGCAATCGCAAAGTCACGACGGCGGATATATTCTTCCCGCACTTCGTCGAAGTACGAGAAAGGCGTGTCGAGGGCGCCGATCGCCGCATATTGGCCGAGGACCGGCGGGCAGAGGCGCGATTGGGCGAATTTCAGGGCCGCCGCCATCACATCCTTGTTGTGGGAAACCATGCAGCCGATGCGCGCGCCGCAGAGGTTGTAGCGTTTCGAGACCGAATCGGCCAGGATGACGTTCTGTTCCGCGCCCGGGATGAACATCGCCGAGAAATGCGGCTCGTCCGAATAGCAGAACTCCCGGTACACCTCGTCGGAGATCAGGAACAGATTGTGCCGGACGCAGAACTCGCCGATCGCGAGCATCTCCTTTTTGCTGAACAACTTACCCGACGGGTTGCAAGGGTTGCATAGAAGCACGGCCTTGGTCCGGGGTGTCACCAGCTTTTCGAATTCTTCCATGTCGGGGATGGCGAATCCGGCACGGATATCGGTATGGACGGCTTTGAGCGTGATGCCGTACAGGAAGGCGAAAGTCTGGTAGTTGGTGTAGAAAGGCTCCACTACGATGATTTCGTCACCGCGGTCCGCCACGATCTGCATGGCGACTGAAAAAGCCTCGCTGCCAGCCACGTCGACCAGGATCTCACTGATGTCGATATCGATCCCGACCTTCTTGTAGTACTTTTCGATGAAATCACGGCGTAGCTGGATCAGGCCTGCGGAGTTGGTGTAGGACAGGTGGTGCATCGTGCGGCAGCGGTCCATCACGCCCGCGATGGCACAGTCCGGGGACTTGATGTCGGGCGCACCTACGTTGAGGTGGTACACTTTTACGCCGGCGCTTTCTGCGGCGTCGGACAGGGGTACCAGTTTCCGAATGGCGGACGCCGGCATTTCTGCGGATTTCCGGGAAATGGAGAGTTGTTCCATCTTATTGTTGTTTCAGTTCGTTGTATGCTTCCAATGCTTTCTGCAAGACGACCAGCGCCTTGGCCAGGTCTTCTTTCTTGAGGACATAGGCGAGGCGCACCTCATCGCGCCCGTCGGCCGGGTCGGAATAGAAGCCGCTGCCCGGTGCCATCATGACGGTCTGTCCTTCGTAGGAGAAATCGGTCAGGCACCATTTGCAGAAGGCTTCCGCGTCATCTACGGGGAGCCGGGCCATCGTGTAGAACGTGCCCATCGGGGTGGGGGAGAAGACGCCGGGAATGCGGTTGAGCCCGTCCACCAGGAAGTTACGACGGGTCAGGTATTCCTCATATACCTCATCCATGTATTCCTGGGGTGTGCCCAGGGAGGCTTCTGCGATGATCTGGCCAACCAGCGGGGGAGACAGGCGTGCCTGGCAGAACTTCATGACCGCTTCGCGTACGGCCTTGTTCTTCGTAATCAGGGCTCCGACCCGGATGCCGCACTCGGAGTAGCGTTTGGAGACCGAGTCGAGCAGTACTACGTTCTCCTCGATCCCTTCAAGGTGGAAGGCGGAGATGTACGGCGCCTTGGTATAGATGAACTCGCGGTACACCTCGTCGGAGAAGAGATAGAGGTCGTATTTCTTGACCAGGTCGCGGATCTTGCGCATCTCCTGCTTGGTGTAAAGGTAGCCGGTCGGGTTGTTGGGGTTGCAGATGAGGATGGCCTTGGTCTTGGGCGTGATCTGCTCCTCGAATTTCTCGATCGGGGGCAGGCGGAAACCATCGTCGATCGAGGTCTTGACGGACTTGATCACGGCGCCGCAGCTGATGGCGAAAGCCATATAGTTGGCGTAGGAGGGGTCTGTCACGATAATCTCGTCGCCGGGATTCAGGCAGGCCATGTAGGCGAACTGGACGGCTTCTGAACCGCCGGAAGTGATGATGATCTCGTCCGGACTGAGATCAATCCCGTAGGCTGCATAATAGCTCACAAGCTTGGTCCGCAGGCTCTTATATCCTTGGGATGGACTGTATTCCAACACCTTCCGGTCTAAGTGACGGGCTGCTTCGATGGCGCATTCCGGTGTCGGGATATCCGGCTGGCCGATGTTCAGGTGGTACACGTGGATGCCGTTCCGCTTGGCGGATTCGGCATATTTGGCCAGCTTCCGGATTGGGGAGCTGGGCATATTCTGGGCCCGTTGAGAGATCTTCATATCCCAAAAGTAGTCATTATTTTGTAGTTTTTAAAAATTTTTTCATACCTTACAAAGAATTTGTCAAGTAGTGTATCCTTAATTGTATTGTAAGATGAAAGCAGCGATTGTCGGCGCCAGCGGCGCAGTCGGCCAGGAATTCCTGAAAATTCTCGAGGAAAGGAATTTTCCGGCCGACGAATTGGTTCTTTTCGGTTCCTCCAGAAGTGCGGGACGCAAGTATAAGTTCCGCGGCAAAGAGCTGGAAGTCAAGTTGCTGCAGCATAACGACGATTTCAAAGGCATAGATGTCGCCTTCACTTCGGCAGGCGCCGGCACTTCCCGTGAATTCGCGGAGACGATTACGAAATATGGCGCGGTGATGATCGATAATTCCAGCGCCTTCCGGATGGATCCCGACGTACCGCTCGTCGTCCCGGAGTGCAATGCCTCGGACGCACTTGTGCGCCCCCGCGGCATTATCGCCAACCCCAACTGTACGACCATCCTGATGGTGGTCGTCCTGAAGCCCATCGAGGCCCTTTCCCATATCACCCGCATCCATGTGGCGAGCTATCAGTCCGCTTCAGGCGCCGGCGCCCAGGCGATGGCCGAGCTCCAGCAGCAGTATCGGGACATTGTCGAAGGACGTCCCGTCAAGGCGGAAAAATTCGCTTATCAATTGGCCTACAACGTCATTCCGCAGATCGACGTCTTTACGGACAATGGCTATACCAAGGAGGAAATGAAGATGTTCAACGAGACACGGAAGATCCTCCATTCGGATGTGCGCTGCTCGGCGATGTGCGTGCGCATCTCCTCGCTCCGCTCCCATTCGGAAGCGGTCTGGATCGAAACTGAAAAGCCACTTGCCGTCGAAGCGGTCCAGGCTGCGCTAGCCGCCGCTCCCGGTGTTACATTGGAGGACGATCCCGCTACCCAGACTTATCCGATGCCCTTGTTCACCGGAGGAAAGGACAATGTCTCCGTCGGCCGTATCCGCAAGGACCTGGCCAATGACAACGGCATCACGCTCTGGCTCTCCGGAGACCAGATCAAGAAGGGCGCGGCCCTCAATGCCGTCCAGATCGCGGAGTATCTTGTCTCTTGCGGAGACCTGAAAGCCTGAACCTCCTGACCCTTAATACAAACTATGATTCGGATCTATTGCAAGAACACCGGCACTGCGCAGGATTTTCCCGAAGGGATCTCCCTGCTGGACGCGCTTTCCGCCTTCGATTTCGAGAGGCCCTATCCCATCGTGTCCGCCAAGGTCAACAATGTCTCCCAGGGGCTGAAATTCAAGGTCTACAACAACAAGGATGTCGAGTTTCTGGACCTGCGGGATTCCAGTGGGATGCGTGTCTATTGCCGCTCGCTCTTCTTCCTGCTTTGCAAGGCGGCCCGCGATGTCTTCCCGGATGGCAGGATCTACCTTGAGCATCCGATCAGCAACGGTTATTATTGCAACTTCAACAAGGTGGACGGCTCGGAGACGACGTTGGAGGATGTCGCGCGCATTCGTGCCCGGATGCAGGAAATCGTCAATGAAGATCTGGCTTTCCACCGGTATGAGGTCCACACCGATGAGGCGGTACGCATCTTCAAGGAGCGGGGCTATGCCGACAAAGTCAAGCTTTTTGAAACCAGCGGCACGGTCTTTACCGACTATTATACCCTCGGAGATACTCCGGACTATTATTACGGCCGGCTGGTCCCTTCAGCGGGCTATGTCAAGGTCTGGGGCCTGGAGCCTTACCATGGCGGGATGCTGCTCCGTGTGCCGGATCCCCATGATCCGACCTCCCTGCGTCCCTTTGTAGAACAGCCCAAGACTTTCGAGATGTTCTCCGAGAACCTGCGGTGGAACATCATCACCCATCTCAATACCGTCGGCGATGTCAACCACGCCTGCCTCAAAGGCAACGGCAGCGAGCTCATCCAGGTCTCCGAGGCCCTTCAAGAAAAGAAGATCGTCCAGATCGCTGAGGAGATCGACCGCCGTTACCGCAGAGAGAAAGACCCCGTCCGCCTGGTCCTGATCACGGGCCCCAGCAGCAGCGGCAAGACCACTGTCTGCAAGCGGCTCAGCGTCCAACTGAAGGCCTGCGGTCTTCGCCCGGTATCCTTCTCGACCGATGATTATTTCGTCAACCGCGTCGATACGCCGAAGCTCCCGGATGGCAGCTATGATTTCGACAACTTCGATACGGTCGACCATGCCTCGCTGCAGCGGGACCTGTTGGCCCTTCTCGCCGGAGAGCAGATTGAGGTTCCTGAATACAATTTCGTGACCGGCGAGCGGGAATACAACGGCAAGCGTCTCAAGCTGGGCGCCAGCACGGTGGTGCTGGTGGAAGGCATCCATGCCCTCAACCCACGCCTGACGGACCAGATCCCGGAGAGCACGAAGTTCCGCATCTTCATCTCGACGCTGACCGGCATTCCCCTGGACCATCATAACTGTATACCGACCAGTGACAACCGTCTCTTGCGCCGCATCGTGCGTGACTATAAGAAAGGTGCCTTCACGGCCCGAGAGTCCATCGCCCAGTGGGCGAATGTCTGCGCTGCGGAGGAGAAATGGATCGCTCCCTTCCAGGAGAATGCGGATGTGATGTTCAATTCGGCTTATCTGGTCGAGTTCGCAGTCTTGCGCAACCACGCGGAGCCGATTTTGGCGAGCGTGCCCAAGAACTGTCCCGAATATGCAGAGGCGCACCGCCTGCTCAAATTCATCCATTATTTCGTCCCCGTGCCGGACAATGAGATTCCTCCGACCTCGCTGCTGCGTGAGTTCCTGGGCGGTTCTTCCTTCAAATATTGATGCCTTATGGATTACACTGAGTTGAAAGATAATTGTATCGCGTGGATACGCGACTGGTTTGGCAAGAACGGACCGACCTGTACCGCTGTGCTCGGGATGAGCGGTGGAAAGGACAGCACCATCGCTGCGGCACTTTGTGCCGAGGCGCTGGGTCCGGATCGGGTCATCGGCGTAGCCATGCCGCAGAACGGACAGGGCATCAACGATGCCGACGCGATTTGCGCCCATCTGGGCATTACTTATCTCTGTCTTCCGATCGGCGCCGTGACAGACGCCTGCGAGGCGTTGGAGTCTTGCATCCCCGGAGGGAAGTTCTCCGTACAGACCGTGCAGAATATTCCTCCCCGCATCCGGATGACGATGCTCTATGCCGTGGCGCAGTCCAGCAACGGGATGGTTGCCAATACCTGCAACCTCAGTGAGGATTACATCGGCTATGCGACCCTGTTCGGCGATGCCGCCGGTTCCTTCGCCCCATTCGGGCGACTGGTGGTCCGCGAGGTGAAAGGCATCGGGCATGCCCTGGGCCTGCCGAGGAAATGGGTGGAGAAGATTCCGGACGACGGCCTGCCGCATTCCAGCCCGGACGAGGAAAAATTCGGCTTCAGCTATGCGACGCTCGATCACTGGATCCGGGAAGGCATCTGCGAGGATGACGAGATCCGCGAAAAGATCCAGAGGATGCACCGGCGCAACCGCTTCAAGACAGAGATCCTTCACATTCCTGCATTCGACCCGGAGTTCCCCATTCATTATTAGCTAATTACAAAACGAACTTAATATGCTCAGCCGTAAAGTTGCGGAACAGTTGCGAAACTACCGCACCCCATTCTATCTCTATGACATCGATCTCCTGCGCCAGACGCTGCAGAGCGCCGTCTCCGTCGCGGAGCGTTACAGCTATGTCATCCACTATGCCATCAAGGCCAATTATGACCCGCGCATCCTCCAGGTGATCCGCGAGTATGGCCTGGGCATCGACTGTGCCAGCGGCAACGAGATCCGTTGTGCCATCGAGGCCGGGTTTGATCCCAAGACCATCGTGTATGCGGGGGTGGGGAAGCGGGACCATGAGATCCGCTATGCCATCGAGCAAGGGATCTTTGCAATCAATTGCGAGTCTCTCGAGGAACTGGAAGTGGTCAATTCCTTTGCCGCCGAGGCGGGCAAGGTCGTGACCGTGGCGTTGCGCATCAACCCGGACATCGATCCCAAGACCAACCACTGTATCGATACGGGCCAGGCTGACAGCAAGTTCGGGATTTCATACGAGGAGGTGCTTTCCTCAGCGGAGAAGATCCAGGCGCTGAAGAATGTGCGCATCCGCGGCATGCACCTGCACATCGGTTCCCAGATCCGGGAGCTGCATGTCTTCGAGTATCTGTGCAACAAGGTCAATGTCATCGTGGAGAACCTGGTGAAGTTGGGATTTGAGCTGGATTTCGTAGATGTGGGCGGCGGCTTGGGCATTAATTACGACGTGCCGGAGAATGAGCCGGTTCCGAATTTCGCCTCTGTTTTCTCTATCATCAACAGCCATTTGAAGGTGGGAGACCGCCAGGTGCATTTCGAGTTCGGCCGTGCGATCGTGGCGCAGTGCGGCGAGTTGATCACGAGCGTATTGTTCAATAAGACGACGGCTACGGGACGCAAGTTGGTGATCGTGGATGCTTCGATGACGGAGTTGATCCGGCCGGCGCTTTACGGCGCTTATCACAACATCGAGAATATCACTTCGAGCTCTGAGCGCCATGAGCGTTATACGATTGTGGGGACGGCTTGCGAGTCGACGGATGTCTTCGATGAGAGTGTCAATCTGCCGGAGACGCGGCGCGGGGATTTGCTGACGATCAAGTCGGCGGGCGCGTACGGTGCTTCGATGGCATCCCGCTATAACCAGCACGACTTGCCGCCGTCAGTCTACAGCGACGAACTGTAATCCAGGCCGGAAAGCAGACAGAGGTCCAAGGAGCGGAAAAGAACCCTTCGGGGAATGCTCCTTGGACCTCTGTCTGCCTTCCGGCTTCAACGTCATGCTTTGCTGCTACGGGCGCGCCAGAGGGCGGTCATCGCTTCGAGGGTCTTGCCCTTGGTCTCGGGGACCAGTTTCCAGACAAAGACTGCCGCGATGAGGCAGATGATGCCGTACAGGGCGTAGGCAAAGAAGTGGCCGAAACTGTCACCCATCGCGCCTAGTTTCATGTTGTACATAGGGACGAAGGTTGAAGAGACGATGAAGTTGAAGATCCACTGGAAGGCGACGGCAATGGCCGTGGCCTGGCTGCGGATGGTATTGGGGAAGAGCTCGGAGATGTACACCCAGCAGATCGGGCCCCAGCTGAACATGAAGCAGGCGCTGTAGACCATGATGGACAGCACCGGCACGATGGCCGGCAGCGTGACCACATTGGACAGGGCAACGCCAAGGGCGCCGACTGCCATGCCCAGCGAACCGGTGATGAGCAGGGGCTTGCGTCCCAGTTTTTCGACCGTGAAGACTGCCACGAGCGTGAAGGAAATGTTGATCACACCCATGATTACGGTGAAGAGCATGTTGTTGCTGACACCCATGGATTCGAAGATACGTGGCGCAAAATACAACACGGCGTTGATGCCGATGATCTGCTGGAACACGCTGAGCATGCAGCCGATGAAGATGACCATCCAGCCGTAGGAGAAGAGTTTCTCGGTCTTCTCCACGACGGTATTCTTGATCTCAAGCAGGATTTCCTGCGCCTTTGCCTCACCGTTGATGCGCGTCAGGACATGCAGGGCCTTGGCCGGCTCGCCGTTGAGGACGAGGTAGCGCGGCGTCTCCGGCACGAGCAGGATCAGCAGGGCGAAGAGGCCGGCGGGCACACATTCGGATACGAACATCAGACGCCAGCCTATGCTGTTGGTCCACTCCACGACAGCCGGATCGTCGGCGTGGGAGCGGATGATCAGGAAGTTGACGAAATAGACGACCAACTGGCCGAAGATGATGGCGAACTGGTTCCAGGACACGAGTTTTCCGCGTTTGTTCGCGGGCGAAACCTCAGCGATATACATCGGGCAGAGGGCGGAGGCCAAGCCGACGCCGATGCCGCCCAGGATGCGGTAGAGGTTGAAGGCGACCAGAAGGCCCTTCGTGGGAACCCCTTTCTGGAAGAACAGGAATTCGGGGCTATAGGAACCCAGGGCGGACAGGAAAAAGAGGATGCCGGCGACGAAGAGTGACTTTTTGCGGCCGAGGCGCGAGGCCATCCAGCCGGAAAGGAAGGCACCGATGATACAGCCGATCAGGGCGCTGGAAGTCGTGAAGCCGTGCCATCCGTCGGTGTAATTGAAGTCCGCGGCGCCCTGGAAGAACGCCTGCAGGCCCCGTTCCGCACCGGAGATGACAGCCGTGTCATAACCGAAGAGGAGGCCGCCGATGACGGCGACAAGCACGATTGAGAACAAGTAGGCTTTGCTGCCTTTTTCCTGTGTTGCCATATGTGGTAAAATGTTGGTTATCAGTCTTTATTCTGTCAGCCAGGCCGTGTTGGCGGCAATCGTCGAGCCGGTGAATGCGCCGAATGCGGCCATCGAAGAGCTGCTCTCGGATGACAGGACACGGCAGGTGCCGGACGGCTTGGAGATGCTCGTCAGCGTACCCCGCAGCAAGTTGCCGGAGACAGTTGCAATTGTTTTGTTCTTGATATCTTCGAGATATCTGCCGTTGAAAGCATAAGTTGTGTTGGCGCTTCCTTTAACCAACACGGCGGTATTCTTCGGAAGAACCTGTCCGGTCGGGATGGCAACCAGCCGGGCATAACCACCCGTGACCTCTGTGACATAATAAGCCGTCGCACCGCTTGGGATCAAAGCGTCGTAGTTCAGATACAACGTCGCCCAACCATTGCTGTCCGTGCGGAGGTTGTACTGATTGTAGATCATCTCAATATCGTCGATGTACAATTTGTCAGCATTGTTGCCGCCGCTGGAGCCCTTTTCAGCGTTCCCACCTCCGGGGTAGGAATTTGTCGCAATGTTTATCAAGACGAAAGATGGATTGGAACTGTAGTCGTAAACAAAGGGAATTGAGAACCGTTTCCAAGCATTACCCGTACTGGCGATAGTCTGGTCGGCTGCTTCTCCGATATGATATGCTCCACCGGTGTTATCTGACGAGTTATACCCTGCCTTGTAGTCGGTATTTCCATGTAAAATGGCTTGAACCTTCGCATAAGGATGGCTGGAGTCGGTCCCATAAGGAACAAACTTAAGCCAGACAGATAATGAATCGGGCCTTCCGGTAAAGTCCATATGGAAGGGATTCGCGATACTGTTGAGCGTTACAATTCCATCCTGATCTGTATAGTTATAGTTTCCAGTTCCAGCTGCGGAAGTGTTCGAAGCATGGATACGGCCTGTTGTCAGGTTACCCTGTGCTACAGCATCAATTTTGGTGAATACGAGATTGATATAAATCCTTCTGGCCCAAATCAGGCAAGAATAGCTTCCTGTCGATCCCGGACGTTTGTCTGTAGACTTGTTAACTTGAGGGTTACCGCTATCGTAGGCGCTGCCGGACAGCGATCCATCTGCAGTTTGGAAAGAGTTCCAATGGAAGGGAAGGGTCGATTTAGATCCAAAAGGCCAATTCTCAAAACCATTGTTGTCGATTTGAGGCTTGGATGGCTGGGTCGTTGTGGTATACTGCTGCGCAGCGGTGCTTGCGCCGATCTTGGCGACATCGCTGAAGACGAGGTTCGAAGGGACGGTTGCAGTCTTGAGGTGACCGGCAGAAAAGTCAGTCTTCAAGGTCTTGCTGACCAGAGCCATCTTACCCTCTGCATTGGTGAGGAGCAAATCCAGTTGCTTGGAACTCGACGGCAGGACGCTGATGAGCACATCCTCGCCCGAGAAACCAGTGCTCTTCTCCACCACGATGCGCTTGTCCGCATCCGTGGGAGAGGCGGCGGGAGTGACAGCCAGGGTGCTGCCGTTGAGGGTGAAACTCCCGGATACGCGGTCGCTGCGCTGCAGCTCGATCCGGGTGATCCGCATCCCGGAGGGGATGCTGACCCGGACGACGGTCAGCAGGTTCGAGAATACCATCTCCCCTTCTCCTGCGGGAACCTTGGCGGCCATCACGGCACTTCCCAAGGTGCCGTCCTGTGTGGCAGGAAGACTCAGCGTATAGTTGCCGCCACTCTGGCTGACATAAGAACTGTAAGGAAAGAGGGCGAAGGAAAGCGTGCTCCCGTCCGGCTTGGTGCCGGAGAAGGTCGTGGTGGCGGAACCTCCCTGGTCGGCTGTGAAGGCCGGGCAGAGGGCGCCGTCCGTCGTGAGGATGGCCAGGCGGTCGCCTGCGGTCCATTTCGGTGTGACGCCATCCAGGGAGACGCGGGTCTCCGGAATGGATCCCGTCAGCGTGACGGGGACCATGAGCGTTTCATCTTGGGGGAAGTCTGTTTCGACGACTTTCTTTTCGCAGGAGGCAAGGGCGATCAACGCTGCCAGGCATCCTGAAAGGAGAAATAACTTTTTCATCAGTCGCCGAAGATGTCGTCATCGTCCTCGTCATAGTCGGAGGAAGATCCGGACCGGTTGCTCGTGGCGCAGACCGTCATTTCCGGGAGGAAGTCGATGACTTGGGTTTTAGGTTTAACGTAACGTATGATCATTGTTCAAAAATGGAGAAGAGGGACTAGAGATTCACATCTTCCAGTTCCTCTTCGCTGCGTAAGTTTTCTCTGATAAAGTTTTGCCGGTCAATGGTATTGTCGCCCATGTAGAACTCCATGATGTTCGCGATGGACTCCTCGTCGGCCAGCTTGACGAGGTCGAGCCGCATGTTCTCGCCGATGAAATCGACGAACTCGTCGGATGAGATCTCACCCAAGCCTTTGAACCGGGTGATCTCGATACCCGACTTGAGATCCTTGACGGCGCTCTCCTTCTCGTCGATGGAATAGCAATAGCGCGTATTCTTCTTGTTGCGGACGCGGAACAGGGGCGTCTGCAGGATATGCACATGGCCGCGGCGGATCAGGTCGGGGTAGTATTTCATGAAGAAGGTCAGCACGAGCATGCGGATGTGCATGCCGTCGTCATCGGCATCGGTCGCCACGATGATGTTGTTGTAGCGCATGTTTTCCAGGTCGTCTTCGACGCCGAGGGCCGAAATCAGGAGGTTGAGCTCCTCATTCTCCGCCACTTTCTTACGGCTTTCCTTGTAGCAGTTGATGGGTTTGCCACGCAGGGAGAAGACCGCCTGGTTGTTGGCGTTGCGGACCTTGGTGATGGTTCCGCTTGCGGAGTCACCCTCCGTGATGAAAATGCTGGAGGCTTCCACGTCGTCCTGGTTCTTCTCCGTGACCTTGTCGTTGTAGTGGATGCGGCAGTCGCGGAGCTTCTTGTTATAGACGTTGGCCTTCTTGTTCTTCTCTCTGGTCTTCTTCTGGATGCCCTGGATCTCTTCGCGCTCCTTCTGGGAGTTCTTGATCTTGTCTTCGATGACGGGGACGATGTCCATGTGCATCCGCAGGTAGTTGTCCAGGTTCTTGGCGATGAAGTCGTTGACGAACGAGCGGATGGTCGGGCCAATGTCGGTATGGATCGCGCCGTGCTCGTCTTTCTCCTGTTTCTCCCACATGTAGGTGCTGCCAAGCTTGGTCTTGGTCTGTCCTTCGAAGTTGGGCTCCTGGATCTGGATGCTGATGGCGCCCACGATGCCCTGGCGGCAATCTTCGGGGGCGTAATTCTTCTTGAAGAACTCCTTCAGGGTTTTGGCTACCGCTTCGCGGAAGGCAGCCAGGTGCGTGCCGCCGTCGCGGGTGTTCTGGCCGTTGACAAAGGAGGAGATGTTCTCTCCGTAGGCGTTGCCGTGGGAGATGACGACCTCGATGTCCTCGCCTTCCAGGTGGATGGGGGCGTAGAGCGGCTCCTCGGACAGATTCTCATTGACAAGGTCAAGCAGACCGTTCTCCGACTTGTAGGGGGTTCCGTTGAGGACGAGGGTGAGCCCTTTCTTCAGGTAAGAGTAGTTCTTCACCATCGTCTCGACATAGTCCATGTTGAAATGGAAGTCGGTGAACATAAGGTTGTCCGGCTTGAAGACGACCAGCGTGCCGTTCTTTTCCTTGGTCTCGGCCTTGCCGCTGTCTTTCAACTCTCCGCGCTCGTATTTGGCCCAGGAGCATTCGCCGTCCCGGTGGGAGCAGACATAGAAATTTTCGGACAGGGCGTTGACAGCCTTGGTGCCGACGCCGTTGAGGCCCACGGACTTCTTGTATCCCTTGGTGTCGAACTTACCGCCGGTGTTGAGGATGCTCGTGGCTTTGATGACCGCGTCGAGCGGGATGCCGCGTCCGAAGTCACGCACCGTGACGACATTCTCTTCGATGGAGATCTGGACCTGCTTGCCAAATCCCATCGCGAATTCGTCCACGGAATTGTCGATGATTTCCTTCAGGAGGACATAGATGCCGTCGCCTGGATTGTTGCCGTTTCCCAGCCGTCCGATGTACATGCCCGGACGCATCCGGATATGCTCGACGCCTTCCAGGGTGCGGATGTTGGCATCTGTATAGTTGTTCACTTCGTTCGCAGCCATGCTTCAGTCAAATAATCTCACAAAGATAGTAAATATCTTTGGAAACTACAATCCGATGACGGTCAGGATGCCGGAAATGACGATGGCGAGAACGACTTTGATGAGCTTGGCGCGGAGCCAGGCTCCCTTGCTTTCAGACAGGAGGGGAAGACCGGCATGGCCTTCCTGGACGATACAGTTCGCGATCAGGACGGGAAGGGGGAGCAGGCCGTCGGCGAACATGGTGACGAAGGCCATGTGCGGGCCGGACTGGGGGATCAGGCCGACGAGGATCGCAATCCCTATGCTGAGGGCGGGATGAGCCTTGATCCACTCTCCCAAATCGACATGTTGCTCCAGGAAACCGACCGCCAGCAGGACACCAAAAGTCCAGAGGAATACCTTGAGCGCATGTGGAAGGATATGCAAGAGTCTCTCTTTCAGCGTGTTGCCTCCATCATGCACATCCTTGTTGATATCCTCGATATACTGCACCCCGCCTTTACGGCGTTTGCTGATGGCATCAGCGGTCCATCCGACAAGGAGACCCAGCAGCAGCAAGGCGCCGAAGATCAGGAGTGCCTGTTTGGGGAAGAGAGCCAGCATCAGGAAGGCCTCATCACCGGTCGTGGCGACCATCATGGAGAGCAGGGCGCCGAAGGAGAACATGCCCCGGGCGTACATCGACACGCTGACATAGCCTCCGGCACAGCCTGGAATGACTCCCAGCAGGCCCGAGGCCAGGACCTGGCCGGCGCGGGTGCGTCGCAGGCCGGAAAGCATCCGGCCCTTGAGCGCGAAGTCGAGTGCCTCGATGGCAAGCATCAACGCCGTCACCACTACGGTGATGACGGCCGCTTCTTTCAGGATGTCCCAGAAGGTGTCGATGCTCATTTGATAAATCCGGTAACGTAGAGGTTGACGATGGGCCTGAGCGGCGAGTTGGTGGTGAGGCTCAAGATAAAGAGCGCTTCACCTGAAGGCATGCCTTTGGTGTCGAGCGTGGCTTTGAGGGTTCCTTTGCCACCGGCTTTGATCTTAGGAACCTGCGTGACGCTGATGCGCCGGCTGTCGGAGTCCACCTTGTAGATGACGAGTTCTCCCTTTCCGATATTGGAGGCATCGAAGACGGCTTCAACCTTGGTTCCGGCCTTGACCTGGCCGAAGGTGAAGGTGCTTGAGCTGAACATGGGGTTAGGCCCGGCCGCCCGCTGCTCCCTGGACAGGGAACTGAAGTCCTCTTTTGTGATGGCCCAGACGCCGATGCGTTCCTTGCCGGCACCGATCTCCGGATTGGGATCGGCGACCAGGGCTTCCGTGCCGCGCTCCGGCCGTTTCTCCGTCTTTGCGACCTCGATGGCCTTGTAAGGCTTCCCGTTTACCACCGGAGTGGCGTAATACCAGCTCTTGCCCCAGTGGCTGCGGTCGGTCGTGACCGTATAGGTCAGCGTGGCGGTGCCGCCGGCAGGGATGGTCTCGGGGGATACGCTCAGGGTGAGTCCCTCGTCCACATCCTTGAAACCGATCTTGACCGGAGATTTGCCCACGTTGGCGATTTTGACCTCCCCGCTCTTCTGCTGCCCCTGGAGGATGTTGCCGGCCTTGATCTCAGCGCTGCGAAGGCCCAGGGCCCCGAAATGGATAGGGTACAGTTCGCCGACCGGCAATTCTTTTTCATGCGCGATGCCGCGCAGGTGAAGGACGACCGGTTGTTTGATATCGGAAAAATAGGCGGTCAGGGTCTTGTCGAAAGGATAGGGGCCGTCTTCGTTCTTGAAGGTGGCGGAGATGGTGCCTTTCCCGCCCGCGGGGATGCTTTCTTTCGTCCATTGGACGTCGGTGCATCCGCAAGAGGAGATGACGTTAAGGATGGTGACGGGCGTCTTGGAAATGTTCGTGACGGTATAAGTACAGCTGACAGGGCCCTGTGAGGTCTGGATGTCCCCGAAATCATGGACGATGCGGTCCATCTCGACGCGTCCGCCGAAACGGTTCTGCGCCTGCGCGGCGATCAGGCTGAGCGCGAAGGCCGCCAAGAGAGCGTATGTCTTCATCCTTTTCATAACGTTGCAAAGGTAATGACTTTTTCCTAATCTTGTTTCCTTCGCAAGAATGGGGCCGCAGTGAATTGTTTTTGTTTTCTCAAAAGGGAAATGTATATTTGCACAGTTTTTGATAAGGACTGGAATCACAAACATTAACTTCAATAAAGACTATGGCACACAAAATCAATCCGGAGACTTGCGTCGCTTGTGGAGCTTGCCAGGGTGAATGCCCGACCGGCGCCATCATGGAAGGCGATGTGTACTCCATCGATCCCGACATCTGCATTGACTGCGGCGCTTGCGCCGATGCTTGCCCGACCGGTTCCATCAGCGGCGAGTAGGCGATAGAGGCTTAAGCCCTCGTAATAGCGGAGGCCGGCAATTGCAAGGAACATTCCCCCGTAGGGGTAAAAGTTTCCGTTCCTTGTAATCGCCGGCCTCCGCTATTGTATTCAGTTGTTGACTTTTTTGCTATCTTTGTAAACGATGATACTGGATGACCAGAGGTTGAGAATCTTTGAGGCAGTGGCCCGCGAACGGAGTTTCACCGTCGCCGCTCGCAAGCTGGGACTGACCCAGCCTGCTGTCAGCCAGTGTATCGCCGATCTGGAAAAGCGGACCGGCTCGGTCCTCTTCGACCGCCAGCGGGGTGCCGTCACCCTCACGCCCCGGGGCGAAACCTTCAAACTCTTCGCAGACCGTATCCTCAGACACTATGAAGACCTCGACGTCGTTTTTACCGACTACGAGGCCTTCGCTTCCGTTGCGGAGAAACTCAATTCCATCAAGGACGAGCCCTCCTTCCATCTGTTCAAGGATATCCTTTCGGACAAAGGGCTTTAAAACAAGGCGTCCAACTCCTCGATCTTGAAACGCACGGAGACCACGGAATGCTTCGCG
>JAEEGF012302283.1_pt1 | contig 17967 bp, 14 predicted proteins | sample 9134171 | NCBI WGS metagenome assembly JAEEGF01 (sample SAMN16246542, study PRJNA631951) | gut metagenome | biome: gut microbiome; feature: rumen; material: AP-attached | host: Bos | place: Iran: Karaj | collected 2018-10 | reverse complement strand
AGCGAATTGGGTGACATCGTCTTTGTCGACATCCAGACGGAAGGCGAAACCCTTGCGAAAGAAGAAGTTTTCGGAACCATTGAGGCCGTGAAGACGGTGGCCGATGCGTTCATGCCGGTTTCCGGTGAGGTTTGCGAGGTCAATCCCGCACTCGAAGGCGCTCCCGAGCTGGTGAACTCCGATCCTTACGGTGAGGGGTGGATGATCAAGGTCAAATTCTCCGATCCTTCGGAATTTGATACCCTCCTTTCTGCTGCGCAGTATGAGGAAATAATCTGATTTGTAAAAATCAAAAATGTGATGTGTTCAAGGGGAGCTTCAAACGAAGTTCCCCTTGGTTATTTAAGTCGGGATGACACGACTCGAACGTGCGACATCTTGGTCCCAAACCAAGTGCGCTACCAACTGCGCCACATCCCGAGACAATGCAAAGGTATAAAAAAATTTTGCTTATTCCTTAAAACCCTCTATCTTTGCATTCCCTCCAGAAAGGGTCCGGGGCAGCGCCCCGGTCAATTAGGTGAGGTGGGTGAGTGGCTTAAACCACCAGTTTGCTAAACTGACGTACGGGATTACCGTACCGGGGGTTCGAATCCCCCCCTCACCGCAAAACAGCGCCAAGCATGCTTGAGCGCTGTTTTTGTCCCAGATAGTTTATGGTAGAGAGACCGAAGAATCCCAGCGTGATGAAGCACCTGATCGGCGCAGCAGGTGTCGGGGGTGCCATACTTCTGGGATTCGTGTTGGGTTTGTGGGTGGGGGACCACAACCGGAAGGAGCCGTCGTCTCCGGATCCGGCTGTCGTTGTCGACAGTGTGATGGCCGGGTTTGTCGCGCCGGTCCTCGACACGACTGTGGCGGAGGCTGCGCAGGACACGTTGCCGAAAGTGCCGGAAATCGCTGAAAGCACCAAGAAGGAGCGGGCCGCCGGTATCGAATACCTGACTACGCACAATCGATGGAACCGCGACGAGATGGAGAAGATTCCCTCCCTTCAGGGCTTATGGGATGCTGTGAACCATTATGACCTGGAAACCATCCGCAAATATGCGGAAGTCATGGAATGCCCGCCGCTGACCGCCATTGTCGAAGGTCTCGAACAATCTCAGAAAACAGGCTATTACGCGTCGAAAAACGACCGTAACATCACGCTGAGCACCTACATCCGGCGCCTGCAGCAGTAATCAATAGAATTTCCGGATGAAGGCGTTGTAGTCGGGATTGTTTTCTTTCTCGAGCTTGCGGCGTTCCTTCAGGATCTCGCGCTGTTTTTCGCTCGGATCGACATCTATGTCCCAGCCGTCGACATATTTCCAGTAGAAGTGGTCCGGATAGTTCTTGCGCTTGTCCTTGGTGTTGGACATGTGCTTCAACTCGGCTTCCATCGGCGACTTGTAGCGGCCCAGGCCTTCCGGCGCCTGCGTAATGCCGGCATACCAGGGAACGAATACCTGGCTGCAGGGATGACCCATCGCGTTCCACATCACACAACCTTTGTCGAAACCCATCCAGGCACGCAGCTGGAAGATGGATGAAAGGACCGTGCGGTCGTTGCAGATGCTGTTCTCAAGGTGTCCTTCGGCCGTCGGTTCTTCATGGAGCGAGAGGATGTTGATCATGTCACGCAACGAAAGCTTCTTTTTCGGTACAGCGGCAAACGTACCGGGCTTGTCTTCGCCGAACAGATAGTTCCAGGCCTCTTTGTGACGGGTGATATTGTTCTCGGACAGGAGGGATTTCTCGGAGGCATAGGCCCTGGCGAAATTGAAAGCGCCGTCTTTTTCCGGATCGTACCAGCCGCGCTCGAGCGCATACTCGATCAAGTCTTCACAGCCGGCAAAATTAGTCTCGTCACCCAGATCCACATTTCCGATCACGTAGTAGTTGGGAATGGTCATCACCTGGTCGTCGGGAACCCGCTGGGCCACCCAGTGCTTTCCCTTGACCACCGAGACCACCCAGCCCTCCTGCGGGTCGGCCACGATGTAGGAACGGCCGCTGCCCTTGTAGCCGAAAGTCTCGACCATCGAACCGATAATGTCCACGGCTTCCCGCGCCGAATGCGCGAACTTGGCCACCGAACCGCGGACTTCGTAGAGCACGCCGCCATCCGTGAATTCTCCCTTGTCCTCACGGGACGGGCATCCGTTCGAAGCGATGGATACACCGAACTGGTTCATATAGACATCGGCGACCTCCATCCCGGGAAATTCGCACCAGATGTAGCGCAGGTTCCGGGCGGAAGCAGGAACGACATAGATGTTGAGCATCTGTTCGCCGCTTTCGTCTTCGTTGTGGGCCATCAGGACCGAGCCGTCGACCGTGGCCTGGCGTCCGGCGATGACGGAGAAGCAGTTGTAATCTTGCGCGAGGAGGGTGCCGATGCCACAGAGCAGCAGGGCGAGGGAAATCAGGAGCTTTTTCATCTTTTCAAGAGTTGTGGAACAATATCCTGCCAAAGTTAATAAAAATATCAATCACATTTTGCTATCTTTGCGAGTTATATTTAAAAAGTAAGAAATGGCACTCAAATGCGGAATCGTAGGATTGCCCAACGTGGGTAAATCGACCCTCTTCAACTGCATCAGCTCGTCGAAGGCGCAAGCGGCCAATTTCCCCTTCTGCACCATCGAGCCGAACGTGGGTTCGACCACCGTGCCCGACCAGCGGCTGAATGTGCTGACCGACATCTGCCATCCCAAACGCACCATCCCCGCCACCGTGGAAATCGTGGACATCGCCGGCCTGGTGAAAGGCGCCAGCCGCGGCGAGGGCCTGGGCAACCAGTTCCTGGCCAACATCCGCGAGACCGACGCCATCCTGCACGTGCTGCGCTGCTTCGACGACCCGAACGTGACGCACGTGGACGGCAGCGTCGACCCTGTCCGCGACAAGGAAATCATCGATATCGAATTGCAGATCAAAGACCTGGAAACGGTGAACAACCGTCTCTCCAAGCTGCAGAAACAAGCCCAGACTGGCGGTGACAAGCAGGCAAAGAAGGCCGTGGACGTGCTGCTCCGTTACAAGGAGGTCCTCGAGCAGGGGCGCAACGCCCGCGAGGTGGAGCTCGATAATGCGGAAGACGTGCGGCTGGCCAAAGAGTTCTGCCTGCTGACCAACAAGCCCGTGATGTACGTTTGCAATGTGGATGAAGCTGCTGCCGCTACGGGCAATGCCTATGTCGAGGCGGTGCGCAAGGCGACGGAGGGAGAGAACGCGCAGATCCTCGTGATTTCGGCGAAAATCGAATCGGAGATCGCGGAGCTCGAGGATCCGGAAGAGCGGGCGATGTTCCTGGGCGAGATCGGCCTGGAAGAATCGGGCGTGGTGCGGCTCATCCAGTCGGCCTATGCGCTGCTCAATCTGCAGACCTTCTTCACGGCGGGCGCCGACGAATGTCGCGCCTGGACCATCCGCCGCGGTGACAAGGCGCCGCAGGCAGCGGGAGTCATCCATACGGACTTTGAGAAGGGCTTCATCCGGGCAGAGGTCATCAAGTACGAAGATTTCGTGACGCTGCGCAGCGAGGCGGCCTGCCGGGCTGCCGGCAAGCTGGCCAGCGAAGGGAAAGAGTATGTGGTACAAGATGGCGACATCATGCACTTCCTGTTCAATGTATAATATTTAAATGATTGATAATGAAAAGAGTACTTTTTATTTTGGCTTTGATGCCGGTCCTGCTGGCCGGCTGTAGCAAGAAGCCGGCCCAGAATCCGTATCCCAAGCCGGATTGGTTTACCAACCCTACGTATTTCGAAGAGAAGGACGGGATGTATGAAGAACTGCCCGTGTATGCCAACAGCATCGTGATGGTCGGTGACGACTATATCGACCGGGGTCTCTGGAGCGAGTTCTTCGGTGATACGGCCATCAAGAACAGGGGCATTACGTATGATGCTACGGCACACGTACTGTACCGCATCCACAAGATCGCGCTTGCACAGCCTGCCAAGGTGTTTGTCAGCGTGGGCTGGAATGACGTCCTGAATGACATTCCCCAGGAAGAGATTGTGGGCAACATCGGCAAGATCTTCAAGCAACTGCACAAGCTTTCGCCCAAAACGCATTGCTATTGGATGAATATCGTCTCAACCAGTGGTTTGACAAAGGAACAGACCGGTGTCGTCGACTATGTCAACTGCGAAGTGGCAAAAATGGCGGAAAAGGGTGGCTTTGAAGTGATTGATATCCAAAAGGTATTGCTGGAAGGTATCCAGAACGGGACGTATTCCTGGAACGGCGGCAAGCTGCTCAACGGCGCCGGCTACGAAGCTCTGGCGCAGGCCATTGAGCGTCAGGTCGGCAAAGAGCACCTGAACCATCCGAACGACCGCGACTATCCCCTCGAAGTATCGGATTACTACAAGCACCGCGTGTCGGTCTTCCGCTCGCTTCCCGAGACGGAAGGCAAGATCGTGATGCTGGGCAACAGCCTCAACAACAATGCGGCTTGGGAAGAACTCTTCCCGATGGGCTACATTCTCAACCGCGGTATCAGCGGCGATGTGGTCGACGGTGTCTGCCAGCGCGTCGACGAGATAGCGCCCGACAAGCCGTCCAAGATCTTCCTGATCACCGGCACCAACGACTTCATCAACGATCCCGAAGTGTCGGCCGTGACGGTGTGGGAGCGCTACGAGAAGCTGATCCAGACCATCCGGAAGGAAATGCCCGATGTCAAGCTGTATGTGCAGAGCACTTTGCCGCTCAATCCGAAGTCGAAATTCTACGAAGGTTTCAACCCGCGTGTCGAAGAACTCAACAAGATGCTCGAGGCCGGCCTGGAGCGCTACAACTATTTCTATCTTGACATAGCTTCCCTGCTTTCCGACGAAAACGGTGACCTGGCGGAAGAGAATACGACCGATGGCATCCATCTTTCGGCCATCGGCTACTTCAAGTGGGCTGCCGAACTGGCGAGAGGCATGCGGATGAACCCTAAATTCTAAACTGAACTATGTATCGTACACACACTTGTGGAGAACTCCGGATCAGCAACGTAGGCCAGACCGTCACGCTGGCCGGCTGGGTCCAGAAGAGCCGTCGCATGGGCGGCATGAGTTTCGTGGACATCCGCGACCGCTACGGCATCACGCAGCTGCGCGTCGATGAGACCACCAATCCGAAGGTCAGCGAGACCGTAGCCAGGCTGGGCCGCGAGTTCGTGATCCAGGCTACCGGCGTGGTCGAAGAGCGCCAGAGCAAGAACGAGAAGCTTCCGACGGGCGAAATCGAGATCAGGCTCACCGGTATCAAGGTGCTGAACGCTTCGCTCACGCCTCCGTTCACCATCGAGGATGAGTCCGACGGCGGCGAAGACATCCGTGCCAAATATCGCTATCTCGACTTGCGCCGCGGTCCGCTGAAACGAGCCCTGATGCTTCGTCACCGCATGGCGCACGAAGTACGCAACTATCTCGACAGCAAGGGCTTCATGGAAATCGAGACGCCGTTCCTCATCAAATCGACGCCGGAGGGAGCCCGCGACTTCGTGGTTCCCAGCCGCATGAATCCGGGCGAATTCTACGCACTCCCGCAGAGCCCGCAGACTTTCAAGCAGCTGCTGATGGTGGCTGGCTATGACCGCTATTTCCAAATCGTGCGCTGTTTCCGCGACGAAGACCTTCGCGCCGACCGTCAGCCGGAATTCACACAGATCGACTGTGAGATGAGTTTTGTGGAGCAGGAAGACGTCCTTGACCTGTTCGAGGGCATGATGCGCCACCTCTTCAAGGAAGTCATCGGCGTGGAGATCGCTCCGAAGATTCCGCGGATGAGCTGGTATGATGCCATGGACAACTACGGCAGCGACAAGCCCGACATCCGTTTCGGCATGAAGATCCACGAGATTACGCCGCTGGTACAGGGACATGGTTTCAGCGTGTTCGACAGCGTGGAGTATGTGGGTGCCATCGCCGTTCCCGGCGCCGCCGGCTATACCCGCAAGCAGACCGACGAGCTCACGGAATGGGTGAAACGGCCGCAGGTAGGTGCCAAGGGCCTGGTCTACATCAAGATGAACGAAGACGGCACGATCAAGTCGTCGGTCGACAAATTCTATACGCCGGAGCAGCTCGCTGAGATCGCCGCCGCTGTCGAGGCGCAGAAAGGCGACCTGGTGCTGGTGCTCTGCGGCGCGAAACGCAAGGCCCAGACCATGCTCGGCGTCCTGCGTATCGAGATGGGCAACCGTCTCGGCCTGCGCCATCCGCGCGAATACGCGCCGCTGTGGGTGGTCGATTTCCCGCTCCTTGAGTGGGACGACGAGACGCAGCGCTTCTATGCTATGCACCATCCGTTCACGGCGCCCAAGCCGGAACACCTTGAATTGTTCTACAGCGACAAGAAGGAAGATCTGGAACGTGTCTGCGCCAACGCCTACGACTTCGTGCTCAACGGCGTGGAACTCGGCGGCGGCTCGATCCGTATCCACGATGCGGGTGTTCAGCAGCGCATGTTCGAGGTATTGGGCATCTCGAAGGAAGATGCGGACTACAAGTTCGGCTTCATCATCAATGCGTTCAAGTTCGGCGCTCCGCCGCATGGCGGCCTCGCCTTCGGCTTCGACCGCGTCTGCGCCCTCTTCGGCGGCCAGGAGACCATCCGCGATTACATCGCCTTCCCGAAGAACAACATGGGCCGCGATGTCATGCTCGACGCGCCTTCGCGCATCGATGACGTCCAGATGGACGAACTCTTCCTCAAGAGTACCGCTCCGGAGAAATAGATTTCAAAATAACATGTCGTCGGAGCCCAGGAGATTGAAGGACTTGCGATGATAAGGCGTGACACCGTGCTGCCGGATGGCGGCACGGTGTTCTTCTGTGGGGTAGGCCATGTTGCGGTCCCAGCCGTATTGGGGATACTCTTTCGCGAGCTGGCGCATGTATTCGTCGCGGTGCGTCTTGGCGAGCACGCTGGCGGCGGCGATGGCGCGGACGGTGGCGTCGCCTTTGACGACCGTGTGCGCAGGAACATCGTGCCAAGGCTTGAAACGATTGCCGTCGACCAGTACCATGTCGGGCTTGACGGCCAGCTTGTCCAGGGAGCGTCTCATGCCTTCGATCGAGGCGTTGAGGATGTTGATGCGGTCGATTTCTTCGGCATTGACGGCCGTGACCGCCCAGGCCAGGGCTTCGCGTTCGATGATGGGGCGCAGTTCGTCGCGCTGGGCTTCGGTCAGCTGTTTCGAATCGGTCAGCAGCGGATGGTCGAAGTCGTCGGGGAGGATGACGGCGGCGGCGAAGACGGGGCCGGCGAGGCAGCCGCGGCCCGCCTCGTCGCAGCCGGCCACCCGTGTCCGGGCGCCGGACAGAAGGGCCGCGGCGTCGCACATGCTGCGTGCAGCGTCGGGCTCGATTTCCGACAGGGCAAAGACGTCGGCGACACCGGCTTTTTTCCAGACGGTGGCCGGCAGCGTGCAGCGTCCGCAGACGACTACAGGTTTCTTCTTGTATTTCTTGCTGAGCGACAGGATGCCGCTGATGAGTTTGCCATCGAGGCTCTGGCCGTCGAAGCTGCCTTCGCCGGTGAGGATGAAATCGGCGTCGGCGATTTTCTGTTCGAGACCGGCCATTTCGCCGAAAAGCTGCCAGCCGGGCATCAGCCGCGCGCCGAGCCTGGCGAGGGCTGCGCCCACGCCGCCCGCCGCGCCGCCGCCCGGTAGCGCCGTATCGAGCCCGGCAGCGGCCGCAAAGGCCTCCATCCGCCGTTCCAGCCGCTCGAGCATCGCTGCATCCGCCCCCTTCTGCGGGCCATAGATCATGGTCGCTCCGTTGGGACCCAGCAATGGATTGTCAACGTCGCAAGCAACGACGATCTCAGATCCCCGATCAGGTCGGGGATGACGAAAGGCAGAATCATCGAGGATATCAGACAATGCAATCAGCAGCCCTTCGCCACCATCGTTCGTGGCGGAACCGCCGATGCCGACGACAATCTTTTCGCAGCCGCGCCGGATCGCCTCGGCGAGCAAGACGCCTAGACCGTAGGTCGTCGTCTTCTCGGGATTGCGCTCTTCCGGTGCAAGCATCGCCAGGCCGCAGACTTTCGCCATCTCGATGAACGCCTGTCGGCCCCTGTCGAAGAGCAGCAGCGGCGCCTTCATCGGCCGCATCAAGGCATCGAACGTGTCGATCATCACCCGCTCGCAGGCGCTGTCCATCGCAGCTTCCACCACTTCCATCGATCCGTCGCCGCCGTCGGCCATCGGCAGTTTCACGACCTTCGCCTGCCTGCCGCCTACCATGCAGCGACGTACCGCTGCCTCCAACGCATCCGCCACGTCCGCCGCCGAAAGAGAACCCTTGAATTTGTCGGGAACTATCAAAATATTGTGTATCTTTGTCATAATCGAAGTGTAATCTTACAAAAATACGTAAAATATGAATCCCTACGACATCAAAGGGCCCTATAACCCCAATCCTCCGAAACCCCAGCCCAAGAAGCGGCCGCTTGAGCTCGGCATGGAACAGCTGACCGATGTCGGCCACATCATCGCTGTCGCCTCCGGCAAAGGCGGCGTCGGCAAGTCCACCGTCGCCGTCAACCTGGCCGTCACCATGGCGCGAATGGGATACAAAGTGGGACTGGCCGACGCCGACGTCTACGGCCCCTCCATCCCCAAGATGACCGGCACGGAAGGAGCCATCCCCGAAGTCGAAGTATACGATGAAATGGGGCAGCCCCTGCCCATCGACGCTGAAATCGATGAAAGCTGCAAGGAAATCATCGTCCCCATCACGAAATTCGGCGTCAAATGGATGAGCATCGGCTATTTCGCCCGGCCTGACCAGGCCCTCATCTGGCGCGGTCCCATGGCCTGCAACGCCCTCAAGCAGATGCTTCTGCAGGTGAAATGGGGCAAGCTCGACTATCTGCTCATCGACCTGCCGCCGGGAACCGGCGACATCCACATCTCGCTGGTCCACGACATTCCGCTCAGCGGCGCCATCATCGTCACCACGCCCCAGGCCGTGGCCTTGTCCGACGTGGAAAAAGGTGTCAACATGTTCCGCCATCCACAGGTCGATAAACCCATCCTGGGCATCATCGAAAACATGTCGTGGTTCACGCCGGCCGAACTGCCCGAAAACCGGTATTATATCTTCGGCAAGGACGGTGGCCAGATGATGGCCGACAAATACGGCCTGCCGCTGCTCGGCCAGATTCCGCTTGTCCAGAGCGTCCGTGAAGGCGGCGATGAGGGTGTGCCGGCTGCCCTGGAAGACGGACCGGTGTTCGATGCCATGCGGGAAGCCGTAAAAGCCATGGGAGAATAGCCCGATGGATGGCACTCCCCTGATGGCGCGGCGCATCCGGCGCATCCTCCTGGTCTGTAACAGCTATGACAGTTTCTCCCTCGAGGAGGACGGACGGATCGAGTCCCGCATCGCGAAGGAATATGCAGACCTCAATCTGAGCAATCCGCCCGTGCTGCGGCGCGTGGAAACCACGACCGAAGCCCTGCAAGTTCTGGGAACGGAAGGGCGTTTCGACCTGGTGCTCACCATGTTCTATGTGGGCGCACTCGATGTGTTTGAATTTGCCGCCAGGGCCAAGGAATACGACGCGGGCATGCCCGTGGTGCTGCTCTCGTCTTTTTCAAGGGAAGTGTACCGAAAGATAGAAGATCTGTCAGGGTCTTCTTGCATCGACTATGTGTTCTGTTGGAACAACTCTCCCGACCTGATCATCGCCATCATCAAGCTCCTGGAAGACAGGATGAACGCCGAGGCCGACATCCTTCATTCCGGTGTTCAGGCCATCCTGCTGGTCGAAGACTCGGTCCGCTACTATTCGACCTATCTTCCCATGCTGTACCGGATCATCCTCCGGCAGAACGCCGAATCCCTGAGCGACGCCCTCGGCGAACAGCAGAAGGTCGCCCGCAAGCGTTCCCGCCCCAAGATCCTGATGGCCACGAACTACGCCGAGGCCATCGAACTGTATGAAAAGTACAAGCGGAACCTGCTCGGTGTCATTTCGGACGTAGGTTTCGTGATGAAACGGGGAGACCGCAGCATCGACGAAAAGAGTGATGCCGGCGTGGATCTTTGCCGGCATATCAAGGCCGATGATTTCCGCATGCCGTTCCTGATGCAGTCTTCCCAACTGGGAATGAAGGCGGTCGCGGAGAAGTTGGGCGTCGGATTTCTCTACAAGGCTTCGAAGATGCTCGACCAGGAGATTGGCGAGTACATGGAGCGGGAATTCGGTTTCGGCGACTTCATCGTGAAAGATCACCAGACGGGACGCGAAATCGGACGCGCCCGCGATCTGTATGAATTCGAGAACCTGTTGAAAACCATCCCGGCCGGTGAGTTCATCCGTCTGACGGAAGGGAATTATCTCTCGAAATGGATCTACGCCCGCGGTCTCTTTCCCCTGGGCAAGATCGTGCATCCGCTCCGCAACGAGGACTACGAGACCGTCGAATTGCACAGGGAACATATCATCGCCATCGTTCACGACTATCGCATTTCGCAGGCGCTGGGCGTGGTGGCGACCTTCGATCCGAAGAGCTACAACGATACCATCTGGTTTTCCCGTTTCGGGGAAGGCTCCCTGGGCGGCAAGGCCCGCGGCCTGGCGTTTCTCAATCATATCCTGCAGAAATATGATCTGTACGATGCCTGGGACCAGGTCCGGGTGACGGTGCCGCGAACCCTGGTCATCACGGCCGACTGGTTTGACCGCTTCATCCAGGAAAACGGACTGGGCTACGTCATCAATGCCGACATGACGGATGCCGAACTGCTCTCCGAATTTGTTGCCTCGCCGCTTCCGCGCGAGTTGCTCGAAGCCCTCAGGGCTTTCGTGAGCGTGGTGCGGAGGCCGCTGGCAGTACGCTCTTCCTCTCGCTTGGAAGATTCTTATTATCAACCGTTTGCGGGAGTTTATTCTACGTATATGCTGCCGGGGACAGGCAATGTGGATCAGCAGTTGAGGCTCTTGTCGAAAGCGGTTGCCAGCGTGTATGCCAGCGTTTTCTTCTCTTCGGCCAAAGGCTACATTCTCTCTTCGGGTAACGTCCTGGCGGAAGAGAAAATGGCGATCGTCATCCAGGAAGTCTGCGGCAGTGAAGACGGCGGGTATTTCTTCCCGACCCTGTCGGGTGTCGCCCGCTCCGTCAATTTCTATCCCACGGGCCACGAAAAAGCAGAAGAAGGCATTGCCAAGGTGGCCTATGGTCTGGGGAAGGCTGTGGTGGACGGAGAGCAGGTCCTGCGTTTTTCGCCCCGTCATCCCAGGCATGTCCTGCAGACATCTACGCCCGAGCTGACCATGCGCGACAGCCAGAAAGCCATGTATGCGCTCAGTCTCCGTCCGGAGGAGTTCAAGACATCGGTCGACGATGCCATCAATCTCGTGCGCCTGGATATTTCCGAATGCACACGGTTCCGTTCTTTGGCCAAAGTGGCTTCTACCTGGGACCGGCAGAGCATGCGCATCGTCGATTCAGCCCTTCCCGAAGGCCCCAAGTTCGTGACTTTCGCCCAGATACTCCAATACGACACTTTCCCGCTCGCCAGCATCGTGGACAGGTTGCTGGAAATCACCAAGGCGGAAATGAAGAGCGAAGTCGAGATCGAGTTCGCCGCCGATTTCAAGGAAAACGGGACGGCGGTGTTCACTGTCCTGCAGGTGCGGCCGATCTCGGCTGACACCCGTTTTGCCGATGTCGACTGGAACAAGATCGACACCGACGGCGCCTTCCTCACGTCGGAATGCGCTCTCGGGACGGGCTGGCTGAGCGGTGTCCGGGACGTGGTCTATCTGAAACCTGACGCCTGGGACGTGTTGAAGACCAACGAGATGGCCCGCGAAGTCTCGGCTGTCAACGCCGCTATGCGGGCTGAAGGCAGAAGTTACGTCCTGCTGGGTTTTGGCCGCTGGGGCAGTTCGATCCCTTCTTTGGGTGTCCCGGTGAAGTGGGGCGACATTTCGGAAGCCAAAGCCATCGTGGAATGCGCGCTGGAGCACTTCCGTGTGGAACCCAGCCAGGGGACGCATTTCTTCCAGAACCTGACTTCCTTCAACGTGGGATTCGTGAGCGTGGACCCGTGGGAACGCAAAGGTGACAGCCTCGATTTCAGCGTGCTGGAAGCCTTGCCCGCCGTGCGGGAAACCGAATACCTGCGGCAGGTGCGTTTCCCTTCGGAAATCCGCATTTGCATCGACGGAAAAACCGGTCGCGCCATGATGGGAAATGAAAAATAATCGTTACATTTGCAGGCTATTCCAACGAAATCAATAATATAAACGTTTATATCGATATGAAAAACTACACCACTGAACAGATCCGGAACGTCGTCCTGCTTGGAGGCACGCGGTCGGGCAAGACCACTTTGGCCGAGGCCATGCTTTTCGAAGGCAAAGTGATTGACCGCCGCGGTACCGTAGAAGGCAAGAACACTGTTTCCGACAACACGGAAGTTGAACAGCTCTACCAGCGTTCCATCTATTCCACCCCCCTTTACGCCGAGTTCAAAGACCATAAGCTCAACGTAATCGACGCACCGGGCGCCGACGACTTCGTAGAAGGCGTCGTGCTCGGCCTCCATGTCTGCGAATCGGCCATCATGCTGGTCAACGCCGGACAGGGCGTCGAGGTGGGCACCGAGATCCACGGCCGTTATGCAGAAGACTGCAAGAAACCCGTGATCATCGCCGTCAACCAGCTCGATACCGAGAAATCCAACTGGGACAACACCCTCGACAGCCTGCACCAGGCCTTCGGCGGCAAGCCGGTCGTAATCCAGTTCCCGGTGAACGCCGGCGTAAACTTCGACAGCATCGTCGACGTCCTCAAGATGAAGATGTACAAGTTCAAGGATGAGAACGGCAACTACGACGAAGTCGAGATCCCGGCCGAGTTCAAGGGCAAAGCCGAAGACATGCGCGCCGAGCTGATGGAGAAAGCCGCAGAAGGCGACGAGGACCTGATGATGAAATACTTCGACGAGGGAGAACTTACCGAGGAAGAGATGCACCAGGGCCTGCGCGTCGGATTCGACAAGGGCGAAACCTATCCGGTGTTCTGCGTCTGTGCCAAGAAAGACATGGGTGTCCGCCGCCTCATGGAATTCGTCACCGAATTCTGCCCGGCTCCCGCATTGGACGCCAAGGCTCCGACCTCGCTGTTCGTCTACAAGACCGCGCTGGAACAGCACCTGGGTGACGTCACCTACTTCAAGGTGATGTCGGGCAAGATCACGGAAGGCCAGGATGTCATCAACATGGCCAGCGAGACCAAGGAGCGCATAACTACCCTCTATGCCGTAGCCGGCAAGAAGAAAGAGCGCGTGACCGAGATCGTTGCCGGTGACATGGGTTGCACCGTGAAGCTGAAAGCCGTCAAGACCAACCAGACCCTCAACACTCCGGGTTACGACAAAGTGGTCGATCCCATCACCTTCCCGCCGTTCAAGTATCGCTGCGCCATCAAGGCCGTCGACGAGAAAGACGAAGAGAAACTGGGCGAGGCCCTCAACCGTGCCGGCGCCGAAGACCCGACGCTCCGCATCGAGTACTCCCGCGAACTGAAGCAGACCATCATCAACGGCATGGGCGAGCAGCAGATCAACATCCTCAAGTGGAACCTCAACAACAACTATAAGATCGACGTCGAGTTCATCGCGCCGAAGATCCCGTATCGCGAGACCATCACCAAGGTGGCCAACGCCATGTACCGTCACAAGAAACAGTCCGGCGGCGCCGGCCAGTTCGGTGAGGTACACCTCGTGGTCGAGCCGATCGTGGAAGGTGTCGACACCACGGCCAAATTCAAGATCGACGGCAAGGAGACCCAGCTCAACATCAAGGGCCGCGAAGAATTCGAGTTGCCTTGGGGTGGCAAATGGGAATTCATCAACTGCGTGGTCGGTGGTGCCATCGACGCCAGCTTCATGCCCGCCATCAAGAAAGGTATCCAGCAGCGTCTGGAAGAAGGCCCGCTCACGGGTTCCTACGCCCGCGACATCCGCGTCTTCGTCTACGACGGCAAGATGCACCCGGTGGACTCCAAGGAAATCGCGTTCATCATCGCCGGCCGCAACGCCTTCCGTGAGGCCTTCAAGAACGCAGCCCCGAAGATCCTCGAGCCGATCTACATGGTGGAAGTCATGGTCCCGGCCGACTGCATGGGCGACGTCATGAGCGACATCCAGAACCGTCGCGGCATGATCGAAGGCATGAACTCCGAGAAGGGCTTCCAGATCCTCCGCGCCCGCGTTCCGCTCGCAGAGCTCTACAAGTATTCGACGACCCTGAGCTCCCTGACCTCCGGTCGTGCCACGTTCACCCAGGAATTCATCGAATACCAGCAGGTGCCGGCCGACGTCCAGGACAAGCTGCTCAAGGCCTACGAGGCAGAACAGCAGGAAGAAGACTAGTCTTCCTGATGATTCAGGCCCTTCATATCGACAAATCCTTCGGGACCCTCAGGGTCCTGAAGGATATTTGTTTTACGGCTGCCCCTGCCGAGGTGGTGAGCATTGTCGGTGCTTCGGGCGCCGGCAAGAGCACGCTGTTGCAGATACTGGGTTCCCTTTCACGGCCCGATGCGGGTACGGTCAGGATCGACGGGACCGACATCTTTTCGCTCTCGGACAAGGCGCTGGCCGCCTTCCGCAACCAGAAGATAGGTTTTGTGTTCCAGTTCCATCATCTGCTGCCCGAATTTACGGCTGTAGAGAACGTGATGATTCCGGCGCTGATCGCGAAAGTCCCGCGGGCGGAAGCGAAGAAAAAAGCCGAGGAACTGCTGACGCTGCTCGGGCTGGGGGAGCGTTTCTCACACAAGCCCTCGGAACTCAGCGGCGGCGAGCAGCAGCGCGTGGCGATCGCCCGTGCGCTGGTCAATCAGCCCAAAGTGCTTTTCGCCGACGAGCCCTCCGGCAATCTCGACAGCAAGACAAAAGGAGAGTTGCACAGGCTTTTCTTTGAACTGCGCGACCGTTTCGGCATCACGATCGTCATCGTGACGCACGACAAGGACCTGGCAGCCATGTCCGACCGCGTAGTGGAAATCCGCGACGGACAGATCCTGTAGCGGCCGCCGCCGCAGTCTATTCGCCGTCAGCTTTCTGGAGCTGGCGGCGAATTTTATAATAAGTAGCGTAGGAGCCAAAGCCCGAGGCTTCGATGAGTTCGCCTACGGGGATATTGGGTTTTTCAGCTTTGAGCCGGTCGGCATGGGCCAGGCGGAGCCGGTTCACATAGGAGAAGAAGCCGCCCAGTTCGTTTTTTACCAGGCCGGCGATATAGGTGCGGCTGTAGCCGCAGCGATCGGCTACGTCCTGCAGGGTAAGGTGCGGGTCGAGATAGGCCTCCTGCTCTTCCACGACCGTGATGATGGCTGCCAGCATTTCCGCCTGTTTCTGCTTGGACATGGCGCGCTTGTATACCTGCGTCGTGGTATCGTCCGTTTCTGGAATTGCTGTTTTCGGGTCTTCTACGGGCCGGTTGCGGTTGGGATGGAGCGCGGTGATGACGAAGAGCACGCAGCAGAAGGCGATCAGGATCTGGATGACCGCCAGCACGGCAGGGTTGTTCAGCAGAGCCCCTGCCCAGCAGAACACCATATTCAACAGGACGAGAAAGGTCCAGCGCCGGGCCAGATGGCCAGGATCAGGGCGGCCAGCAAGCCCAGTACGACCGGCACGCCGGCGATGACGGTAGGTTTTCTCCATTGTTTCCACTCCATCACGCTGCCGAAATAGGAGAACAGTAGCAGGATGAAATGGTACAGGGTGACGGGCAGGAAATAAAAGCGTGCCAGGTACCATGCGTCTCCGCTTTCCGGATGCAGCACGTAGGGCAGGAGCGTGAGCGCGCTGAGCCACGCTGCAGTTACTTTCTAACGCCACAAAAATCGGCGTGGAAATGTAAAAAACTGTCAATTGTCGGGATTTTACAAAAAATTTGTGCTATTTTTACGTTGAATTTGAAAGGTTTTGACCAGAGGTTATTACTAATTGCCCAACTTTGCATCAGGAATTTGAACGACACCGAAAAAGCGTATGGTCACCAGAGACGAGATTTACAAAGCGATCCTTCGCGAGGTTGAAGAGCGGCAGGCCTATCTGGATTGCCAACTGACCCTCACATCGCTCTCTGAGAGATGCAAGACCAATCGCACCTACGTGTCCTCGATCCTGACCTCCGAATTCGGAGGGTTCTTTCAGTATGTGAACCGTTGCCGTCTCGCTCACGCCGCCGCCTACAAGGAACACCATCCGGGCGCGTCGGTCGACGAGATCGCCAAGGCTTCCGGTTTCCGCAACAGGCAGACCTATTATAATGCGGTTCACCGGCTGGAAGAAAGCGATGGAATATAATAGAAATTAGTAATAACATTTAAAATCTGTCAATCATGAAAAAGAAAGGTATTATCATTCTGACTTCTGTCGTCGTCGTCTGCGCACTGGGTCTGATCGTTGCTCCCCTGCTCGACTGGAATGTCGAACCCGGCAAGACCAGCGGCAATATCGCCAAATCTTCCCGTTTCTCCCGCAAGACCGCGGATGAAACCGCACTCAGCAACCTGCAGGAACTCATCCTCAACGATGAGGCTTATAAGAATGGTGTCGTGGCCAGCTACGTGGTCATGCAGACCCGCGCCAAACAGTTCGACGCCCTCGTGGACATGTCGAACGAAGTCGCCGGTGACATCAAGGACTTTGACGGTGTGCTCAAGGACATGAACAAGGCCAAACCGATGATCGACAACGTCTGCGCTTCGCTGGCTGCCGCCGGTGAAGACCTGAACGGCGCCTTCAGCGGAGAAAACCGTCCCGACCTGGCCCAGAATACCATCAACGCTTCGCTGGCTTACACCACCCTGCAGAAGCAGAACAGCCTGGCCGACCGCTTCATCGCCACGACCGACAACTACCTGAAGAATAATGAAGGCAGCAACGAGCTCAAGTTCGTCCGCGACCAGTGGGTGGACTACCAGCGGATGACCGCTGCCCTGGAAGGCGACAAGAAAGCTGTCGAAGAACTCGAGAACAAAGGCTACAAGCTGAATCCCGAACAGACCGCCTCTACGCTGAACCAATTTACCGTGGGCCAGGTCATGGATATCTATGATGGCGCCGTGATGAGCCATGCGTTCGAGATGGACGGCGCGGTAGCACATTCCCTCACTCCGGATGCGATCAAGTGTGTCCTAGTAGCCGGCTACATCAACACCGATAGCAACTTGGGTCAGAATATCGATATCGATATGCCGCTCGGCCAGTTCTCCAGAGAGATTGTAGCCAATTCCGACATTTTCGAACAGGCGGTGAATTCATGGCAAACGGCCGGTTACGCTGGCGACACGGAGTTCCTCGGCAACATGGATGTGGTGAAAAACGGTGCTGGCGAAATTGACAAGGCCCTCGGCAATGTAGATGTGGTTAAAGGCACCAGCGAAATTGACAAGGCCCTCGGCAATTTTGGGATGGTAGGTCTTTCGCCGGAAGTCATGAGGAACTTCGATACTTTTGTCGGTAGCATCCCTGCATCGAGCATGGAAACCGTCGGCTATGACGTCAACAGGGGTATCAACGCCATCGCCACGGGCGACGCCGATGCTCTCGGTCACGGTTGGAAGATCTGGGAATAATCAACAAATAACCATGAACATGCGCAAACCCCTGCTCGTACTGCTGATCCTCCTGCTGCTTCCTGCAGCATCGAAGGCACAGAGCAGAACCTACTACCAGTACAAAACGGATGACGCCCGGCTGGTGTTCTTCGACAAGAACCTCTCGCGCTACATCCCACACATGGTGCGCATGTTCCAGAACGGCAAGGCGCTTCACGGGCAAATCTGGACGACAGATTCCGTGTATGTCCCGGAAGCGCCCCTGCTGCTTCTGACAGACTGGGAAGACGACGGCAACGGCGGAGCAACGCCGCTGCCGCGTTCGTTTATCCAGATCGGCATGGCTCCGCTGAACATGTCGTATT
>JAEEGF012467141.1_pt1 | contig 17969 bp, 18 predicted proteins | sample 9134171 | NCBI WGS metagenome assembly JAEEGF01 (sample SAMN16246542, study PRJNA631951) | gut metagenome | biome: gut microbiome; feature: rumen; material: AP-attached | host: Bos | place: Iran: Karaj | collected 2018-10 | reverse complement strand
AAATAATGAGTGAAGAAGTAGTAAGCAAAAATTTTATCGAGCTTGAAATCGATAAGGACTTAAGGGAAGGGGTTTACGATCACGTTTGTACACGTTTCCCTCCAGAACCTAATGGATATTTACATATAGGACATGCAAAATCTATCATCTTAAACTATGGCCTTGCCAAGAAATACAATGGTGAGTTCCATATGAGATTTGATGATACAAATCCTACAAAGGAAAAGATAGAGTTTGTTGATTCTATCAAGGCTGATATTCAGTGGCTTGGTGCTGATTGGGGCGAGCATCTTTATTTTGCATCTAATTACTTTGATAAGATGTATGAGGTTGCAGTTGATCTTATTAAGAAGGGTCTTGCATATGTCTCAGATCTTACAGCAGAGGAAATGAGAGAGTATCGTGGTGACTTTGAGCACCCAGGTAAGGAAGATCCTAATCGCAATCGTTCCGTAGAAGAGAATCTTCAGATGTTTGAGGATATGAAGAACGGCAAATACGAGGATGGAAGCCATACACTCCGCGCTAAGATTGATATGGCATCACCTAACATCAACATGCGTGATCCAATCCTTTACAGAGTAGCCCATATGACACATCACAACACAGGTGATAAGTGGTGCATCTATCCTATGTACGATTTTGCACATCCACTTGAGGATGCCTTCGAAAATATTACACATTCTATTTGTACACTAGAGTTTGAAGATCACAGACCTCTTTATGACTGGGTAGTTAAGTCAGCTGGCTTTAAGAATCCACCTCGTCAGATTGAGTTTGCTAAGATGTATCTTACAAATGTTGTTACAGGTAAGCGTTATATTAAGAAGCTTGTTGAGGATGGTATTGTAGATGGATGGGATGATCCACGTCTTGTATCTATCGCAGCACTTCGTCGTCGTGGTTTTACACCAGAGTCATTAAGAAAGTTTGTTGAGCTTTCTGGTGTATCAAAGGCTAATTCATCATCAGATTATGCAATGCTTGAGTACTGCATCCGTGAGGATCTTAAGACTAGCCGTAGCCGTGTAATGGCAGTACTTGATCCTGTAAAGCTTGTTATTGATAATTATGAGAGTGATGATGTAGAGTGGCTTGAGGCTCCTAATAACTTAGAGAATCCAGAGCTTGGAAGTCGTCAGGTTCCATTTGGTAAGGAGCTTTACATCGATAGAGAGGACTTTATGATTGAGCCTCCTAAGAAATACTTCAGACTTTATCCAGGAAACGAAGTACGCCTTATGAATGCTTACTTTGTTACTTGTACATCATATGAGACTGATGAAAATGGCAATGTTACTTGCATTCACTGTACTTATGACCCAGCTACAAAGGGTGGAGATGCTCCTGATGGCCGCAAGGTAAAGGGAACAATTCATTGGGTAGCAGCAAAGACTGCTCTTAATGCAGAGGTTCGTCTCTACGAAAATATTGTAGACGAGGAAAAAGGAGTGTATAATGAAGATGGTAGTTTGAATCTCAATCCAAACTCACTAACAGTTCTTAAAAACTGTCTTGTGGAGCCATCTTTAAAGGATGCAAAGGCCTACGACAGTTTCCAATTTGTAAGACAGGGATTTTTCTGTGTTGATGCAAAAGATTCTAAGGAAGGTGCATTAGTATTTAACAGAATTGTATCTTTGAAGAGTTCATTTAAGTTACCAAATAACTAATTGTTAACCAACAAGAAAAGGACGAGTTATGAATTTACTTTCTGGAATGGAAAAGTTCGGCTTTTCGATGGACGGAGAGCTGGATATTTTGGCTGATGAAAAGCCAAAAGCAGGGGACAAAGCTGGAGCAAAGGCTGCAGCACCAGTGGTTAAGCAGGAAAAGGACTTTGTCATTGATAAGAAGATTCGTTGTCCAGTATGCGACAAGGAATTTCCAATTAAGGCAGTCCTTGCTACAAAGCTCAAAAGATTAGAGCCAGATTTTGATTTGAGGCCTAATTATGAGCATATTGACAAGATTAAATACGATTTTAATTCTTGCCCAAATTGCGGATTCTCCGCTTTGGATACTACATTCTCAAAGATTGATACAGCTCGTGTGAAGCTTATCAGAGCTGAGTTTTGCCCAAGTTTCAAGCCTCAGCCTAATGAGACCCTTCCAGAGACATATTCTTATGAATATGCTATAGAGAAATTTAAGCTAGCTCTTATATGCACTATGAAAAAGAAGGCTAAGATGTCTGAAAAGGCTTATGTTTGTCTTAAGATTGCATGGCTTAGACGTGCACAGCTAAAAGAGCTTGAAGGTGATAAAGAAGCTGATCCTAAGATTATCGAAATGGTTAAAAAGGAGTATGATGGCTTTTATATTCAGGCCTATGAAGGCTTTATGAAGGCTATTTCTTCAGAAACTCCACCTTATTGTGGAATGGCTTCAGAGGCAGTTGATTTTATGCTGGCTAATATGTCTATCTACTATAAGAAATATGATGCCGCTATGAAATTAGTTGCCAGACTTATTCAATCACCTAGTACATCCCGAAAGCTCAAGGATAAATGCGTAGACTTGAAGGATGAAATAACAGCAAAAGCTGCGGCAGCCAAAGCGGCAGCGGCAAAGAGCGAATAAAGACGTAGGGACCACATATCATTTCGATATGTGGTCTTAAAATGTATAGAGGTACACTATGAATTGGATTAAATATTCCATTAATACAACTACAGATGCAGAGGATTTTGTTGGAGCTGCTCTTATGGAGCTTGGCATCCTCTCTATCGAAATCGAAAATAACATTCCTGTTGACGATGGAGATAGACAGGGGGGAGTTTTTGAAGAGCTTCAGCCAGACTTGCCAGAGGACGAAGGCCTTTCAGAGGTTTCTTTTTATTTAGGTGAGGATGATGACCACGAATCACTTCTTTTACAGGTTAAGGCGGCACTTGAAGAACTGAAGGAGACTATGGATATCGGCGAAGGTACCATCGATACTTCAGTTACAAAACAGGAGGATTGGATCAATAATTGGAAACAATTCTTCAAATCATTTTATATTGATGATATTCTTATAAAGCCTACCTGGGAAGAAATTGCTGATAAGGATAAGGGCAAGATTTTTGTTGAGATTGATCCCGGAGTTTCTTTCGGTACAGGAAAGCATGAAACTACACAGCTTTGTATACGCCAGCTAAAGAAATATCTTAAGCCTGGGGATGAAATACTTGATGTAGGCTGTGGCTCAGGTATTCTTTCAATTATTGCCAATAAATTATTAGATGGGAAATGCCATTTAGTAGGTACAGATATTGATGAGGATTGCATCACATCCACCTATGAAAATTTTCAGGTAAATCATATAGATAAAACAGCAGGAGATTTCTACGTTGGAAATCTTATTGATGATAAAGATTTACAGGATAAAGTGGGATACGAAAAGTACGATGTTGTGGTAGCTAATATTTTAGCTGATATAATAATTGCTATGGCACCGGCTATTCCACCTGCTATGAAGGATGGAGCATACTTCATCACTTCAGGAATAATCGATTTTAAAGAAAACGAAGTTAAAGAGGCACTAGAGTCAGTTGGGCTTAAGATTCTAGAAATTAATCATCAGGGCGAGTGGGTTAATATTACTGCTCAGAAATAAGAGAAAATATGCAACAGGTATTTGTTAATGAACAGCCGATAGATGGCAAATTTAATATAACAGGTCAGGACGCACATCATCTCACTAAGGTTGTACGTTTGCGTCCAGGAGAAAAGATTCGTGTTTCTGTTTCTGATGGTTCTAATTACATTTGTGAAGTATCGGATTATATAGAAAAGGATTTGGTAGCCACTGTTGTTGAGGAGGTTCCATCCACAGAGCTTCCCAACAAGATATATCTCTTTCAGGCTATTCCTAAAGGAGATAGGATGGAGACCATTATTGAAAAATGTGTGGAGCTCGGGGCTTACGAGATTATTCCGGTAGAGATGAAGAATTGTATAGTCAAGCTGGATGATAAGAAAAAGAAATCTAAGGTGGAGCGTTATCAATCTATTGCTAAATCAGCAGCAGAACAGTCTAAACGTTCAATTATACCTGGCATTCATTCTGTAATGTCCTTTAAGGAAGCCTTTGAATATGCCAAGTCTTTGGATGTAATATTACTTCCTTTTGAAAGCAAAAATGGTATGAAGGACACCTATGATTGTCTTGCTGGTTTGAAAAAGGGCCAAAGCATAGGAGTGTTTATTGGGCCAGAAGGTGGATTTGCTCCAACTGAAATAGAAATGGTAGAAGATTCAGTTCAGCTTATATCGCTTGGACATAGAATACTTAGAACTGATACAGCAGCAATATGCTCACTTAGTATGTTGATGCTTAAATGCGAGGAATTTTAGAAATGATATATTTTGACAATTCAGCCACTACAAGATGCGCTGATGAAGCAGTTGCTATTATGAATAAATGCCTTTTGGAGGATTTTGGAAATCCTTCTTCTCTACATAACATGGGGGCAAAGGGCAAGGATTATCTAAAAGAATCTAGAGAAATAATTGCTGGTATTTTAAAAGTGCAGCCTAAGGAGATTTACTTTACATCAGGTGGTACAGAAGGAAATAATCTTGCTATCAAGGGCGGCGTTAATGCGAAAAAAAGACGTGGCAATCACATTATAACTACTAAAATAGAGCATGCATCTGTACTTAATCCAATGAAGGCCTTTGAAAAAGAGGGCTTCGATGTTACTTATCTAGGAACAGATGAATACGGCGTTATTAATTTGGATGAATTAAAATCAGCATTACGTGAGGATACAATCTTTGTTTCCATTATGATGGTAAATAATGAGATTGGTGCTTTGCAGCCTATCGATGAGGCAGCGAAGATCGTTAAGTCATTTAATAAAGATATTATTTTCCATGTGGATGCTATTCAGGCTTTTGGCAAGCTTCGTATTTTACCTAAGAAATTAAATATTGATCTTCTTACTGTTAGCGGTCATAAAATTCACGGTCCTAAGGGCTCGGGATTTATTTATATTAATGAGGCTATATACAATATTATGGTTCCTCAGATTCTTGGTGGAGGTCACGAGAGGGGAATGCGTTCTGGCACAGAAAACGTTCCAGCTATTGCAGCTCTTGGCGTGGCAGCTAAAATGGCATATGAAAACCTTGACGAGAATCAAAATCACTTGTATGCTATGAGACATCGTTTGATTGAGGGTGTTTCTTCCATTGAAGGTGTTAGTGTAAATGGACATCTAGATAATAATAGTGCTCCACAGATAGTTAGTGTTTCCATAAAAGGAAATCGTACTAGAGCGCAGGTTATATTAAATGCGCTTCAGGATAATTATGGTATATATGTATCAGCGGGTTCTGCTTGCTCCTCTAATAAGCCGGCTATCAGTGAGACACTTAAATCTATTGGCCTTGAAAAGGATTTATTAGAGCGTACAATTCGCTTTAGCTTCTGTCCTGAAAATACAATGGAAGAGGTTGAAGCAGCCATAAAGGCGCTTACAGAATTAGTTCCAATGATGACATTATAATTTTTATATACATAGAAAGGATATTATGACTTACCAGGCATTTTTAATTAAGTATTCAGAAATCGGTGTTAAGGGAAAGAATCGATTTATGTTCGAGGATGCCCTTGTGCGCCAAATAAAGAGAGCTCTCTATGAGGTAGAGGGTAAATTTGTTGTTAAAAAGCAGAGCGGTCGTATTTTTATCTCTGTTGAGGGAGAGTACGATTATGATGAGGCTGTTAAGGCACTTCAGCATGTATTTGGTATTAGTGCTATTTGTCCTACAGTAGTAGTTCCTGATGAGGGATTTGATGCTCTTGCAGATGCTGTTATCAAATATGTAGACGAAGAGTTTGAAGATAAGAACTTTAGCTTTAAGGTTATGGGACGTCGTGCTAACAAGCAGTATCCAATGACTTCTATGGAGGTTGCTGCTGAAGTAGGTGCACGTCTTCTTGCTGCATTCCCAGAGATGCATGTTGATGTTCACAATCCAGATAAAATCATTTACGTTGAAGTAAGAGAGAACATGGCAATTTACTCTACAGAGATTCCAGGTCCTTGCGGAATGCCTGTTGGTACAGCAGGAAAGGCTATGCTTCTTCTTTCAGGTGGTATAGATTCACCTGTTGCAGGTTATATGATTTCAAAGCGTGGTGTTTCGCTTTCAGCTACATATTTCCATGCTCCACCTTATACCTCAGAGCAGGCTAAGCAGAAGGTTGTTGATCTTGCAAAACTTGTTGCAAAGTATTCTGGTCCTATCGATTTACATATTGTAAACTTTACAGATATCCAGCTTTATATTTATCAGCAGTGCGCACATGAGGAGCTTACTATTATCATGCGTCGCTATATGATGAGAATAGCAGAGCATTTCGCTAAAGAGAACGATTGTCTTGGACTTGTTACTGGAGAGTCTATCGGTCAGGTTGCATCACAGACAATGCAGTCACTTAATTGCACAAATGCAGTATGTTCGCTTCCTGTTTACCGTCCACTTATTGCTTTTGACAAGCAGGACATCGTGGATATTTCAGAGAAGATTGATACTTATGAGACTTCAATTCTTCCTTATGAAGATTGTTGTACAATTTTCGTTGCTAAACATCCTGTTACAAAGCCAAAGCTTGAGGCTATCGAAAAGCACGAGCATAATCTTGATGAGAAGATTGATGAGCTTATGAAGCAGGCTATTGAGTCAGTAGAGATTATAAAAGTAAAATAGTACAAAAAAAGACCAGACATTAAGTCTGGTCTTTAGAATTACTTTTTAAGGTAAAAAGGATTAAACGATATAATCCTTTAATGTAGACATTACATCTTCTGCATCGCCATCAGCGTGAACAGTAAGATCGATTGGCTTAGAAAGATCAAGAGAAAAAATTCCCATGATAGACTTAGCATCAATTACATAACGTCCACTAACAAGATCAAAGTCATAATCGAACTGGCTGATAGTATTAACAAATGACTTTACCTTGTCAATTGAATTAAGAGAAATCTGAACTGTTTTCATCTTATATGCCTCCTCCGTGAATTTATGTTGAATACAGTTTTTATACTATAGCAATGGTACTCAAAAGTCAACAAACTCTTGCACTTTTAAATGATTTAGAAAGGTTTTTAATACAATGAAGAAGGCTGCTTTACACAACCTTGGATGTAAGGTTAACGCATATGAAACAGAGGCCATGGAAGAGCTTCTAAAAAAGGATGGTTTTACCATCGTTGGATTCGATGAAATTGCTGATGTGTATGTTATTAATACATGTTCAGTTACAAATATAGCTGATAGAAAATCTCGCCAGATGATTCATAAATGTAAAAAGCTTAACCCTACTGCTTGCGTAGTTGCTGCTGGATGCTATGTCCAAAATTTTGGTAAAGAAGTAGCAGATGAGCTGGGGGCAGATATTATTCTTGGAAATAATAAAAAGAATGAATTAGTAGAGAAAATTCACCAGTACTTTGAAGGGCTTGATTCTTCTGATGGCCCTATCCTAGACTGGATTGATATAAATGAAGGCAATGTATCATACGAAAACATGCATATTGAGAAGGACTCAGAACACACTAGAGCTTTTGTAAAAGTTCAGGATGGGTGTAATCAGTTTTGTAGCTATTGCATCATTCCTTTTGCACGTGGTCGTATCAGAAGCCGTGCTATTGAAGACGTGGTAGAAGAGGTTACAGGTCTTGCTACAAATGGCTACAAGGAAGTGGTTATTACTGGAATTCATCTTAGCTCATATGGCAACGGTACAGATTATAATCTTGCTGATTTACTTGAAGCCATTGAAAAGATTGATGGAGTAGAAAGAATTAGACTTGGTTCACTTGAGCCTCAGATTGTTACAGAGGAGTTTGCGAAAAGAGTATCAGCTCTTTCGAAGATGTGTCCTCATTTCCATCTTTCTCTTCAGTCAGGTTGCGATTCGGTTTTAGTTAGAATGAACAGAAAATACACAATTGAAGAGTATACTAGAGGAGTAGAAATTCTTAGAAAGTATTTCGAAAATCCCGCTATTACTACGGATATTATCGTTGGATTCCCTGGAGAAACAGAAGAAGAATTCAATATTACTGCATCTTACGTTAAGGATATAGCTTTTTATGAATTACATGTTTTTGCATATTCAAAGCGTAAAGGAACAAAGGCTGCAACAATGCCCGGACAGCTTACAAATGCTGTTAAAAAGGAGAGAAGCGCAAAGCTTATTTCTATTGGAAATGAAACAACTGAAAGCTATAGAATGTCTTTTGTTGGAAAAGAGCTTGATATTCTTTTTGAAGAAAAAGCTGTAATAGATGGGAAAGAATATTTTATTGGATTTTCTAGAGAGTACATTAAGTGTGCTATTTTAGCGGAAGATTCAAAGGACTTTACAAATGTTATTTTAAAGGCAAAAGGTACTGTTTTATCTAAGGATAAGCAATACTTGATTGTTGAAATCTAAGACTTTCTATATTACAATTAAGTTGAAAATTTTTTATAGTTGTGCGGTTTTAGGAGACGAGGTATATATGGCAGATTTAAGTAACACACAATATTTTAAGGTTCAAAAGGATAATCCTGTTGGTGTAAAAGAAGTGATAGAGCAGGTATACAGTGCTCTTACGGAAAAGGGATACAATCCTGTGAATCAGATAGTAGGATATATTATGTCCGGAGATCCTACATACATCACCAGCCATAATAATGCCCGTAGTCTTATTATGAAAGTTGAACGTGATGAGCTCGTAGAGGAGCTTCTTAAGGAATATATTACTAGTGAGAGCTGGAGTAAGTAAATGAGCAGGATTCTTGGTCTTGATTATGGGACAAAAACAGTAGGGGTCGCTATTAGTGACCCTTTACTTTTGACTGCGCAGGAATTTGAAACTATCACTCGTGAAAGGGCCAGCGCACTTCGCCATACCCTTGTTAGAATCAAAGAGATATGCGAAGAATATCAGGTTGAAAAGATTATTTTAGGTTATCCTCGCAATATGGACGACAGCGAGGGCTTTCGTTGTGAAGATACACTTGAATTTAAAAAGCTTTTAGAGAAGCGTGTAGATATTCCAATAGAACTTGTTGATGAGCGACTTACTACCGTATATGCGGATGAGATTCTTGAGGAATCTGGTGTTGCAAAAAAGGATCGAAAAAAGGTTATCGATCAAATTGCAGCCGCGATAATACTTCAAGATTACTTGGATAATAAAATTAGCCAGTAGATATCAAGATTATATAATTGTTAAGCGAGACATCTAGTCCAGGGGACAATTATATGGCTTGATATGGTAACTGGCAGACTAGGAGTAAGCATGGAAAAGATTATTTTATCCGGAGAAGATGGAGAGGATATTGAGTTTTTTGTATTAGAAGAAACTGTAGTATCTGGAAATAAATATCTTCTTGTATGTGACAGTGAAGATGAAAATGAAGATGCAGAAGCAGCTATTTTGAAAGAGGTTTCTGCCGATGGCGATGATGTTATCTACGAATTTGTTGAAGATGATGTTGAGTTTGATGCTGTTGCAAAATTATTTGGAGAATTAGTTGGCGACGAAGCTGACATTGAAATGTAGACTATTAATAATGCACTTGAATTAGGAGGTTATTTTTTGAAAAAGAAAACTGAAAAGCCAGCTGAAAGGCTGAAGATTATTCCACTTGGTGGTCTTGAGCAAATCGGCATGAATATTACTGCTTTCGAGTATGGAGACAGTATTATTGTTGTGGATTGCGGACTTTCATTTCCTGAGGATGATATGTTGGGCGTGGATCTGGTTATTCCAGATATATCATATCTGAAAGACAATCAGGATAAACTCAAGGGATTCTTTATTACTCATGGTCACGAGGACCATATTGGCGCTATTCCTTATGTTTTTAAGGATTTAAACGTATGCCCAATTTATTCAACAAAGCTAACCAATGGTCTTATCGAGCACAAGTTAGAAGAGCACAAGATGCTCACTAAGGTAAAGCGTAAGGTTGTAAAATATGGTACACATATTAATGCAGGAGACTTTAGAGTAGAGTTCATTCGTACAAATCACTCTATTCAGGATGCGGCAGCACTTGCTATTTATTCACCTGCAGGTATTGTTGTACATACAGGAGACTTTAAGGTTGATTACACACCTGTTTATGGTGATCCTATCGACCTACAGCGACTTGGTGAAATAGGCAAGAAGGGTGTTCTTGCTCTTATGTGCGATTCTACAAACGCAGAGCGTCCAGGCTTTACTGCCTCAGAAAAGACAGTAGGTAAGACTATTGATTCTATTTTTGCTGATAATACAACTAGCCGTATTATCATTGCTACATTTGCGTCAAATGTAGACCGTGTTCAGCAGATTATTAATTCTGCTGATAAATATGGACGTAAGGTTTGTGTGGAAGGTCGTTCTATGGTTAATACCATTGATACAGCTCAGAAGCTTGGCTATCTTCACATTCCAGACAATACACTTATTGATATCGAATCATTAAAGGCATACCCAGATGAGAAGATTGTTCTTGTTACAACAGGTTCTCAGGGAGAGTCTATGGCAGCACTTTCCAGAATGGCTAATGGTACTCACAAAAAGGTACAGATTAAGTCTGGCGATATGATTGTATTTTCATCTCATCCAATTCCTGGAAATGAAAAGGCTGTTTCAAATGTTATTAACGATTTGACAATGCGCGGTGCTCAGATTGTTATGCAGGATGTTCACGTATCTGGACATGCTTGTGCTGAGGAGATTAAGCTTATTTATTCCCTTGTTCGCCCTCAGTTTGCAATTCCAGTTCATGGAGAGTTCAAGCATCTTACAGCTCAGGCTAGAATTGCCGAGTCACTTGGATGGGATCACGACCACATCAAAATCATTCGTTCAGGTGATGTTTTAGAGCTTGGAGACAATTACTCTAAGATTGCAGGACATGTTCACACTGGTGCTATTATGGTTGATGGTATTGGTGTCGGTGATGTTGGCAATATCGTACTTCGTGATAGACAGAAGCTTGCAGAAGATGGAATTATTATTGTAGTTCTTACTTTGGATAGTGCTTCTGGAACAGTTCTTGCTGGACCTGATATTGTATCACGTGGTTTCGTATATGTTAGAGATTCTGAGGATCTTATGGACAGTGCCAGAGCGGTACTTTCTGATACTGTGGAGGTTCTTCAGGAAAAGAATATTACAGATTGGAACAAGATTAAATCAGATATCAGGGATAACCTTTCTGATTTCGTATGGCACGAGACACAGAGACGTCCTATGATTATTCCAATCATAATGGAAGTATAAAATGATAGTTGACGAGAGATATACTACTTATCTGAATAGCCTTTATCCGGAGCTTAGCCCTGTGTTAAAGGAGATTCAGAAGGAAGCTTTAGAAAATTTTGTGCCTATCATCAGGCCTGAGACTGTTAATTTACTACAGCTTCTGGTTAGGATGAATAGACCAAAACGTATCTTGGAAGTAGGGGCTGCAGTTGGTTTTTCTGCAAATGTTATTGCGGAGACAGCTGGTGATGATTGTGTTATTACAACCATCGAAAATTACGAGCCTCGAATTCCTATCGCAAATGCGAATTTCAAAAGAACCGGAAGAGATGACCAAATCACTTTGTTAGAAGGTGATGCTATGGATATACTTCCTACCTTGGAAGGCCCTTTTGATTTTATATTTATGGATGCAGCAAAAGGTCAGTACATTAATTTCTGGCCTGAAATAAAAAGGCTTATTGCTGATGATGGCATTATTGTTACTGATAATGTATTACAGGATGGGGATATTATTGAGTCCAGGTACGCAATTACAAGACGTAATCGTACCATTCATAAGCGAATGAGAGATTATCTCTATGAGCTGACTCACGATGAAGGTTTTACTACTACGATTCTTCCTTTGGGAGATGGCGTTAGTATCAGCGTGAAAGGAAAGAAATGAGAGAAACAGAATTATTAGTTCCTGCAAGCAGTCTTGAGGTACTTAAGGTTGCTGTTATTTATGGAGCAGATGCAGTTTACATTGGTGGTGAGGTTTATGGTCTTCGTGCAAAGGCCAAGAACTTCTCAAAAGAGGATATGATTGAGGGCATTAAGTTTGCTCACGACCATGGTGTTAAGGTTTATGTTACGGCAAATATTCTTGCTCATAACGAAGACCTTGCTGGAGTTAGAGAGTATTTTGAAGAGCTTAAGGAAATTGGTCCTGATGCACTTATTATTGCGGATCCTGCAGTATTTATGCTTGCGAAAGAAATTTGCCCAAATATTGAGCGTCACGTTAGTACTCAGGCTAATAATACAAATTATGGTACATACAAATTCTGGTATGATCTTGGGGCTACAAGAGTAGTTTCAGCCAGAGAGCTTTCTCTTAAAGAGATTAAAGAAATTAGAGCAAATATTCCTGATGATTTAGAAATTGAAACATTCATTCATGGTGCAATGTGTATTTCTTACTCAGGCCGTTGCCTTCTTTCAAATTACTTTACCGGCAGAGATGCAAACCACGGAGAGTGTACACACCCTTGCCGTTGGAAGTATGCTGTTGTTGAGGAGCAGCGTCCAGGCGAATATCTTCCTGTAGAGGAAAATGAGAGAGGTACATACATCTTCAATTCAAAGGATCTTTGCATGATTGAGCATGTTCCTGATTTATTAGATTCTGGTATCGACAGCTTCAAAATCGAAGGTCGTATGAAGACAGCTCTTTATGTTGCTACTGTTGCACGTACTTATCGCAAGGCGATTGATGATTGCAAGGAATCAGAGGAAAAATATCTTGCTAATTTAGATTGGTACAAGGAGCAGATTGCAGCTTGCACATATAGACAGTTTACAACTGGATTCTTCTATGGCAAACCATCTGAAGAATCACAGATTTATGATAATAATACATACAATATCGGTTATACCTATTTAGGTATCTGTGGCGCTGCTGATAATCAGGGATACTTTGAGATTGAGCAGAGAAATAAATTTTCAGTAGGCGAAACTATTGAAATTATGAAGCCAAACGGAGATAATGTAGAAGTGGAAGTACTAGGAATTAAGAATGAGGATGGTGAGGATATGGATAGTTGTCCACATCCAAAGCAGAAGCTTTTCATTAAGCTTAGCGTTACACCTGATGAGTTCGATCTTCTTAGACGAAAAGAAGCATAAATTATTACGAGGAGAATACAATGGCAGAAAAATATGTTGCTTATGTGGGTACTTACACTCATGAAACAAGCGTCGGTATCTATGTATATGATGTTAATCCTGACACAGGAGTTCTTACAGAGCAGAGCGTTGCTCCAATCAACAATCCTTCAGATATTATGAATTCAAAGGACGGCAAGTTCCTTTATTCAATAGCTGATGAAGGTGTTGCAGCCTTCAAAATTCTTGAGAATGGTGATCTTGAGAAGATGAATCAGGAATGGGTTGGCGGTATGCGTGGCTGCAATCTTTGCGTTGATTCTCAGAACAGATACTTATTTGTAGCTGGCTATCACGATGGTCGTGTTACTATGATGAAGCTTAATGAGGATGGAAGCATCGGTGGTATTGCTGATGGTATTTTCCATCAGGGTATTGGAAAGTCTGTTGCGGACAGACCTTTATATCCACACTGCACTTGTGTAGAGCTTACTCCAGATGAGAAGTATCTTTGTGCAGTAGAGAATGGTCTTCATCAGATTAAGATTTACGAGGTAGACTATGAGGCTGGTAAGCTTCGCCTTGCAGATATTATCAGATGTCCAATGGGTTCAGCTCCACTCAAGATGAAGTTTTCTCACGATGGACAGTATGCATATGTTGTTACAGAGATGTCAAACGAGATTTTAGTTTATGATTATCACATTATCGGGGACCGTCCAGATTTCGAAAACATCCAGACTGTTTCACTTCTTGTAGGTGTAGATGAAGAAATTTCTACAGGAACAAATATTAAATTTGGTGATGATGATAAGTTCTTATATGCAAGCGTTGATGGTCTTAATGCTGTATGTATGTACAAGAGAAATCCAAAGTCTGGTAAGATTGAATATTTCTCACACAACTTTATAAGTGGTGATTATCCAAAGAGTTTTGCAGTATTACCTAAGGATAAATATTTTGTTTCTCTTAACCACGACACAAACGAAATTCGTAGCTTTATAATCGATAAAAAGGAAGGTCATTCTTTGATGCAGAATCCACCTATTAAGATTGCAAAGCCAAACAGTATTGTTGTTGTGAAGATTAAATAGTTGATTTTTCAGGGGCTGTTAAGCACAGCCCCTTTCTTACTACATAGGAGGGCATATATGGCAGGTTCAACATTTGGCAATAGAATTTCAATCACTACCTGGGGTGAGTCACATGGCGCGGCTCTTGGTGTTGTAATAGATGGTTTCCCAGCAGGTCTAAGACTTTGTGAGACTGATATTCAGATGTATCTAGATAGAAGAAAGCCAGGGCAGTCTAAATTTACTACAGCCCGTGCCGAAGGAGATGAGGTTGAGATTCTGTCTGGTGTGTTTGAAGGCTATACTACAGGCACTCCTATATCTCTTATGGTTAGAAATAAGGATCAGCATTCAAAGGACTATGGAAATATTGCAAATACATTCCGTCCAGGTCATGCTGATTATGGCTTTATAGAAAAATTCGGTCGAAGAGATTATCGTGGAGGCGGACGTTCATCTGGACGCGAGACTATTGGTAGAGTTGCGGCAGGCGCAATTTGTGCCAAGCTTCTTAGAGAGCTTGGTATCGAGGTATTCGCATATACGAAATCTATTAGTGATATATCTATTTCCGATTTCGAGCTTGGAGAGAGGGATAATAATCCTCTTGCTATGCCAGATTCAAGAGCTGCAAAAGAAGCTGAGGAATTCTTAGAGGCATGCATCTTAAACCAGGATAGCGCTGGTGGAGTGATTGAATGTGTTATTTCAGGTGTTCCTGCTGGAATAGGTGATCCTGTTTTTGAAAAGCTTGATGCTAAGCTGGCTCAGGCAGTTGTTTCTATAGGCGCTGTAAAGGGCGTGGAGATTGGCGATGGTTTTGTTGCTGCTAAAAATGTAGGCAGTCTTAACAATGATGAATTTGAAATAGAAGATGGCAAGATTGTAAAGTCTACCAACCACAGTGGTGGTATTCTTGGCGGTATTTCAGATGGAGATGATATCATTTTAAGAGCTGCTATAAAGCCTACTCCATCTATTTCAAAAAAACAGTACACAGTTAATGAGGCTGGAGAGGAAGTTGAAATTGAAATTCACGGCCGTCACGACCCAATCATTGTTCCACGAGCCGTTGTTGTTGTAGAAGCTATGTGTGCTATCACAGTTTGTGACGCATTGCTTAGTCATATGACTGATAGAGTTGATTATATTAAGGAGTTTTATAAGAATTGAAGTACGAGTTATTAAAAACTGAAGGAAGGGCAAAAAGGGGACGTTTTCATACTGTACATGGTGTTATCGAAACACCAGTATTTATGAATGTTGGAACAGTTGCAGCTATTAAGGGTGCTGTTTCTACAGATGATTTACGTGCAATTAAATGTCAGGTAGAGCTTTCTAATACTTATCATCTTCATGTTCGTACAGGTGATAAGACCATCAAGGAGCTTGGAGGTCTTCACAAATTCATGAATTGGGATAGACCTATTCTTACTGATTCAGGCGGATTTCAGGTATTTTCTTTGGCTGGAATCAGAAAAATCAAAGAAGAAGGTGTAACCTTTAATTCCCATATTGATGGTAGAAAGATTTTCATGGGTCCTGAAGAATCTATGCAGATTCAGTCCAACCTTGGCTCTACTATAGCTATGGCATTTGATGAGTGTCCTCCTGCTCTTGCAGAACGTAAATACGTTGAAGATTCTGTTGCCAGAACTACCAGATGGCTTCACAGATGTAAGGAAGAGATGGCTCGTCTAAATGGTTTAGATGACACTATCAATAAAGAACAGCTTTTATTCGGTATTAATCAGGGTGCCATTTATAACGACATTAGAATTGAGCATGCAAAGATTATTTCAGAGCTTGATTTACCTGGATATGCTGTTGGCGGTCTTGCTGTAGGCGAGAGTCATGAGCAGATGTACGATGTTTTGGATAATGTTGTTCCATATTTACCACAGAACAAGCCTACATACCTTATGGGCGTGGGTACTCCAGCTAACATTCTTGAGGCAGTAGATAGAGGTGTAGATTTCTTTGACTGTGTTTACCCTAGCCGAAATGGTCGTCATGGCCATGTATATACAAATCATGGAAAGCTTAATCTTTTCAATCAAAAGTTTGAAAAAGATATGCGTCCAATAGAAGAAGGCTGCGGATGCCCTACTTGTAAGAGCTATTCTAGGGCGTATGTACGTCATCTTCTTAAGGCAAAGGAAATGCTTGGTATGAGACTTTGTGTATTACATAATCTATATTTCTACAACACTATGATGGAAGAAATAAGAGATGCTCTTGATGCAGGTGAATTTGCTACTTACAAAAAACGCAAATTAGAATCTATGGAGAGCGGCGAAGAGTAATATTAATTTTTTATTAATTAGAGGTTAATACTTGCCTTAAATTAAATTATTTTATACAATTAGTTTCAGTGATTTGGCTTTTAGCCTAGTAGGAGGATAATTAGATGAATAGTTCAATTAGCTTAATTATTTGGGTTGTAGTACTTTTTGTATTCATGTATTTCTTCATGATTCGCCCACAGCAGAAGGAGCAGAAGGAAAAGACAGCTATGATGTCTTCACTTGCAATTGGCGATACAGTACTTACAACAAGTGGTTTTTATGGTGTTATTATTGCTATTCCTGATGATTCTACAGTTATCGTAGAGTTCGGAAGCAACAAGAATTGCCGTATTCCAATGACAAAGAATGCTATCGCACAGGTTGAGAAGCCTGAAGATGCAGTTAAAGCTGAAAAAGAATCTAAGTAAAAATTAAGGATTTGGCGTTTGCCAAATCCTTTTTTATAATCATTTCTTTCGTTTTCTTCCAAGAAATTCTGAACCCTTTTCCATCAGTGCTTTTGTGGAAGCTACAGGATGAGTGAACTGTGCTATATGTCTAAGCTGTCCTCGTTGAGTTTCCGTTGCATTTAATATCCATTGCTTTACAGCCTCAGTAGAAAGCTGTTCTTTTATTTCAGCAAGTCTTTCGGCGTTAATTTCTTTCTTTATAAAGGCTGCTTCCTTCTTAATAGCTGCTTTTTCTAATCGTGCAACCTTTGCATCCTCTAAATTAGCCTGAAGAGTAGCGACTCTTTCTGCCATTTGGTTGTTAATCTGTTCGTTGATTCTTTCAAATTCTTTTGCAAAGGTAGTAAGTGCAGATATTGTAAGGGCCATATCCATCCCAAATATAAACATAAAAAGCAGTGCCATTAATTCGACTACTACTGGTGGGATAAGAGCTACAAATTGAACTATAGGTGGAATTATAATCTGAGTAACAAGTATTCCTGCAAATCCGAAACAGATTGTAAAAATAAGGCAGACTCTACCATTTATATTCAAAGGAAAGTCGGAGTAATCCCACCATCTGGCATGGAAATTTTTTTCTAGAACGTAAGAGGTAGAATATTCCAAAAAGAAGGAGCCGATAGCACATCCTAGAAATATCATTAAATATGTTGGTTCTTTGGAATAATAAATGGGTAAATCTATAAATAGAATCTGAGCTAGAGTGGCACCAACACCATAAAGTGGAATGCAAGGGCCGTAAAGAAAACCTCGATTTTCCCAAGCTTTTTCGTGGACTGTACAATAGAAGGTCTCATAAATCCAACCTAAGAAACTATATATTATAAAGTAAACAAAATATCTGCATATAATCATAACAAAACCCTCCGTTTAATTAGTATAGAATATATGGCAAAAAAATAAAAGGATAAGGGTCTCGTTCATAATAATTTACGATTTTGATGATAAAATAATATTATCTATAAACATGTGTTGGCTTAGGTGGTGATTATAGATGTTAGGTATTAATTCTATAGG
>JAEEGF012125558.1_pt1 | contig 17972 bp, 16 predicted proteins | sample 9134171 | NCBI WGS metagenome assembly JAEEGF01 (sample SAMN16246542, study PRJNA631951) | gut metagenome | biome: gut microbiome; feature: rumen; material: AP-attached | host: Bos | place: Iran: Karaj | collected 2018-10 | reverse complement strand
AACTCCGGACTTTACGGAAGCGCCGACGCGCCCTACGGCAGAACCATCGTCTACACCGTTTTCCTGAATGACCCAGCGTATAGCTGGGATACCGACTCCGCCGAGGACGCCGAAAGAATGGAGAACATATACGAATACCTCGGTATCGCCTGCGATTATCTTGAAGCCGAGGCTCGTAAGTATGGCTCAGACCTCAGCTTTATCTACGGCAAGGCAGACACAAGCTCGGAGTTCACCGTCACTATCGAGTGCGACTCTGAGGGCTGGGATGACGCGCTCTGGCGCCTCATAGACGAGAACGTGGATTCCGCAGCCATCAGTGAGAAATACCGGGCGAGGAATATTATCTATCTCTTCTGCGTGAACACCGACGAGAATAACGAGGCTATAACGAGTACAAGGAGCTGGTATGAGGATATGCCGTATCCGTATGAATTTATCTCGCTCTATTATGTTGATTCCGGCCTCATAAACTGCCCTGCCGTATATGCCCACGAGATATTGCACACCTTCGGCGCACCGGATCTTTATATGGAGGACTACGGCGAGTATGGAATAACAGAGGATTTCGTCAACTGGGTCGCGGATAACCTGCCGAACGATATAATGTTCAACTGTTCGGACGAAGTAACCGGAGAGTACCTCTATGACGGAATCACAAACGAGATAAGCGAGGTAACGGCATACTATGTAGGCTGGCTCAACGAGAGCGATATCATAAGAGAAATGGGCTTAAAGAGCAGTGAAAGAGGCAATCAGCCTTAACTTCTCCGGCCGTGTCATACGCTTAGGCTTTTGGCCTCCCCGTAGAATGTGGGGAGACCTTTTTATACATAGCGGGTGATCATTTTGCGGTTACATTGGAAAAATAGTAAATAAGGTATTGGAGCAAAGGAAATGGAACAATACAAAGAAATCATCGGCGCTGTCGTTACTGGAACCGTCGACCGTCCTCTTGGGTCGGTACATCCTAATTACCCTGATATGATATATCCAATCAATTATGGCTATGTGGACGGAGTGTTTGCCGCTGATGGTGAAGAACAGGACGTTTATATATTTGGTGCTGATGAGCCACTCAAAACATTCACGGGTAAAGTAATTGCTATTTATCATCGGACAAATGATATCGAGGATAAATGGATTGTTTCTGTAGATGGAAAAGATTACTCTGACGATGAAATATTGAAAAGAATTGAATTTCAAGAAAAATACTACGAAGGGATACTACTAAGATAATGCAGCTTACATTAGTTGCGAAAGTTATTGCATAAATGCTAGCTAATCTGTATGATAAATAAGTAAATTCCAAAGAAAGTGAGGTGTTCAATTATGATGAATAGCAAGAAATACATAACATCTGAATATCTATTGAAGACCTCGGCTTTTATATTCTAATTAGATTCCTATAGTACCGTGGTTTTTTAACCACGGTATTTTTTATCCTTCATAGATATTCATACAAGACTTTTGTTACATATCAAACGAATTTTTATGGAGGACTCTTATGATTAGTCTTAGAAAAATCACAGAAAACAATTTTATTGATGCATTTGATCTGAAGCTGGGCGAGGGACAGGATGCGTTTGTATCCCATCCGATTCGTAGCCTTGCACAAGCATATGTGTACCGGAATCAGTGCCAACCATTTGGAATCTACAATGATGATGAGATGGTTGGGTATGTCATGGTTATTTATGATTATGATATTCCGGAATATGACATCTGGCACATGATGATTGATGAACGGCATCAGGGGGAAGGTTTCGGAAAAGCAGCTTTGGAGAAAGTTTTGTCCTACATAGGAACCAAGCCTTTTGGTGACTCCAATCGAGTTACTCTTACTTGTAATAAGGACAATGAGGTGGCGCTGGGGCTGTATCACGGTATGGAGTTCCGAGAGACTGGTGCAGCAGACGATGATGAAATCGAGTTGTCAATGACAATTACCAATGAATCGGAGGATAAAAAGCTAAAACTTGTCGAAGTAAACTGTACTAATTGCATTAGTACACATAATGTTGTATACTGAGCCTGGAAAACAAAAAACACACAGGTGTGTGCAACAAGAGGAGTACAAAAATGAAGAGAAAAATTGCATTGGGAATGGCTCTAGCAGCTATGGTCTGCTTCTGTGGATGTGGAAATAAGGCGTATAGCGCTTCTGATTCCATGTATGCCGGAAGTGATACGTATAGTGCGTCTGGTGAGTACTATGCATCCGAAGAAATTCCGGCCAATGGTGTATTTAATGTGAATGATCCGGTGGAGTGTGATTCGGCACCTGCTTTGGATATCAGCGGATGCGATACTTTTACGGATATTGTGGATCAGGCGATGCTGGATGATATGGGCTATGCCAATGTGACCTTGAATGGAGAAGACCTGTTGCTGGTTTGCAGCCGTACCGTAGAGCAGGATGGTAAGCCGGTGGCATTGAATGCTACTGCGTATCGTTATGACGATGGTAAGCCGGTAGAGTGCGGATGGATCTATTCCGTTGACGGACTCCGTTTAGCCGATGATACCTTGTACTGCGGTGGTAAGGACAACATGACCAGCTTTATCTTCAAGGGCAGTGAAGTGGTAGCGAAGGAGTATGCTTGGAGTTATAGTTACGCAGAGAACGAGGGAGATCCGGAAGAGATGCATTACTTCTATGATCCTAGCGGAAGCGGAGACGAAAAAGACTGCGAGTGTGATGAAGCAACCTTCAAGAAGGCCATGGAGCCATTTGAGAAGGCTGAGACCATCGAGTTTTCAGTAGTTCACCGCTAATGGAGAACAATTTTTTCTTGACTTGCCAAGGTAAAAAGCGTATTGTTGGAACAACAACATTTTACAGAAGGTGTGAATTATGATGTTATTTAGATTCTTCGACAATTCCAACGCATCTTTGAATCCCGTGAATTCCGATCAGGGGATTATTTGGCGTGGCGTTGTGAGTAGAGGAGAATCATAAGGTATCAACGTAGATACAGATTATGGATGAAGAAGCCTCATCGGACGCCAAGCGTTTGATGGGGCTTTTTTTATACACCAAGACAAGCTAGGAGGGCAAGCGTATGACAAGAAAAGAAGTAGTAAACGGATTCTATGCACAGTATGACGAGGCTGGTCGCCTGGAGAGTGACAAGCAAGGGGAAGTGGAGTATATTGTCACCATGAATTACATCCATCGGTATCTAAAGCCTGGCATGAAGGTAGCAGAGATTGGCGCCGGTACCGGTCGCTATTCTGTTGCGCTGGCTAAGGAAGGCTTTGATGTGACAGCCGTGGAGTATACCCAGTGTAACTATGAGCAACTGGTGGCAAATGCCAAGGGCATAGACAACATCCGTTGTTTCCAAGGGGATGCGGTGCATCTTGGTGAGATTTCGGATGATAGCGTAGATGTCACGCTGCTTCTCGGACCAATGTATCATTTATATGAAGAGGAAGAACAGTTGGCAGCACTACGGGAAGCACAGCGCATCACCAAGCAAGGCGGAATGATCTTGATTGCTTACCTTTCCATCTATGCCATCATGTACACCAACTACCTGAAGAACAACTTCGCCCATGGCTTTGAAGAGAACTTCACGGAAGATTGCGGATTCAAGCATTTCCCTGAGCAGTTGTTCACCGCATTTACCATGGAAGAGTTCGAGAAGCTGGTTGGAAAAACAACGATGACTATCGAAAAAAGCGTTGCCGTGGACGGCATGTTGGAATTGGCACAACATCGTGCAGATTTTGGCTTAGAAGGGGAAGACTTCGAAAAGTTCCTGATGTACCACCTGCATTTTTGTGAGCAACGAGAACTCCTTGGTCTGTCCAGCCATATCTTAATGATTTGTAAGAACACAAAATGACTCGCTAACCCCGTCCCGGGGAGTCAAAAAGAGGAAGAGAATGAGATATTCGGAAATTGTAGAAGGTAAGTTCATATCCCGTCCCAACCGGTTTATCGCCCAGGTGGAGATTGACGGCATAGAGACTACCGTCCATGTAAAGAATACCGGGCGGTGCAAGGAGCTGTTACTGCCGGGACGCAAGGTTTATCTGGAGAAGGCTAAGAACCCGCAGCGGAAAACTCCCTATGACCTGGTTGCTGTAGATACGCCGATCGGTATCGTCAACATCGATTCTCAGGCTCCTAACGTCGTGGTGAAAGAGTGGTTAGAGACCCAGGACTACGATTACATCAAGCCGGAATACAAGTATGGGGACAGTCGTATCGACTTCTATATGGAAAAGGGCAATGCCCGTATTCTTATGGAAGTAAAAGGATGTACCTTAATCAAAGACGGCATCGGATATTTCCCGGATGCGCCAACCGAGAGGGGAGTAAAGCACCTTCGGGAGCTGGCTGCGGCGGTGGCGAAGGGGTATGAGGCAAGAATCGCTTTCGTCATCCAGGTAGAAGGGGTACGGGAAGTACGCCCCAACATAGATACTCATCCGGAGTTTGGTGTAGCCATGCAGGAAGCTATCGACGCCGGCGTGCAGGTCTTGTACCTATGCACCAGAGTTACCCCGGAGGAACTGACAATCGTCGAAATATAATGGAAACTGTCAATCGTCCTAAGAAAACGACCATTCGTCCTTAGGACGATATTTTTATGGAAACTATCTCTTATAATGACTTCGTTTATTATTTTGCGGAGGAATACTTATGAGAGAGAAAATGATGACTTCGATTAAAGGGCGCATGTTAAGCGTTCTGATTTTGCTATTCGTTATATTTGCAACGAATACAGCCATGAGTGGTGTGACCAATAATCAGGTAGAACTGTCTACGAAGCTGATTTCCGGGTATACCATTTCCATGATGGAGGAGCAGGCGGCCATGCAACAGGCAAAAAGTACCATTGACCGCACTGTATTAACCTACATGCTGAATCACAGCGCAGCAACGGAGATTCAAAACAAGGCCTCGGAAGCGGTTGTGACCATGCAATCGGAAGCAGAGACTATGGAGAAGAATGTATCCGGATTTGCCAAGGCGGAGATGAATACGGCCTTATCTGATGCTTACACTCCTTATTATGAAGCAATCACAGCCTATGTTACAGAAGCGGATACCATCTTAAGCGCAATCCAAAGCAATGATTTTTCTAAAGTGCAGTCTACCTATGTGACTCTGCAGACTGCTTCGGACAATCTGCAACAGCAGGAGGCGGCATTTGACGAAGTTCGCACATCCTTAACTAACCACGAGTCAGACTTGGTGGAGCATCGTGTACACCGTGCGACATTGATTACAATCATTATGGCCGGTGTATTCTTATTAGCCATGGCGGTTGCAATCATCCTTTGCCTTCGCACGATTGTGCGACCATTGCAGGATATGCAGAAGCAGATGGGTGTGATTATCGATGATTTGAAGGCCGGAAACGGGGACCTAACCAAGCGAATTCGCATTCGTTATATGGATGAAGCCGGACGAATTGCTGTTGGAATTAACACATTTATGGAAGAATTGCAGAATGTGATTGCAACGATTAAGACAGGATCCGGCCAGATTCACGGCGCAACGGCAACTATGAATGAACAGATTAACCGCTCGGAAGATATCTCTGCATCCGTATTCGACGGTATGAGTGAGATTTCTGCTAATATGGAGGAAATCAGTGCTACCTTGCAGAACATCGATGCTTCTACCTCAGAGATTTTGGAGGCCTCCAACCGAATCAAGGAGTCCTCGGAAGCCAACGCATCCACGGTTGCAACTCTCCTTACCAACGCAGAAGTTTCCCGTCAGGCCTCTATGACCAATAAGGCGGCGACCCAAGAGATGATTGAGGATATCAGCGCTCGTATGGAGGAATCCATGGAGAAGAGTAGCTCGGTAGAGCAGATTCGGGAGCTGACAGACAACATCCTAAACATTTCCTCTCAGACCAATCTGTTGGCGCTGAATGCTTCCATCGAAGCGGCAAGAGCCGGTGATGCAGGAAGAGGATTCGCTGTTGTCGCTACAGAGATTCAGAAGTTGGCAGAGAATACCAAGAACATCGCCACCAATATCCAGGAGACCAACGTGGTGGTATTGGATTCGGTACATGAGTTGGTGGCTAATGCCAATGAACTATTGAACTACATTACCTCCACCATACTGACGGATTATGACAATTTTGTGGAGAATGCGGTAGCGAACCAAGACGGAATTGAAGAAATCAATGGATTGCTTGTGGAATTTGCCGAACGGGCCCAGGAGATGCAGGCATTAACGGAGGCACTATCCAACGGAATTGGCGAGATTAGTATTGCTGCAGAGAGTAGTGCGTCCCGCCTGGTGCAGTCTACCGAGGACATGAACACCTTGCATCTGGCGGTATCGGAGATTCGTACCCAGTCCGATAACAACAGCCATACGGTGGATGCCTTGAATACTGAGGTAGAAAAATTCAAAGAAATTTAGGAAACTATTTTTGTGAACCCCCGCCGAGGGGGTTCATTTTCTATTATTGCACCATTGTTATTCTCTTGATAAAATAGAAGTGTCTCAATTATGGTCGGGGAAACTAGAGGGAAGATTTCTCGAAACAACCGTGGGAAAGTTGTTTTATATCATAAGGGAGGCAAAATATGTCAAAGAAGAAACCAAAAAATGTAAGCTCCAATACGGTTAGCGCAAGGGACAGCGTGAAAACCAAACTCATTGTCATTATGGCATTGGTTGTAGCTGTACCATTACTGATTGCGATTATTATCAGTTACAACACATCTACAAGCAAGGCGAAGTCAGATGCATTGGATTTGCTGGATGCAACTGCTCAGTTTACCGAGGCGAATTTTGCATCCATTGTTACTGAGAACAAGATTGCTCTTGAAATCTTTGCGACTTCTCCGGCAACCACCAGCTATATGCAGACTGTCGGAACCGAAGGACAGACGGTTCCGGACAATGAAATGCTAGCCAGTATGGACGCGATGAATGAGAGAATCAACGATGGAAATGATTCCGTCATCTTAAGTAAAGCGTCTGGAGAACAGTTACTTCGTACAGATCGTTCGAAACTGGCGAATATTGCAGATCGTGACTATTTTCAGCAGGCAGTTTCTACCGGAGAACCGGCAGTATCTAATATTGTTGTCAGCAAGTCTAACGGAAATCGAATCACCATTATTTGTGTTCCAATTAAAGACGGATCCGGTAAGGTCATTGGTACCATCCAACGAAGCTTTGATTTGAATCGTATGCATGAATTCCTCGCTGCCAATGTCAGTGACGGATATATTGCAGATAGAGCCGGTATGATGGCTGCGCATGCACAGTTTGAGATTGGCCCGGAAGATGAATACGATTTGAGCGGATATGAATTCTTTTCGTCTACGGATACGAAGGGTATGTTTGAACAGTCCTATAATGGTGCTTTGACATATACAAGCTGGCGACAGGAACCAATCTCCGGATACTATGTAGCAGTGTCCGCTAAGAATTCGGATATCATGGCTTCCGCAATCCGTTCTGCAATGACCGTTGTAATCATTGGTGTTGTTTTGCTGGTGATTGCATTATTGATTGCATTTGCGATGGCAAAGAGCTTTACGGAGCCGATTATTGCAGTGGGTAAGTCCCTCGGTGCATTGGCTGACGGACGTTTTGTAAAGGTTGAAAAGCATGATGGCAGAAAAGATGAGTTCGGTAAGATTTCTCAGGCAACCAACTCGGTTATTGATAAATTGAATGAAATTGTGGATAACATTAAGGCTTCCGCCGGAAATGTGGGTAGTTCTTCGGATGAGCTGTCCGAGATGGCCAACCAGATTTCCGCAACGGCGGATGACGTATCCAATGCAGTTCAGGATATTGCCTCCGGTGCATCCCAGCAGGCAGAGGAAATTCAGAGTGCCCAGGTCAATGTAGGTCGCATCGGCGATGCGGTAGAAGATGTTCAGACGTCCTCCGTAAGCCTGACCGAGCTGGCCGGCAAGATGAAGAAGGCCTCCGAGGTATCCAGCAAGTCCTTAACCGATTTGCAGGAGTCTTCTGTTGAGATGACGGAGAAAATTGATGACATTGCCAACACCATTCATGCGACCCAGAGTGCGGTTAACAATATCAGTGAGAAGGTAGAGGGCATTACCTCTATTGCAACACAGACCAACCTGTTATCCCTCAATGCTTCTATTGAGGCTGCCCGTGCCGGTGAAGCCGGTAGAGGATTCGCCGTTGTTGCGGAGGAGATTGGTAAGTTAGCGGAAGATTCCCGTATCATGGCGGATGAAATCCGTGTGGAGATGGATTCCCTGTTACAGCAGTCCAAGGCTGCGGTTTCTGCTGCAGAGCATGTAAAGCAAGGCAATAGCGAGCAGCAGGTTGCTTTGGGTGAGACCATCAAGACGGTCAACGGTATGTTGGACGATATCAGCAGTACCGTTGGTGGTGTTCAGTTGATTTCCGACGGCGCTAATACCTGTGAATCCTCCAAGAATGAAGTGGTGGATGTCATCAGTGCATTGTCCGCAATCTCCGAAGAGAATGCAGCATCCTCGGAAGAGACCGGTGCATCCATGCAGGAGTTGTCTGCTACGGTTAATATCTTGGCAGCATCCGCAAACAGCTTGAAGGATATTTCCGATCATTTGAACGAAGAGATGAAGTTCTTCAAGTCTTAGAAAACGTTGTAAAAACAACAAAGGCCTACAGTCTGATAGGGATTGTAGGCCTTTGTTTTATTTGTTTAGCAATTTATCACGTTAAATCGCTATAAGTGAATGCAATTCATCTATAAGTTGACGAAGAAGAATAATTGTTTAGTCTATTCAACACTTGTTGCACAGTATACAGAAAATAACTATAATCGATTCAAGTGGGGTAGATCTTGAGTATCAGCAATGGGGCTGTGCTATCTATTTTTTCACCGAATTCTCGTGTTTTTTCAACAAATGACTAAAAGGATACGAAGGAAAATAAAGGAAAAGGAGGGTTCGAAATTTGAATCCAAAAACACTGAAGTACATTCTGAAAAGACTTGTACTTGGAGTATTCACCGTATGGGTAGTGATTACCCTGACATTTTTCATCATGCATGCGGTACCGGGTGGTCCGTTCTTATCCGAGAAAGCGGTTTCGCCGGCAGCCCAGGCGGCCATGGAAGCAAAATATGGGTTAGATAAACCGTTGATGACCCAGTATGTAACCTATTTAACCGATGTGGTACAGTTCCGCTTCGGCCCGTCTCTGAAACAGAGAGGTCGAATGGTAATTGATATCATCACCGATGGCTTACATGTATCCGCGAAGCTTGGTATCATCGCTGCATTCTTAGCGCTGGTAATCGGAGTGGTTCTTGGCTCTGTTGCAGCACTTCGCAGAAACACCGTTTTAGATCGAATTATTATGATTATTACCACGGCATTCGTGTCGATGCCTTCCTTTATTATGGGATCTTTGCTGCTGGTGGCTTTTACCATCCATGTGCATTGGTTCCCAGCCAACGGCGCATCTGCCGGAGGTTTGGTACTGCCAATCATCACCTTGATGCTGTACCCGATGTCTTACATCACCCGTTTGACTCGTTCCTCCATGTTGGATGTGTTGGGACAGGATTACATCCGCACCGCGAAAGCGAAGGGTGTAACCGGTTGGAAAATTATTTTCGGTCATGCACTGAAAAATGCCCTGATTCCGGTTATTACCTATTTTGGACCGATGCTGGCTTACATCGTTACCGGTTCACTGGTAGTGGAGCAGATTTTTGCAGTACCGGGAATTGGTCGTGCATTCGTTCAGAGTATTATCAACCGTGATTACATGCTGATTATGGGAACCACCATTGTTCTCGCAACATTGATTGTCATCATGAACTTAGTCAGCGATATTCTCTACAAGATTGTAGATCCTAGAATTAATTTGGAATAAGGAGATTTACCGATGGATAATACAAATGTTAAGCGCTTGAGTTTGCAGGTAAATCTGGACGATTTTATTCCCGCAACCGAAGAAGAAAAAGAATACATGGTAACCATGCGTCCATCCACCACCTTTTTTCAGGATGGTGTGGCGCGTTTGAGAAAAAACAAAGTGGCAATGGTGAGTATGATCATCATTTTGCTCATCACTTTAATGGCAATTTTTATCCCGATGTTTTGGCCGTACAAGTATGAGACCATGCTTGGTATGCAGCCGGGAAAACCAATGGATGCTTCCTTTAATAACCTGCATCCAATGGAATACTCCACATCGGAACAGGCACTGATTGATTCCGGCGAGAAGGTATTCCCACATTTGTTTGGAACCGACTCCCAGGGCCGTGATTACTTCATCCGTGTGGTTTACGGAACCCGTATTTCCCTTGCGGTTGGATTTTTCGCAAGTATCATCGTCTTAGTAATCGGAATCGTGGTTGGTTCCATTTCCGGATACTTTGGCGGTGTGGTAGATATCATCATCATGCGAATCGTTGATGTCATCTATTCCCTGCCGGATATGTTGATGGTAATTCTGCTTGCAGCCGTGCTTCGTCAGAGACTGGCACCGGTGATTGACGGAACGCCGCTGGCAGCCATTGGCTCCAACATTATTTCATTATTTGTAATTTTCGCGCTGTTGTACTGGGTTGGAATGTCCCGTCTGGTACGTGGTCAGATTCTCTCCTTAAGAGAGCAGGAGTACGTATTGGCAGCACAGACCGCCGGTGCCAAGGGCAGCCGTATTATTCGCAAGCACTTAATTCCGAACTGCATTTCCGTTATCGTTATTTCTACGGCATTGCAGATTCCGAGTGCAATTTTTACCGAGAGCTACTTGTCCTTCCTTGGACTGGGTGTTAATGCACCGATGCCATCCCTTGGCTCTCTGGCGTCCGATGCGTTGAATGGACTTTCTTCCTATCCGTATCGACTGGTAATCCCGGCAATTGTCATCTCTTTGATTGTATTGTCACTGAACCTGTTCGGCGACGGCTTAAGAGATGCGTTTGACCCGAAATTGAATAGTTAAGGAGGTTTTTGGAAGATGGCATTACTAGAAGTAAAAGATTTACACACCTCCTTCTTTACTGATGCGGGTGAAGTAAAAGCAGTCAACGGCGTGTCCTTTGACTTGGATTATGGCAAAGTTCTCGGAATTGTTGGTGAGTCCGGCTCCGGTAAGTCGGTAACCGCATATTCCGTGATGCAAATATTGGCACCTACCGGCAAAATCGTTTCCGGATCCATCAAGTACGACGGACAGGAATTGGTAGGCGCAGGGGAAAAGGTGATGAAGGATATCCGTGGAAACAAGATTTCCATTATTTTCCAGGATCCGATGACCTCCTTGAACCCAACCTATACCATTGGAAGACAGCTGATGGAAGCGATTATGCTTCATACGGACCGAAACCGTGAAGAGGCAAGAGCCCGCGCCATTGAGATGTTAACCTTGGTAAATGTAAACGAACCGGAAAAGCGTATGCATCAGTATCCATATGAGTTCTCCGGTGGTATGAGACAGCGTGTCATGATTGCTATGGCATTAGCGTGTGAGCCGGACATTCTGATTGCGGATGAACCGACCACCGCGTTGGATGTAACCATTCAGGCAGGTATCTTAGAGCTGATGAAGGACATCCAGAAAAAGATGGGCATGGCCATCATTATGATTACCCACGACCTGGGTGTCGTTGCACAGATGTGTGACGAAGTTATCGTTATGTATGCGGGTTCCATTTGTGAGCAGGGTACGGAGGAAGAGATTTTCTACAATCCGCGCCATGAGTACACCAAGGGCCTGATGCGTTCCATCCCGACCGCAGACAACAACGGAGAGCGGTTGCAGCCGATTACCGGTACTCCAATCGATCTTCTGAACATGCCGGTGGGATGCCCTTTTGCACCTCGTTGTGATAACGCCATGAAGATTTGCCTCAGCAAAAAATGCGAGCGTATCCAGATTAACGACTACCATCAGGCAGCCTGCTGGATGACCGTAAAAGAAGCCGCAGAATCCGGTAAGGTGGATCAGCTGTGTGCAGCGATGAGTGAAACAGAACGAGAAGAAAGGGGGCAAAAACATGAGTGATTTGACCCAGAATGCAAGCAATACGCCCCTCTTAGAGGTAAAGCATTTAAAGCAGTATTTTGATATTAATATGGGATTCTTCCAGACCAAGCCACTAAAGGCTGTGGATGATATCTCTTTTTCCATCCGTGAGGGCGAGACCTTAGGATTGGTAGGAGAGTCCGGATGCGGCAAGACCACTGCCGGACGTTCCATCCTCCATCTGTACAAGCCGACGGCAGGTGAGATCATCTACCGTGGCAAGAAGATTGAGACCAAGGCGGATATCAAGGAGTTCCGTAAGAAAGCAACCATGGTTTTCCAGGATCCGTATTCTTCCCTGGACCCTCGTATGACGGTTGCGGACATCATCGGAGAACCGTTGGATATCCATCATATGTATTCCTCTCAAGAGGAGCGTAGAGAACGGATTTTGACATTGATGGAGCATGTAGGATTGAACTCCGAACATGCAGCTAGATATGCCCATGAGTTCTCCGGTGGACAGCGCCAGCGTGTCGGCATCGCAAGAGCCCTTGCCGTTCGTCCGGACTTCATCGTCTGCGACGAGCCGGTATCCGCGCTTGATGTATCCATTCAGGCACAGGTCATCAACATGTTTGATGAGTTACAGGAGAAGATGAATCTGACGTACCTGTTCATCGCCCATGACCTGTTGGTAGTAAGACATATTTCCGACCGCATTGCGGTCATGTATTTGGGACATATGGTGGAACTTGCAGATGCCGATGCCATTTATGAGCGTCCACTGCATCCGTACACCAAGGCGTTGATTTCCGCGGTTCCGGTTCCGGATCCGAAGGTTGCCAAGGCCAACAAGCGTATCAGCTTAACCGGTGAGATTCCGTCTCCGCTGAATACTCCAAGCGGATGTCCGTTCCACACCAGATGCCCGTATGCAACGGATGTATGTAAGCAGGAAATCCCTGCATTTGAAGAAATTGAGACAGGCCGTTTTGTTGCCTGCCACAGAGCAAAAGAGATTAATTCATAGTGTTTTCTACATCCATGGGGAAACATACAGGCCGTTTTTTCATGGATGTTGAAATAAATCATTACTCAAATGAATGAAGGGAGAAAAATGATATGAAAAGATTATTCGCACTTATGCTGGCTGCAACGATGACACTTTCATTGGTTGCATGCGGCGATTCTGCTAAGACCGGCGGCGATACAGCAACCGGAAGTAGCGAACCAGCAGAAACAACTGTAGATGCAAACGTATTAAACGTTTCTATCGCATCTGAACCTGCATCCTTAGATCCTGCATTGAACAGTGCAGTGGATGGAGCAACCATGTTAGTACATCTGTTTTCCGGACTTGCTAAGTTCGAGGAGAAGGCAGACGGTTCCTTGGAATTGGTACCGGATGCAGCTACCGAACTTCCGGAAGGTGTTGTAAATGAAGATGGTACTGTAACCTATACTTACACACTTCGTGATGGCATGAAGTGGTCTGACGGTGAGCCTGTAACCGCGAACGACTTCGTTTTTGCTTGGAACCGTGCAGCTTCCGATGACTTGGCAGCTGATTATGGTTATATGTTTGAAGTTGTTGATGGATATGATGAAGTAGCCGGTGGTGAGGCTGACTCCATGAATATCAAGGCTGTTGATGACAAGACCATCGAAGTAACATTGAAGAACTCCATTACTTACTGGAACGAGTTGCTTGCATTCCCTGCATACTTCCCGGTAAGAGAGGATGTTGTAGCAAATGAGAGCTGGGCAACCGATCCTTCTACTTATGTATGTAACGGTGCTTACACCATGAGCGACTGGAGCCACAACTCTGTAATTACTTTGAAGAAGAACGATAACTATTTTGACGCAGATGCAATCACCATGCCGGAGATCAACTTCTACCTCTCCGATGATGCCAACAACATGTTGACCAACTTCGAGAACGGCAGCTGGCAGATGATTGATGATGTTCCGACCAATGAAATCGCAGCTTTGAAGGAAGCTTATCCGGATGAGTTCGTTGTAGCAGGTCAGTTAGGTACCTACTATGTATGCTGGAACATCAATGAAGACATCCTTCCGGAAGGCAGCGGCTTAAGCGGCAAGGAGGCAGAGGATGCCAGAGCTGAAATCCGTAACGCAGTATCCCTGTTATTCGATCGTAACTACATCGTAGAAGAAATCGGACAGGCTGGTCAGGTTCCTGCAGCTTCTTTCGTAGCTATGGGTCTTACCGATGCTGACGGCAAGGAATTCCGTGAGAATGCAAACGGCGGCAAGGGTGGTTACTATGCTGTTGATACTGCATCTCTTCAGAGCAACTTCGATGCAGCAATTGAAGTATTGAAGAAGTACTATGACTATGATGAAGCAAGCGGACAGTTCACCAACTTCCCATCCATGACTTACCTGTACAACACTTCCGAAGGCCACAAGGCAATCGGTGAGTACTTACAGAGTGCTCTTGCAGCAGTTGGTATCAACATGCAGCTTGAGAACCAGGAGTGGAACACTTTCCTTGAGACACGTAAAGCCGGAGATTACTCCATCGCACGTAACGGTTGGTTAGCAGACTACAATGATCCAATCTGCTTCCTTGATATGTGGACCACTGCATCCGGTAACAACGATGTTCAGTTTGGTAAGGGCGCTCATCAGAGCGTAGCTGCTTACAGCTTAGACTTAACCGATCTTGGATATGACACCAAGGTTACAGATGGAACATGGGCTGAGACTTATGACGTATTGATTAGCGACATCAAGACCTGCACTGATACCGAGACCCGTTATGCATTGATGCACAAGGCTGAGGATCTTCTCATGCAGACCGGCGCTATCTGCCCATTATACTTCTACACAGATATCTACATGATTGACAGCTCCGTTAAGGGATTCTTCTCTAACCCTCTCGGATACAAGTACTTCATGTACTGCACAATTGAGTAGATTACTTCTATACTACCTCTTTTCCCCGGCGGGCAACTGCCGGGGAATTTTTGTGCTCCTTCAGGTTTGCAGGATAGTGTGGGGTTGGGTAAAATGAAGGTAAGTAGAAAGAAAAGGACAACTAAGCGAGGACGAAAAAGGATGGAAATGGTAAAAAAGATTGCGAAGAACATTGGTGTCATTGGGTTAGCGATTGTTGTACTGTTGGTTGCTAATCTTGTTGCAGGGGTATGTGCAACCCCGTTTGAACATGCACCCTATGTAGGACTGATTGTGCAATGTTTGGTTGCAATTGTAGCGACACTGGCATTGGCATGGTTGGTTTCAACCAAGATTTTGAAAATGAATGCGGAGGAACTAGGTATTGTTCCAAAGCGTTTTCAAATAAAGTGGCTCTTATTGGCAATTGCGTTGCCGGTAGTGGTGCTTCTATTCTATGCATTCGTACTTCCTGGCAAGCCTTATGTGGCACAGCCTGGAAAGTTCTGGGAGTCTCTTCTGGTGGGCTTTTTTGGTGCCGGTCTTATGGCTGGAATTACTGAAGAAGTGGTATTCCGTGGAATCATCTTCCGTTATATGAAAAAGACCCTAGGTGTGAAGGCAGCAGTGATTGTTCCGGCGATTCTATTCGCATGCCTGCATATCATGAACATGGAGACCTTCGATGTGCTGGATTTGGTGATGCTGATTCTGGCAGGATCCTCCGTAGCCATTATGTTTACTATGTATGCGCTAAATACGGACATGATTTATCCGGGAGCCATTGCACATTGCTTGTGGAATACCCTGATTATCGGAGGTACCTTCGGTGTTGGTGAGATTGTAAATGGATCTGCCAATGATTCCTATATCATTATTCCGATTGTATCCGAGAGTAAGTTATTGACGGGCGGCAACTTCGGTGTCGAAGCGGCTGTTCCGGCAATTGTGGGATATATCGTAGTGGCAGTGATTGGTTATATGTCATATAAGAAGCGTAAGGCGGAATAATATGAGACAGATTTTTTGATTTACAAGGTGCTAGATGAGAATACTTAAAATGCTGAATAGAAAAAAGAAACAAACACCTCATATTTCATTGTGTGGCAAGTTAGAGGCAATAGTAGGACACTATTATTTAGCTGGAGCTGGACTATATGATATCGAGACTTTGTACTATGATCCTAATGTTGGGATGTACGATGCAATATCTAAATCGAAGGATAAGATTGTTGCATATTTTTTGGAAAATGAGACCGTTGCAATCGTGCGAAAAGATATGTTGTCTAAGCTAAAGGCTGATACGGAAGAATATAATATTCAGTTTTATCCTGTTGAAAGCTTTGAAGAGGAATTCTTGACGAAAGAAGAACTAGAACCATACTTGGATTGTGTAAATGGAATCAATTGGGTTGATGATGATTTCATGAACGATGAGAGTATTGAATTCGATTTCGATGCATTTGAGAAAATAGATAGCGGAGAAATATACTTAAACCCTAAGCATTTCTCAGTGAATCAATTAATGGCTGTGTTGAATAGCTAATAATGGGCCCTGGGGACGGGGGAAAGGGATTAATTATAAGAGGAAATATATGAATTCACAATACCTAGCAGTGATATTCCCGGGAATCGGATATCACAAGGATAAACCATTGTTATATTATGCATCGAAGCTTCTACTGCAGCAGGGATATGACCTAATGTTTGTGGACTACCCAGAGATGCCTAAGAACATCAAGGGGGATGCTGCGAAGATGCAGGAAGCGGCAGAACTTGCTTATGCCAAGGCAGAAGAGATGCTTAGCTGGATTGATTACTCCAAATATCAGAAGAAGGTATTCGTTGGAAAGAGTATCGGCACTGTGGTGATGAGTAAGTATATTCAGGAACACCACTTATCTCCAAAGCAGATTTGGTATACGCCAGTGGAGGCGACATTCGCATTCCCTGCAGAGAAGGTGATCGCTTTTCTTGGAGATGCAGACCCGTGGTCGGATGTAGAACTTCTGAAGCGTAAGGCGGAAGAACTTCACATTCCGCTGTATTCATATCCGAACTGTAATCACTCTTTGGAAACAGACGATGTGGATAAGAACCTGGAGATTATCCGCGATGTGATGCAGAAGACGGCGGAGTTTGTAAAATGACCCACTAACCCCGTCCCGGGGAGTCATTGTACTAGGAGGCAAACATGCCAAACGAAAACGGAACATGGATTATGTATGGCGTAGACTGGGATGATCCGGAATGTCTGCATACCGTGGATGATGCAATTGCATATATTAACGAGGTGGGGTTCCTGCCGCTGTTTAAGAATGAGATTCCGGGATTCTCTCTAGAGGAGCGCACGGTGCCGGAGTACTGGTGGTGCGATGATCCCAAGGTAGACCCGTGGCAGTGGCGAGAGATTATCGCCAGTCGTGGAGAGATTGCCTATGGCAAGTTCTTCGATAAGAAGGCGGGGTTCATCTCGAAAGAGTGGCTACCGTACTTTGCGAACTACCGCCGGGACGGCTATGATTTCGATGCGCTCTGGGAGGACGGTAAGGCGCCGGCCAAGCACAAGAAGATTATGGATCTCTATGCAGAGGAGCGGATGGACGAAGAGTATTATTCCAACGAGCTGAAGGCACAGGCAGGCTTCGGCAAAGGTGGTGAGAAGGGCTTCGATGGAGCAATCACCGCGCTGCAGATGGAGACCTATCTAGTTGTTCGGGACTTTCGTCAGCGGAAGAATAAAAAGGGCGAAGCATACGGCTGGCCCATTGCCATCTATTGCATGCCGGAACATCTCTGGGGATACGATTATGTAACCGGCGCTTATAAGGAGTCTGCTGACGATTCCAGCCAGCGGATTATCCGGCACATGCAGGAAATCTATCCGATTGCTACGGAAAAGCAGATTTATGACATTCTTGGCGTCAAACCCGGAGAGCGGAAGCCTACAAAACGAAAATGATAAGAAAGACACAGGTTGAGGGGAAATGAATACAAACACAAAAATGATGATTCACTTATTGGTAACGACGATTGCACCGCTTGTGGTGTGGGGACTGCTGTATTTGGCAGAAATCCAGGCGGAAGG
>JAEEGF011106552.1_pt1 | contig 17974 bp, 11 predicted proteins | sample 9134171 | NCBI WGS metagenome assembly JAEEGF01 (sample SAMN16246542, study PRJNA631951) | gut metagenome | biome: gut microbiome; feature: rumen; material: AP-attached | host: Bos | place: Iran: Karaj | collected 2018-10 | reverse complement strand
TGTGGCACGTCGCAAGCGATGGCAGCGTCGTTATTCTTTACCTGGCATGTCATCAATTCGCCCTCAAGACTTGAGAATGACGCTTGAAAAACTTGGTTTGCCGAGGGAGTGAGTTCTGCTGGCATCACCACAAAATGCTGCGAGTGCAGTACGATGGTTGTTCGGCTATAGTCTTCAAGCAGCAGAGGTGTGTCGTAGACAGCATTCTCAAGCGCCTGCTTCAAGTCACCGCCATTGTCAAAGCTTATCGCCGCCATTTTAGGCTTCACGTCGCGGCCATAGACGAGGTAAGAAAGCCCGCCCTTCTCGATGTCAATAGCCAACGACGACTGTTGTGTGATGTTTTGTGTAGAGTCCATATATCGACTGCAAAAGTAACAAATTCCCTCCAATCTCGCAAATTGAAGGGAATAGTGGACTATATTTTTGGGAATGAGCGGTTATTCACGTCGGAACATTGCCACGATGGGCGATAGGGTGAGCATGATGGTGACTGTGATGGCGATGGCGAAGTAGATGATGTCGCGCACCGTGATGACAGTGGAATCTTTGAATGCCAAAGTCCATACCCAATAGCCTACGCACACTAGCGCCGCAACTATGTAGCACAACCATCCAAAATGCAGTGCCGAGTTGTTCTTTTTGGCAGGCAGTTTGTGCATCACGCGGTGGGTGAACCACTGGTTGGGCTCGGCGTCCCAGCCTTCCTTCTTGAGTAACTTACCCAGCTCATTATCTATATTGTCTCGATTATCCATGATTATTTAGTTTTACTAGAAGTTCTAGAATTTCTAGATTTGCTATATATTCTAGCACTTATACTTACTGCTTAAAACTTAATACTTATCACTTATTTAGCGTTTTTGCCATTTTTTCTTTTGCTCGGTGGAGGTGCGACCTCACTGTGCTCTGGTTCAGTGTCGTGATTGTCGCTATCTGCTTTACAGGCAGGTCGTCGATGTAGAAAAGAGTAACTACCGTGCGCTCTATCTCGCTGAGTTGCGCCATTGCCGTCTTCACGTCCATCGATATTTCACTTGAGTCGATAGGGGTTGAAGATTGTTCGGGCGCACTCTCAAGGTCGCTGGTGGGGTGCTGGCTGCGCTTGTAACTATAAAACTCGTTGTATCCAATGCGAAACAGCCATGTGCTAAACCGTGCCATCCCTCTGAAGTTGCGAAGCTCGATGTAGGCTTTGACAAATGTCTCCTGTGCTAAGTCATCAGTCAAGTATTCATCGCCCAATGTGAGGTTCATGAAGAACCGCCTCAGTCGGGGCTGATAGGCCTCGACGAGGGTTCCGAAGGCGCGCCTGTCGTCGGCAAGCACGCATCGGGAAATGAGTTTCAGTTCTTCAACTTTAGATAACACGAGATTAAAAGTTTAGAGTTCAGAGTTCACAGTTCAGAGTTTATAGTTCACAGTTCAGTGCAATATCTGACATCTGACATCTGGCATCTACTTGTTTGGGTCAAACTCGGGTGGTGTCTCGGGCATGGGAGGCACGTTGTTGGGCTGTTGCTGTGGGTTCCACTGCTGCCATTGTTGCTGCGAGTTTTGTTGTGGTTGCTGTGTCCATTGCTGTTGCTGCCATTGGTTTTTGAGGTTCTGTTGCTCTTGGTAAGCAACAAAGAGTTTACCCAACCCAATGAAGACTACTATTATCATAAGTGCCGCTACTGGCGTTGCGCCCACTATCCAGAAGAAGAGCAGCAGTCCGAGTCCCCATGCGGTAATCCTGAAGCCTTTCTTGAACGGAGCCCAGTCGGTGATATTATTAAGGGGATTGTTGCTCTGACCGTAGGCTGGAGGAACCGCACCAGGGGCAGTCTGAGCATCGTAGGGCGCGTTAGGATTAGGTTCTGGTGGTGTCACCTGGGTGACATAGACAGTGGTGGGCTGCTGGGGAACATGCTGCGAGCGCTTCCCGAAAAACTCGTCGGGCAAGGGATAGCCCGCCTGGATAGCGCGGTCAACGGTCTTGTACTTGCGACGGCGGTGCAAATAGTAGAACAGCAGCGAGAAAAACACTATACACACTATCGCAGTGAAGAAAGCTCGGGAGATGTCTTCAGCAAGGTCCATGCCTCGATTTGCCATTGCATTCACATTCTCTGAACCAATTTCTATTGGATTATATGCATCGCTGAGCACAGTGTCGTCGAGATGCTCATTGATGATGCGGTTAAGGTCGTTGATATTCACCCTCACGTCATTACCTTCATCATCTTTCACAACTATGCCGTCGCTAGTGATTTTCACTTTATCGGTGACGTAGGTTTCTTCTCCGTTGATCGAAGGTTCGTTGGCCTCTTTTTGCTCAGATGTTTCCACCTTCTGCTCGGTAGCTACATCTTTGTGGTTGCCTTTTTTCTCAGGCCCAGCCTGGGCAGCGGTGAGCGTCATTACTGCCACTAAAATTGTAAAAAAAATCTTTTTCATATTCTTGAGTTTTTTATTCTTATGGATGTGGGTTTTGTCAAATCCATGTCAAAATTAATTGTTTTCATGCATTAGACGCAATAACCTAGACAAAATGTTGCAACCGAAATGATTTTTTTTTGAAAATACACAAAAAAGAGACAATAGAGTTAATCTCCACTGTCTTGTTTTTTTAGTCATTTAGTTGATAATTAATCTTCTAGGTCGCATGTGGCGAATTCCATTTCTTGCGCTTTTTCAGGGGTGACGAGAAAATAGGTGACTTCGCCTTCGGTGCAGAGTTCGCCGTCGTTGTTGGTAACCTGTGCGCGCATGGTGAGGATGTTACGTACTTGTTTGACAATGTGTGCACGGATGGTTAGCTGTGTGTCGTTGCTGGAGATGGGGCGTCGAAAGCGCACGTTAAGATTGGCGGTAAATCCGCACGTCTGCATTTTGCGTGTAACCACCCATCCGCAAGTCTCATCAATGAGAGTGCTCAAGATGCCCCCGTGCATGGTATCTACCCATCCCTGATAGTGCTTTGACGGATTCCAGAAACTAACAATGTCGTCGCCGTCCTCCCAGAACTCCATGTGCAATCCTATAGGATTACTGGGCGAGCATCCAAAGCAATTATACTCTGGCCTGCCCACCCATGGACTTTTGATTTTTCTCATCGCTTACTGTAAATTAGGTGTAGAAACTACTACCAAAGCAGCGGCGTTGTTGTAGAATGTTGGAATCTCAAACTCAATTCCTTCACAGGTATAGGTTGAACCGCCGGTGATAACTTGGTTGCGCAAGTATTTATACTTCTGGGTATAGCCTTGAGAAACAGTAGAGGACTTGCCTCCAATGCCAAGAATGTAGCCGCCATTGGTGAAGAATCCACATTCGCCATTGAATGCTCTTGCATCATATTTGCTGGCAGCCACCTTGACAGTTCCGCCACTGATAGTAATGGCTCCGTCGGCCTTAACGCCACCAGCTTTGGTGTCGTGCGTGGAGGAGTACTCATACACGTCGCCTGTGGTGATAGCGGTGAATGTGCCTCCGCTGATGTTTACGCTGCCGTCGGTGTTTAGACCCTTGCCTCCGTCTCCCGTACTAACAAGGTAAACTGTTCCGGCAGTCATGTTGAAAGTGCTGTCGCACTTGATTGCCGCGCAGCTGCTCACATCGTCCTCGGTGGCATCATATATTGCGTTGCCGCTTGTGCTTGCATTGATTGATCCTCCTGCAATGGTCATTATCGATTCGCTCTTGATTGCCTTCACTGTATTGGCAGTAGTGGTGACGTTGAGCGTGCCGTCGTTCATTATGAACTCGCCATTTTTGGTGTCGGTTGCGTCTTTTGTGCATCCTACATCAACGCCATCTCCACCAGTGGTGTTGATTGTAACGTTGCCGCCATCCATCTTGAAGTACTGATTGATATGGAAACCGTCGCTTACCGAGTTGGTCACGTTGATGGTGCCACTAGTGATGCGTGTGTATTCATCGCTGAAATAGGCGTGCTTGCTATTTCCTGTAAGGGTTAGGGCTCCCGAGCCTGCAATCACTGCATGACCGTTGATGAAGAGACAAGCTTTCTGCGGTCCGCCTGTGGCATCGGTGAGGGTGTTGGTGCCGTTGAGAGTGAGGTCGATGCGCTTGCCGTTGTCGATGTTGATGGCAGCGCTGTCGGGGTTGTTGATAGTAAGATTGGTGAGGTTAACGTAGCACTTGTAGTCACCGTCCATATAGAACGAACCGTTGCTGGTAGATCCACTCAGATTGTAGATTATCGAGTCTTGCAGCTCAGGATCGGCGACGATGTTGACGTGAGCGCCGTTAACCGCTACTGACATCTGATTCTCTATGTTCTTGGCAACAGTGACTGTAGCTTCATTGCCATTATACACTACGTTAACTGTGAAATCGGGTAGTTCTGGGCTGGGAGGCTCTGAGCCGAGAAGGACATTATACACTGCTGTCACATCGGCGGCGGTGATCTCTCCGTCACCGTTTTGGTCACCATTAACAATGTTTGAGTTGTCGTTATTGAGTAACCAGTTATAAAGCGCAGTAATATCGGCTGCAGTCACTTCTCCGTCGCCATTCACATCGCCATTGATTGCTTTGGCGTTATATCCAACGGCTGCGGCTATCACGAGCAGAGCCACAAAAAAAGTCTTTTTCATATCAAGTGTTTTTTTATTAATTTGCAAAAATATAAATTTGAGGTGAAATTGGCAAATTTTACATCAAAATAGCGTTTATTTTTTATGTAAACGCGTCAAAAAAATAAATAAAGACATTAATTATTGTCCTTTATCTACCATAAATTACACTAGTTCTTTTTTGACAAATTATCCATTTTTGTGATATTAGCTATACGTAATGGCTGATTTAGTTGAAATTAATTTTTTTTAATGATTAGGGACATAATTTATGGAATTAATGTTTTATCTTTGTCGGTTGAATAAGAATATTAATTAAAAAGTACTATAAAAGATGGCAAAAAAACTAACAATTCTCATTATGTTGATTGCGCTTATGTTTCCTGCCTTGAAGGCCGAGGAACAGAAGCGTGAGATGCGTGCTGCGTGGCTTGCCACAGTTTCAAATATTGACTGGCCCAGCGAGCGAGGCACTGGCGCAGCGGTTATAGCACGCCAGAAACAGAGCTTGATAGACTACCTTGATGGCTTTGCCAGCACCAATATGAATGCGGTGTGCATCCAGGTGCGCTCAATGTGCGATGCTATGTACCAGTCTAGTTATGAGCCCTGGTCGAGCTATCTTACTGGAACTCGTGGCACTAATCCTGGTTGGGATCCATTGGCGTTTGCCGTAGAAGAGTGCCACAAGCGCGGCATTGAGTGCCATGCTTGGGTTAACCCCTATCGTTTTGCCAATGGTGGTCCTAATACTTGGAATACCGCGCAGGACCAGGCTCTTCGCGACTCTGGAATCCTGCTCACCTACACTAATAGCAGTGGCACTACAACCACGGTGCTTAATCCCGGACTGCCAGAATCGCGCGAGCGCATCGTGAATGTGTGTCGCGAAATGATTGAGAACTACGATATCGACGGAATCATCTTTGATGACTACTTCTATCCAAGTGGCATTCCTACTAACAGTAGCGCTGCCGACTACCAGCTGTGGCTCAATAGCGGCACCACGATGACCTTTGCCAATTGGCGCCGCGCACAGGTAAACCAGATGGTTGCCGACGTGTATAACATGGTTCAGTTGGTGAAGCCGCAGGTGCGCTTTGCAATTGGTCCCGCTGGTGTGGCAGGAACTGCCTCAACCAGCGCTTCGCAACATGGTGTGAACCCTTGCCCCACAGGCAGCGACTGGCAGTACTCGTCGCTTTTTAGCGATCCGCTAGCATGGCTCGAGGAAGGCACTATCGACTACATCTCTCCTCAGCTCTACTGGAAGCGTAACCACTCGACTAACCCCTTCGGTCCGTTGACCCAGTGGTGGAGTTATATTGCCAAGCATTTCAATCGTCACCACTATGCCAGCCAGAACATATACTTTATGGACAACGATGGCAACACCACCGCCAGCTGGCAAGAAATAGTGGCACAGGTGCAGCTTAGCCGCCAATACACCGAGAATAATGCTCCTGGCGTGAACTTCTATTCCTCGCGTTACATCAACGGTCCGCGAATGACCGGGCTTGGAAACTACTTAGTTCAAACCATCTTCCCCAAGAAGGCTCTGCCTCCTGCACTTGAGTGGAAACCCAAAGACAATCTCGATACCCCTGAGAATCTTGCTCTGAACGGCAACATTCTGTCGTGGAATTTCGTAGATGGCGAACTTGTGAAATATGCAGTATATGCTATTCCTACCAGTGTAGATGTGAGCACCATCACTAGTGAGCAATTTGAGGGTATCAAGAGCGACTATCTCGTGGCGGTGACCTACAACACCAGTGTGACTCTCGCCAGTGAGTACTTGACTGGCTACTGGTATGCCGTTTCGAGCGTCGATGGCTATAATTTCGAATACACTCCCGCCTACCTCAATGCTCCTGCTGGTGAAGCTCAGCAAGTGACACTGCTGTCGCCCATTGACGACGCGGTGGCGCAATGGTCGCAGGAGTTCAGCTGGAGTGCCGTGCCTGGAGCCACTTTCAAGATTGAAGTTGCCAGCGACAATAATTTCAATAATGTGCTTATTAGTCAAAAAAACATTTCCGAAAATCATGTCATTCTTGACCTAAGCAGTTTTGCTTCTGCAACCCGCTACTATTGGCGTGTGACAACAATTGAGACTGGCAAGTTTGATAAACTCAGCGATGTAGCATCGTTTATAACCCAGCAGCGCGACCTTGCTCCGCAAGCCACACTGATTTATCCCGAGAACGGTGCCGAGATTAACGACAACTTCAAGTTTGTCGTTGCCGATGTGGGTGCCGACACCTACAAGCTTGAGGTAGCACGCGATGAGGCGTTCACCGATATTGTGCAAACTGGCAACTATCTCCAGAGCGAGAACGGAAATCTCACACTGCAATGCGTGATTGCTCTGCTGGGTGAGGGCACCTATTACTGGCGTGTGAGCACTACTGCCGCTGGCTGTGACCCAAATGTGAGCGAGACTCGCTCATTCACCATCACTGAAATAACCACCGGCGCTACCGAGCCAGGATATATCCGCAAGATAGATGTTGACAACGATACCTACGCTCCCATCAATGGCGTGTCAATCAACAACAACTGGCTGCGCTCAGTTAAGAGCAACTACAATAACTTTGAGCAAGAAAACTACGGCACATTCAACCGCTCGTTTGCGGTGCTTGGCGACAATGTATATCTCACAGGCCGTAGCAAGAACGCTTCAAATGCCGACTGCTACTTGCGCGTGTATAACGCAAAGACGGGCGAGTGGCTGCGCGACCTTGAACTGCCTGCCGAGGTGCAAGGCGATTACTTTCCTTGCAACAATGTGCTAGTTGATGATGCTGACAACTTGCTCATCAGCAATATGTTGCTAAAAATCAACAACACCCCGCTCGTGATATATAGCGTGAATCCGTCAAACGGCGCTGTCACGCTTCGTGCCACACTCTCTACCAGCGAGTCGTCAGGCCGCATCGACCATATCGACGTGCTCGGTGACGTCACTTCGGGCAACTTCGAGGTGTTTGCTGCCCTTTCTCGAAGCAATGAGATTATTCGTTGGACGATTACCAATGGCTCTCTATCGGACACTAAGGTAGTACTTGTCAATGAAATGTATCCTTCCAATGCTGCAAACTTCGGAACCTCACCGCGCATTAAGGCGCTCAGCAGCGACCGTGTGCTCGTGCATGGCTCAGGAATTGAGCCCACTGTCTATAGTCTTGCCAATGGTGCGATTCTCGACAGCTTTGCCAGCAACGGGGCGCTTATGAGCGAGAGCGCTGCCAACGACGGCATCGAGACCTTTGAGCTAGGTGGAAAGCACTTCCTGTTCTACTCCAATAACGACTATCAGACATCTGTTGGTCACAATTTCAAACTTGCGGTGAATGCCGATGGCGATGACTTTGAGGGCTTCTCTCCACTGTGGACTTTGCCCAAGAATGGAATGGGCTTGGTTAACAGCACCACAATGAGCACACCATGTCTTGCCGTGCCAGGTGACAAGAGCAATGAGATGTTTATCTACATGTACGTTCCTGGCAACGGTCTTGCAAAATATACTGTGACAGTCGCTGTAGCTATGCCTGGTGATGTGAATGGCGACGGCGAAGTGACGGCAGCCGATGTTACCGCGCTTTATAACTGGTTGCTTAACAACGACGACTCCACTCTTGTTAATGGAGACCAAAACAATGACGGCGACATCACTGCCGCCGATATAACCGCAGTATATAACATCTTGCTTGGAAGTACTAATTAATGTATATACAAAATATAATCAATTTTCCATGAATCACACCAAAGGCGCCCAAATTTGAAGTGACCCCAAAAAGTTGGACGGGTTAAACATTAATGACTTAGAGAAAGAGTTCGGTATTGCACCGGGCTCTTTCCTTTTAACCTGGATTTTATTCTTTTATTGTTGTAATAGTCAATATATTCATCCAAAGCCTTCATGAAGGCTTCCGGCGATTCAAAGTTCTCGGCATACAGTAGTTCTGACTTCATGATCCCGAAGAAGTTCTCTGCCATGGCGTTGTCAAGGCAATTGCCTTTGCGTGACATGCTTTGCCTTATGTGATGCTCAGCCAGTCTCTGACGATATCCCCAGTGCTGGTATTGCCACCCTTGATCGGAGTGCAAGATGAGACCATCAAGATTGTCGAACTTGGCAAACGCTTTGTCCAGCATATCATATATTTGTTCCAGATTAGGACTCTTTGAGAGGTTGTAGGAGATTATCTCTCCGTTGAACATGTCAAGTATTGGCGACAGATAGAGTCTCACGGAACCAATGTTTATCTGTGTCACGTCTGTGGCCCATTTGCGATTTGGGGCTACGGCCGTGAAGTCCCTGTTGATGATGTTTGGAGCTATCTTGCCTACCTCTCCTTTATATGAATGGTAACGCACCTGACGCATCTTGCTCTTGAGGCACATGTCGCCCATCAGACGCTGCACTGTCTTGTGGTTTATGACAAACCCTCTATTGCGCATTTCAGCAGTGACGCGGCGATAGCCGTAACGGCCTTTATGTTCATGGAAAATGGACTTGATGCTGTCTCTCTCCGCGGAATATTTGTCGACCGCATTTAGACGCTTCAGGTGATAATAGAACACGGAACGAGCCATCTTTCTCAACTTTAAAAGTAAGTCAAGCGGATATTCCGACCTTAGTCCGTCGATGGCTTTTGCCCATTGAGACGTGCTCGGGCTTGCTGTTCCTCGACTAAGGCCTTCACTTTTTTTAGCAATGCGTTCTCTGCTCTCAAACGGAGATTCTCCGCCTGAAGCTTCTCCAGTTCCGTCTGCGGTTCTCTCTTCTTCGGTCTTGACATCTTTTTATTTCGCCTGCGCCTTTCTGGATACAGGGCTTGATAACCATTGCTCTTGACTATGCGTATCCAGCTTTGTAAGGCGTGTCGGCTTATACCATTAGGATAATATATCTCGCGCAAAGGTACTCCTTTTTCAAGATATAAACGAACAAGTTCCTCTTTTTCTTTTCCTGACAACTTTTTATTAGGCTTGCGTTGGCGAAGTCCTTCTTCGCCTAGTTCCTCATACAATCTCAACCAGTCATAGACGCGATGTGTCGTATAGCCACGCTCACGACAAAGTCTCTTTAGTGGATAGCCTGAATATATTAAGCTTACCACTTCTAACCGTTCTTCAAACGAGTGTATCATAAAAACTGCACCTCAAAAGTTTTGTGTCTAACTTTTGGGGTGCAGTTCAATTCGGGCGTCTTTTTTTATTTCCTCACTTCTGTAATTGCTTTCATTTAACTCTTTCTTTTCTTAACTTAAAACTGTTAATTTTTTATCGGAAAATGGTGTATTAGTTATTGAGTTGTTAAATATGGTAAAAAATAGTAGTTAATGCTAAAAAATCAAAAAAATGTGAATTTTCTTGTTTTTTATTAATGTGTATTCAAAATAAATGATTAAGTTTGTAAATTGAAATAATCTTGTGGCAAAAAGTGTGAAAGTGGCACAACACAGTCGCGCTGATTATCAACTAATATCATCTTGAAAGATAAATACCAAAGAATAAAATATAAACAAACATTAAGTAATTATGAGAAAACAGCTACTCCTACTGTTATTTTCGGTCATTGCGATGACGGGCTATGCCCGCATTGTGACGGGAGTTGTTACCCAGAAGAGCGACGGCGAGACCATTATAGGCGCCTCGGTTCAGGTGAAGGGTACATCTCGCGGCACAGCCACCGACATTGACGGAAAATACTCTATTGAGGTCAATGATGGAGAAATCCTCGAGATCTCTTATGTGGGAATGAACCCTGTTAGCATCAAGGTTAATGGCCAAAAAGTCATCAACGTTGAGCTGGAGGATAATTCCCAAGTGCTACAAGAAGTTGTGGTGACCGCCTACGGTCAGACTCAGGAGAAGAAAAAGCTGAACTTCGCAGTTCAGTCACTGAGCAGTGACCAAGTTACCGCTGGAGGCTCTGCCAACTTCGCCAACTCCCTTCAGGGAAAAGTTGCGGGTTTGCAGGTTGCTACCGGTGGTGGCTCTCCAAACTCATCAACCCAGCTCATCATTCGCGCCATCAGCTCGGTGAACAATTCTCAGAGCAACGAGCCACTGATGGTTGTTGATGGTGTGGCGATTCGTGGTAAAGGCTCTACGCTTGCCGACATCAACCCCGACGATATTGAGACCATGAGTGTCTTGAAGGGAGCTGCCGCCAGCGCGCTTTATGGTCAGGAGGGTGCCAACGGCGTTATCCTCATCACAACCAAGAGCGGTAGCCGAGACGGTACTATCAAGGTTAACGCCAGTGCTACTATAGAAATAAGCAACTGCATGCGCGTGCCAAAGCTCCAGAGTATGTTCACTCCTGGTTCCAAAGGCTTTTATAAGGAGAATAGCGGCGGCGGCGGTTGGGGACCATACATTCAGCCCGACCAGACGCTATACGACAACCTTGGTGGCTTCCTGGGTACTGGCCTGTTGCAGAAGTACAGCGTGAGTGTGAGTGGTGGCACCGAGAAATTTAACTCCTATGCCTCGGTTGCTTACACCCGCAACGAAGGTGTAGTTCCCAAAGATTACAAGAACCAGATTACCGCGTTCCTCAAAGGAATGTATAAACCATCGGATAAGGTGACCATCCAGATGTCGCTCAATTTCATAGACAACCACTCGCGAGGTTTCGGCAACTCGATGTCAACCATTTATAACTGGGGACGCAATTTCAATATGGCCGACTACGTGACTCCTGATGGCACAGTGAACTGGGCCAGCCGTTACGACCGCTGGGATCTGCTGCTCGACACAGAGCGCATTGGTGCAACTGTTTCTCCTTATTACGGACGCTATTTAGACAAGAGCCAGACCGAGAGCAACCGCATCATGCTCAACGGCCAAATCGCTTATGAGCCTATCAAGAACCTGGTGTTCACTGGCAAGATTGGCTTCGACAAGGGATACACGATTTATGATGCCTATACCGTGCCTCGCTTCTACGAGCAGGACTTCGTCGATATCAACAACGAGGAGGTACAGACCGCTCTCAACGAGAACAAGTCACGTTTTGGTGAGTATTCATTCCAGCCTTCACGTGGCCAGCAACTCACTGCTCAATTCTTCGCAAACTATACTCACACCTTTGCTGAGGATTTCAACTTCAATATTTTCTATGGAATGGAGTATCGCAAGTATAAAGGCGTTGAAGGCAGTTTCGGTGGATATGAGTTCCTTCTTACCGACTCACACGGCGATGGCTTCTTTAGCTGGCAGAACATCAATCCCGAGACATATATTGATCGCGGTTTGACTCTCTACCATTCCACCTACGACAAGTATGGTTACTTTGGTGAGGTTCGTTTTGACTATAAGGGCATTGCCCAAATATCTGGAACCTGGCGTCACGACGGCTCGTCGCGCTTCAAACAGAACAAGACCACAAGCTATTTCTATCCATCGGTAACTGCTGGTGTCATCTTCAGCGAGCTATTCCACATGACCAACAATTGGTTCTCCTATGGTAAGATTCGTGGCAACTGGGCAAAGGTTGGTAAAGACTGTCCTTCTTATCTGTTTACCAACACCTTCAAGCGCTGGACCACCTTCCCCGACCCAGGATATGGCATTGACCCCACCACATCACGCGCTATCGTGCTTGATCCCGAGATGACAAGCTCTTGGGAGATTGGTGCCGACCTGCGCTTCTTCAACAGCCGCACCCGACTTGATGTGGCTTACTACTCGACCACTGTTGATAACCAGATTGTGAGTGTGCGTGTGTCGCCAGCATCAGGAACAATCCTCCAGACCCGTAACGAGGGTACTATCGAGAACCATGGTGTGGAGCTGTCGCTTGCACAAGACCTCATCTGCACCCACGATATCGACTGGACAGCAACACTCAACTACTCGTTTAACCGCGGACGTGTGAAGAAACTCCCCGACGACGTGATTGAGATTCAGGGCACACAATATGGCGACATCTTCCCCGTGGCTCGCCTCAACGGTTCTTCTACAGGCCTCTCTGGAAAGGACTACATGCGTGACCCCAACGGAAACGTGATTTGCAACAGCGATGGTTATCCCATCATCGATGCTCAGAAAGGTATATACATTGGTAACCGTGAGCCCGACTTCCTGCTTGGTTTAGGTTCCAACTTCCGCTACAAGGGCTTATCGGCATCGTTTCTTCTCGACTGCCGCAAGGGTGGTGATGTCGCCAACGTGACAGGCCGTAGCCTTATCACTAATGGTATGAATCACCTCTACGACAAGTATCGTAACCGTGAAATAATCTTCAATGGTGTGGTTGACAATGGTGATGGTACCTATTCGCCCAACACCACTCCCATCATCCTTGACCAGAACTTCATTGCGACCTACTTCAGCACCGTTTCTTCTAATTTCATCGAAGATGGCTCTTACATCCGCTTGAGCTATGTGACTTTGGGCTATGACTTCACCAGTCTCCTCAAGAAGGGGTGCCCAATTAAGCACTTGAGCCTCAACTGCACCGGCCGCAACTTGTTCCTCTTGACCAAATACTCAGGCAATGATCCTGCAATCATGGCTGCAGTGAGTGGTGGTACCGGTGGCATGGGCATTGACAATTACAACGTGCCCTCAACCCGTAGCTTTAACTTCACTTTGAAGGCATCATTCTAATCACACTTGTAAAAAATGGAAATTATGAATAAACTTAAGATAACAGCTATATTGCTTCTCACCTGCTTATTAAGCGTGAGTTGCGAAGATATGCTTGACAACAATGTCAATCCCGATAAGGCCCATTCCATCAATGTGCAAGTGGCAATGCCAGTAGTAGTGTTCTACGCTCAGCAAATCAATTATGACCATGCCGAGTACTATAACTACTTCTCGCAGTTCCTCACCACTGGCGGCAAAAGCTCGGTGGGTGCCTATTCCTACAAGTGCGAATGGGAGATGCTCACCATGAACCGCCATCCACAGTGGCGCCGCCACTTCTACGACATTGGCGTGAATGCCAAGAACTTGATTGAATACTCACAGGAAATCAACTCACCAAACTATGAGCTGATAGCCCGTACCATCAAGCTAATGTCAACACAGTTGACAACCGACGCCTTTGGCGATATGCCACGCTCTCAGGCCTACTTGACTAATGCTCCCACCTACGATACTCAGGCGAGCATCTATAAATGGATGTTTGAGGAGGCCGACGAGCTGATACGTCTCTATGAAGACCCTGCCTATGCTCAAAACAAGAACAACCTGGTGATTGATGCGTCGCAAGACCGCGTCTATGCCGGTGACCTTGAGAAATGGAAAGGTCTAGTCTATGCTATCAAGGCACGCTTACTGCTGCGCAACATTCCTAATGTGGACCGCAGCCCCGCCATGTGCCAGAAGATTATAGCTGCCGCCGACGCCGCCATCAACCAGTGGCGCAAAGGCGACCTCTTGTACGGAAGCTGGTTTGGCAACGAGCCACGTTACAACTTTGATGGTGGCACAGGTACTGAGAACTGCGTGTGGAGTCTCTCAAAGCCAGTGATCAACAGCTGGGAGTCGCGAGCCAACCTGCTCGACGGTGCAATACCAAGCAAATACTTCATGGTTGACGTGCTTGGCATCAGCGCACCCGACAACGAGCGCTTCTGCGGCACTTACAATGGTGGTACCGCATCAAGCTTCCAGGGTTATGCTAACGACCCACGCTGCGTGCTGCTCATGATACCTCGCACTGGTCCTCAGTCACCAAGCAACACCACAGCATCGGTCATCAAGATGCGCTATCTGGAGAATAACATTGGCATGAGTACCAGTTACAAGATTGCCAACTATCCCAACCTCTATATGGGCGCTTATTGCGGTGACCCCACAGGTTATAACCCCATCTTTACAATGGAGGAGCTGTACTTTATCAAAGCTGAGGCCTTGTACTGGTTGGGTGACAAAGCTGGCGCTTGTGCCCTTGCTAAAGAAGCTACCGAGCATAACATTGAGCGTCACCTTGAGTTCTTCTTGAAGAAGTATCCTAATCCCAACTACAACGAGAGCACCGACAATAAGTATCCTGGCCAGTGCACCGTGAGTGGCACTCCAGGCTTCACTCAGGCTCAGTATTGGGAAGGTCAAATTAACTCCTTCCTCAACAACGAGGAGTACTACACCTATACTTATAAGCCTGACGGCTCTATCAACAAGGCCACTCTGCGCGTGCCTAAGGTTACTGATCGTGGCAATAAGCACTGGTTCTTCAACCCTTCGGAATATACCCTCAGCGACTTGATGATTCAGAAATATGTCGCCATGGTTTATCAACCCGAGATGTGGACTGATATGCGCCGCTACCATTACAGCAACAAGCGCAACAACTACGGTATAGGTGATGCCAACGAGATTATCTATCCTAACCTGCGACGTCCATATAACTTGTATGCTCCCTACTGGGTTGACGGCTTGACCGAAGCACAGAAGGAAAACGCTTGGATTCAGCGCCTGAACTACGATCCCGAGACCGAGGAGAAATACAACCGTTCGGAATTGCAGCGTCTAGGTGCCTATAAGAACTACAAGTGGCTGCAAGAACCCATGATTTGGTCGCACGCCTATGGCGAGGTGACCTCGCTCACTGGCGAGTAATGAACACCAAGAAATGTAATGAATCAATTATAAATTCAAGAATTATGATGAAGATTTTTAATATATTAGGTTCTCTGGCGCTCTTGGTGGCACTGACTACTTCTTGTGCAGTGGATGACCCATTTGCCGATAATATGGAAATTGGTCAAGTGGTGCCAACGGTGTCGTGGGAACTCAGCGACGTGGCAAAGGCTGGAGGATATGTCAACTTCAAGGCAAAATACTATACCAGCAGCGACCACAAAATTGACCACTGCGAGGTGTGGGGACTGGTGACACGCACCACCTCGGCTGCCGCTACTTGCCGACTTACTACTTCGCTGTCCTATACTAAGACAGTAAACTCTACCGACACCGTGCGTAACAGTGTGCTCCTTGCCACCTTCTCGCATGACAAGGCAGAGTGGGACGGACACGAGTATGTGCTTGTCGATTCCTTCCAGGTGTCGTCAACGCTGGCTCCTGTCTCGTGGGTTGACCCCGAGCAGTTTGATGCTGAGCGATTCAACATGTACTACCCAGCAACCTTCCAGCAGGAATTTGTTGACCATGTGGTTGAGTATTTGACTCGCGATAGCGTTTATTACAACGACCTGCGCAACATCTATATCAACTACGATTTCACTGCCGAGCAGTTTGACGAACTCAACACTAAGTATGGCTTCTCAATTCCTTTCCACACCGAGTCGAGTGAAAAGAGCAATTTATGGTACGTGAACACCGAAGTTGTGGATCATTACTACTACATCACAGTAGATGATGCTGGCGTGAAGACCGAACATGAGATTGCCACCCCCGACCAGGCGCCTGCTGGTGCCAACGTCTTTGAGGTGTATGAGTCGAGCCCTTGGGTTTATTGTCGATACAGCGATGACACCGGTGGCCGCATCACCTCGGTGCGCAAGCAGTATATGCCATTCTGGAAAGACCTCATTAGCGAGATACCTTTCCAGGACTGGATTTACAACAGCAGCGACAAGAACTACTCGGTGAACTTCACCCGCAACTACATCCTTTATCCAACCTTCCGCGTCTTTGACGAGACAGGCAAGATGGGTAAAGATACCGAGACCAAGCAAATTTCTCTTAACTAAAACACCACTTTGAGTTATGAAGATAAAGAATTTAGCATTAATGACATTGGTGGTGCTGGCGTTGGCATCGTGCGTCGAGAAGGATCCCGTGTATGGCAACTTTGGCGGCAAGGATGTCGACTTCACCTACAATGTTGATGGAGATGAATATACTCTCGATTTCTATGTCGTATCAACTATCAAGTTTAACAATACCAGCTCAAAAGGCGGTGCGGTGACTTGGAACTTTGGTGACGGTGAGACATCAACCGACCAGAACCCAACACATAAGTATGCCAAAGCTGGTATCTACAACGTGACCTTGACTGTTGATGGAGTGGGCAAGCAGACCTATCCTCTACTCATATATGATATCGCTCCTGTGCTCAGTGTGAAAGAGCAGAGCGCCGAGACTGTAGTCATCAACGACGTGACTGTGCTTCTCGACATAGCGCTGCCTAACCCCGAGGACCTCGAGTGCAAGTATGTGTGGAAGTTCCCAGAGGGCACAGCGCTTGAAGACGGCACTGTTATCAATGAGTTCACAGGTTACAGCCACAGCGATGGCACTGTTGATAATCCTGGCAAGCTCAAATTCAAGAACATAGGTTCGCAGAAGATTGAGTTACAGACATGGTTTGACATCAACGGCGAGAACCGCCGCCTTGAGGACAGTTATGTCAACGTGCAGGTGGGTTCGTCGATTCCTTGCCCAACATTGTATTATGCAGTGTTTGGCGGTAATATCAAGGCCTATAAGCTCGTGGATATGAGCCAGTTGCCTGCTGGCACCAAGAACATGCCGTTCGATATGGGTGTTAGCTCTGGCAATATGCCCACCACTCTAGTGTTCGCCAGCGTTGAGGACAAGGATTATGTCTATATCCTCGACTGCGGCAAGCAGTACTATTATGTCAATGACGAGAATGGCGTGTTGGGCGACGGTAAAATCAGTGTGATGACTGCTGACGGCACCGATGTGAGCACTATGGTCACCAACGTGGGTGGTCAGGCCTTCAACGACCCATTCCAGGGCTTTGCCGACCAAGTGGGAGGTTACCTATATTATACCGATCGTAACACTGGTATCCGTCGTTTGCCACTCACCACACGTGGCGAGCGTGAGCAGACAGTGTTCTCGAGTATCGCAGGCTACTTCTGCGTGAACAATATGCTCAACTATTATGGCAATGGTATTGCTTATGGCGCTATCCACACTGGTCTCTATCAGGACCGCACAGGCGTGTTCTGGTGGGGTAAGAACTACTCGGGCAATGGTATTTACCGCTTCCGCACCAGCGACATTGGTGAGGCCTCGGCAACCAAGACCGGTCCCATTCCATTCCCCATCGTGCTGCAGGCCACCCAGCCTCGCGCCTTCACGCTCGACGAGGATCTGGGCAACCTCTATGTGTGGATGTGCAAGGGTGGAACACCGGGTCCTGGCTTCACCTGCTACCCAATGCCAGGTCCTACTCAGGGCTTAGACTACGACCAGTACACCACTTTCATCAACATGGAGGCTAATCCCGAGAACACCACTGCCGATGAGGGTGTATATACCACACAGTTTGCCGTTGATGCTCTCACTCACTTCGTCTATTTCGGCTTCCGTGCTGCAACCACCGAGCAGAACTACACTACTGGCCTGAAATACTTCGACCCACTGCACACGAAGGTGATTGACGTCAACAACAACAAGGAGCACATCCTTGGACTTTG
>JAEEGF011643491.1_pt1 | contig 17975 bp, 15 predicted proteins | sample 9134171 | NCBI WGS metagenome assembly JAEEGF01 (sample SAMN16246542, study PRJNA631951) | gut metagenome | biome: gut microbiome; feature: rumen; material: AP-attached | host: Bos | place: Iran: Karaj | collected 2018-10 | reverse complement strand
CGAAGCCAAGGAAGGCTGCCTCTTCCTCGCCACTTGGATGGAAGCAGCTGGCAACCCCCAGCACACCTACAAGGAAGTGCCCTGCCCGGAAGCCCTCAAGGCCAAATTCTAATTTATAAACGGAACGAAACGCCCCGAATCTGGGGCGTTTCCCTTTTTACAACTCATTGACATTTAATAACTTGCGTCACATCACACCCCCCTCTGAATCCAGTTCTTTTTACTCTTATTTACAAACATTTTGTGCAATAGTTTTTTATTTTTGAACGTGGATTGGAATAGGGTGCGGTGTTATTTACAAGGGCTTACTATATCATGAAGAATAAACTTTTCACAACCCTCGTTATCTTCGGACTTTCCTTTATTGCATGGAACTGCTCCGGCGATCCGGCTTCACCCATACCAAATCCAAACCCGGCTTACAATCCAACAGATTTAAGTAGTTCCGCAATTGTACCAGTCGCGCTTTCCAGCAGCTCCATCGCAACAACTCCGATGAGTTCCGTGACCGCTCCGGTCACGGTTTCCAGCAGTTCGGTAACGAGCCCCGTTATCGCAAGTTCAAGCTCCGTAGTAGCACCCGCATCATCTGCACAAAAAACGCAAAGCAGTTCCTCGGTCGCAAACAAGCAGAGCAGTTCTTCTCAGCAACAGGCAAAATCCTCCTCTGCCAAATCAACAAAGCAATGTAACGGCCAATGCTACGACAGTGCCTCGGACAAATGCGTTGGATATCATGATCAACAAACTGGTCCCAAAGGCGAAAAATACGCCTACAATGAATCTTGCAAAATAAACTGCTATTACGATCCCAACAATAAAAATTGCGAAAGCATGGCGGCTTCCAAACCGGCAAGCAGCCAATCTCAACAACCGAAGTCTTCTTCTAGCAAGACTGTTGCATCTTCTACATCCAACTTCGAAACGAGCGTCGAACTCAAGTACATCTCCGGTGGCAGAAGCGGAAAGGGTTTCGCAAGCCGTTACTGGGACTGCTGCAAGCCCCACTGTTCCTGGCCGGAACACGCCCACGGCAACTACTCCAAGCAATGCACCAACAAGGGCACCAAAGAAAGCTCCGACTGGGGGGGCGGAAGCATCTGCAGCGGCGGCGGCCTCATGACTTGCACAAGCCAGATTCCTATAATCGTGAACGATAGCCTCGCCTATGCGTTCGCGGCAGTGCCTGCAGCTGACGGCGGTTCATGCGGCAAGTGCTACGCCCTCAAGTTCGACGGCAAAGGCAAGTACGAAACCAGGAAGAACCATCAAGCCCTCAAAAACAAGATTCTCGTAGTCATGGCAACGAACATCGGTGGCGACGTTCAGCAAGGCCAGTTCGACGTGATGATTCCGGGCGGCGGTGTCGGCTTGTTCAACGGTTGCTCCAGCATGGGTTGGGGCGAAATGGGCGAAACATACGGCGGCCTGCTTTCCAAATGTGAAGGTAATGACAAGGGATATACAGCACGCAAGGATTGCCTTGCTGAAAAGTGCTCAAAATCCTTTGCCAACGACGCAAAAGCAAAGGAAGGCTGCATGTTCCTTGCAACATGGATGGAAGCCGCTGGTAACCCGACGCACGAATATAAAGAAGTGGAATGCCCGGCTGGCCTCAAAGCCCAGTACTAATTGCATGAATGAGCGCCCGCCACGGTGGGTGGCATAAGATATTAAAAGCACCCCGCGCAAGGGGGCTTTTTTATTACAAATGCGTCTAGCAGGGAACAGCGAGTTTATTTGGGCGGCAAGGCCCCGACTTTAAAATGTCCAAGGCGCAGGGCAAAGCACGGCAAACCCCAACCAACAACCATTGACTAATGGCCAATAACTCAGCTAGAACTGCTCTAGCAGCTTGATGCGTTCAGGCGTGTCCGGGTGCGTGCTGAAAATAATATTCAGCTTTGCGACAAGCCCGCTCAGCATGCCATCGTCTTCTTCGTCAGGGTGGACAATGTAAAGCTGCGCCACGTCGTCGCGGCCGACACTCGAAAGCCCAGGCTCTGCAGAAATCTTCCGCAACGCCGACGCAAGAGCAAGCGGATCGCCGCAAAGCTCGGCGCCACCTGCATCGGCGACGTATTCACGCTTACGCGAAATCGCAAGACGCGTCATGGTACTGACAAAATAAGCGACCGAAGAAACGAGCAACGCGACAAGAAGCACGACAAGAACGATAAAGAGGCCTCCCCCATTCTTGCTGCTACGCCTCCTCGAACCGGACGAATTGAGAAGCCCGCCAATCATGCGGATTGAAATCGTCATGAGCGTCGATAGAATCCCGACAAACACAATGCACACGACCAAGAGGCGCGTATCGCGGTTCTTGATATGCGTAAGTTCGTGCCCTATAACTGCCGCAAGTTCTTCATCGTTTAGCTTATTGATAATTCCAGTCGTGAGCGTCACCGTATAGGACTGGATGTCGATACCGCTTGCGAAAGCGTTCAAATTCGGGTCGTCGATAATATTGATTTTCGGCATCTCGATGCCGCCTGCAATGCAGAGGTTCTCGACGATGTTATAGACGCGTACATTTTCCTTGCGTTCAAGCGGACGCGCATGAGTCACATGCCGGATGATGGACGTATTCGCAAAATAAGCGATAGTAAACCACAACGCCGTAATCCCTAGCGTATAAGGCAGCGCGGCACGGAAATATTCCCATACCAAATCCCAATGGAAACCGGCAGCGGCAAAATTGCGACAGGCATTCCGCAAATTCTCCGATTCTAGGCCGTAGCCCTGCACACTGCAAAAAATCCCGAGCCAATCCAAAAGCATGATGAACGCAAGCACCATCGCCAAAAGAATCACCGGGAACATACAAAGCAGAATCACCGTATTGCGGTTATTCCGCCAAATCTGAGTCTGGATACCAACGTAGCGCATAAGCAGTAGGAAGTTAGAAGTAGGAAGTAGGAAGAGAAAAATGCGCCAAAGGCGCTAGTTTAATGCGCGACACCAGTCGCGCCATTATTTCACTGTCTACTGCCTACTGTCTACTCATTAAAACTTCACTTCCGGCGCTTTCTCTAATGTGGCCCTGTTTTCTGTTGCCTCGTACATGGCGGCACGCTTAAAATTGAACATACCCGCAAGGATGTTGCTCGGGAAAACTTCGCAAGCGTTGTTGAATTCGCGAGTCGCGGAATTGAAGAAACGGCGGGCGGCAGCAAGCTTGTTCTCAATGTCCGAAAGCTCCGTCTGCAACTGCAAGAAGTTCTGGTTCGCCTTGAGTTCCGGGTACGCTTCCAGCGAAACCTTGAGACCGGAAAGGGCGCTGCTCATCGCCTTGTCGGCGGCAACCTTCTCGTCAATCGTCGAGGCGCTCATCGCGGCAGTACGTGCTGCAGTCACCTTTTCGAGCACATCCTTTTCGTGGGCGGCGTACCCCTTGACCGTCGAAACAAGCTGCGGCACAAGGTCATAACGCTGCTTGAGCTGCACGTCAATGTTCGCGAATGCATTTTCGCGATTGTTGCGGAGCTTCACCAACCCGTTGTACATAGAAACGCCCCAAATCACAAGAACAACGGCAACGATAATTACGACTATTCCAATCGTCATAGATTCTCCTTTTTTGATACCATACGTCGGGAATATATAAAAAAACGAATGAAAATTGAAAAAAGCCCACAGAATACTCCATGGACTTTTGTATTATAAAATTTCGAGGTTCCAAAAAGTGGAACTTTTACTCGGTGCAAAATGTTTCAAACAACACCTATACACAAATCTCATCTAAAAAAAACAGGAAAAATCCGTCATTCTAAAAATAAAAAGTGTTATATTGGTAACATATTTATAACCAGGAAAACATACCATGATTAACACAGCCGAACTTAAAAGTCAAATCGATGCCATCATCAACCGCTATAACTTGAGTGATTTTAAAGAACAGCTTAACAACGTCATCCAAGGTGACGGAATCAAAATCGGATTTCTCGGTGCTTTTAGTTCGGGAAAAACAAGCCTCCTCAATTCCATTTTTACCGATTTGAATCTTCCGGTAGATATTGCGCCGACAACCAAATCCATCTGCTTCATTACTCCCAAAGAGGGAATCACACAAAACGAATACTACCGCGATAACGGAACCTCCCTCGATCCCATATCGATTATGGATTTCAACGACATCGTCGATGGCTCCGTTGATGCAACAGCTGTCATAAAGACGCCTGCCTCCAACATTTTGCCCATGGGAACCGTATTTGTCGATACACCGGGGTTTGACAGTATCGGAACAGAAGTTGACTTGACTACAGCATTCTTGAACAAGGTTGATGCAGCTATTTTCTGCCTTAACGGTACAGCGGGCACTCTCCCACAAAACATTCTCGAATTTTTGCAGAGACCCGACGTAAAGAGAATGGCAGACTACATGGTCTTTGCCATTACCCATAAAGACCATGTGAAACAACAAGAAGACCGCATCCAAAAAGAAATCCAGAAGCAACTCTCGGCTATGGACGAATACTCCAAGATTGACTGGGAAAAACGTATTTTCTTTGTCGATGCAAAGCATGAACAGAACGCAGAACAGGTCTTTTCTTTTGTAAAGAAGCACATCCTCGACAAGCAAGAAAACTTACGCAACATCCGCATCAACGCAAATCTTGTAATTCTTGCCAACCGCTTGAGAGACGTGCTTCAAGAACGGCTCGACAACATGAAGCTGGACGAATCCGATATTGACCAAAAGAAGAAACAAATCGAAAACGATATCCAAAAAATTGAAAATGAAATCCAGCGAGTTAACGAAAAGCTGGAAAATTTCAGAGTGGAGCTGCAAAACGACATTCTCAGTCAAATGCTTTCTTTCGAAAAAGAAATCTCCTCTTCAGAAGGCACCTCTCTCCAGAACAGCGTCAACAGCATGATGATGAGCGTTCGGAATTTAATTTCTGCTAAAATCAAAAGCCTTTTGCCCGATTTCGATATGCCCGTAAACATCGTTGGCCAGTCTTCTTTGGTTGCGTCATTGAACAACATCGACAAGGCAAAAGATTTTGGCGTGACGATTGCGACCACCGCCTTGACAGCATGGTTAATGCCCGGTGCAGGCCTTGCCGCCAACGCCGCCGAAGGCGCAGGTGGAGCCGTCGTCAAAACAGCAGCTTCACAAGCGGCAAAGACAGCGACCATCAATGTCGCCAAGAAATCAGTCGGAGCAGCAATTCTGGGCACAGTCGGTACGATTATTAAAGAAGCCAACCCGCTCGAACACGTAGGTTCCTTTATCGCCTCCAAATTCAAAAGTTCAGCGTTCCAGGACCTCGCTAAAAATTCCGCAATGTCTATCGCGAATAACTCCATGATTTCATTGAGCCAAGCATACAATGACGAAGTCGTGGCCCCCTTATTCGTAAACAAGAAAGAAGCCCTGCGTTCTATTGAAGACTTAAGGGCCAAGCGCCATGAAAAATACAACCAGTTCAAAAAAGATCAAGACCAGTTGATGACAGACATTGATTATCTGTGGAAAGTTAAAGCATGATTAAAGATGTCACCAAAATAATTACCGAAGCAAGGCCGCTATATCTGGAACTCGAACGAATCCTGAATTTATGCGAAAAATTTGAAAAAAAGACTGGCCTCAAAATCGACGAGACGCTCACCTATGACTTGAAGAAGATGAGCGAAAACAGCATCTTTGACGAGAATCAGGAAAAAGCCCTCCTGAGAGTCTGCCTTGCCGGTAATTTTTCATCAGGGAAATCCAGTTTTCTGAACGAGCTGCTAGATGAAGATCTGTTGCCTGTCGCATTGAGAAGAACGACAAAAGGTGTTACACGAATACACTACAGTACAAACAGAACTTTCAAAAAAGACCATCAAAACATTGATTATAAAAAATATTGCGATGACGTTCAAAAAGGTGGAAATTTTGAAATCAGCTTGCCGATTTCTTTTTTGAAGAATCTCGCCATTTCGGATGTACCCGGTTTCGACCCTCCAGAAAACAAGGATGATAAAAACACAGAGACCGATGAAGAAATTAGCATAAAAGAAATGGAAAACGCAGATGTTCTGATATATCTATTTAAAATGTCAGAAGGAACTACAAAAAATAACGGACTCCATTTTTTATCGAATTTTAAGAAAGGAAAACAATCTGTTCCACCTTTATACCTAGTCATTACACAATGCGATTCCATTGAAAGCGAAGAAAAAGAAGAACGAGACCGAGTTGCAAAAAACATACAAAAGGAACTCGAAAAAAATGGCTTTAAGCCTGAATCAACCTTTTTCTTCTCCATAAAAAGTAAAATGGAAGAAAATCGTTCATCAGACGAGCATAAAAACTTTATCTTACGTGAGCAAATCCGACTGAAAAATACCATTGACCAAATGGCAAAAAAACATCATTCCATTGCCACGCAGAGAATCAAAAGCAAGATAACGATTTTAGAACAAATGTTCATACCATCGTTATACGAATTTTCAAATCAGATTCGAATGCATCGCAACAAATGGAAACGGGAATTTCTGGTAAACAACAGCGAATTAAAGAAATATCCTTTTGCCATAGGCAAAAATAAAGGCGAAGTATGCGAAGCGTTTTGTAGAGATAAAGACATTTTATTGCAGCAAGTCAGTCGCGCCCTAGGAAAAGTAAAATTCTGCTATTTATTTAAAAATGATGGAATCTTCTTTGACAACTACTATATAAATATCAATAACTGGAAAGAAGAATGGTCAACGCAACGTCAATTCATCAATGACCACATCGAAACAATTCCTAACATCTATCAGAAATATTTTGTTCTACCACAAACTGTTATCCACGAAGAGCATATCCCCGAAAAAACAGATGGTTGGAAAACCTATCTATTTGGAGTAAAGGTCGAAGAAACATATAATGATGATACTTTGGGCAACAGTGGTGAAAGCGGTTCTTTACGAAGAAGGGTTGATAACTGCAATAAGGCGATTCGAGACACATGGTTAGAAAAAATTTCTAGCCACCTTGCCAAAAGAAAGTCTGACTTTTACAAAGCCGTCGATGAAGCTTTTAAAATTCAAGATCAGGAAACAGAAAAATTTGAAATAGCTTTTGCTGAATTGTCCGCTTTGGATAATTTAGTTTAATAGGAGTTTTTTATGGGAAACAAAGTCAATCAAAAATACAACGAAGCCAGAGAAATTTTCAAAAAGGAACTGGAAATTGCCATCAAGGATACCGTAAATAAAAATCCACAAAAGAGCATACAAATAAAAAATAACGCTGCAGAAGAAGAACTGACAGAGAAGACGCTCACACAAGACTTTGAAAATTGCGCCAATGAACCCTTTACCATTGCAGTATGCGGTCAAGTCAAAGCCGGAAAATCCACCCTTTTAAACTCCCTCATATTTGGTGACGAGGTGCTCCCCTCTTTTATAACTCCTGAAACAGCCAAATTGGCGTTCATTTGTTATACAGACGAACCTAACAGTTATTTTAAAGTCAACTGGTATGATGACAACGAATGGCAAGATGTCCGCGCCACTTCCAATAGCGAAAGTCTAAATGAACGTGTCACTTATTCCAGCAAGCATCAAGTGAGCCCGCGGAATTGCATTGGCAAAGATCCCCGAAGGATCGATGATTTATCTCAACTTGACCAATACACTTCTGTTCCTAAAGAAGATGAAGAAGAAGAAACTCTTGCCGGAATTTACACGCCCTTTGTCAAAAGCGTCGAAATTTTCATCAACAACAAAAATCTGGAAGATTTGCGAATTGTAGATACGCCGGGGTTGAATGACCCGAACCGAATCAATTCCAACGAAACAACTAAAAATCTATCTAAAGCTCACGCCATTATCTATGTCTGCCCGGTCCGTCTTTTCAGTAAGCCTGACCTAGAATTCTTCGAGCAGTTCATGAAAGGGCGAACCGAAGAGACCCGTATCATTGTTCAAAATAGAATTGACGAAGAAAGAGAAGCCTATCCGAGCGTCATTAGCGAATGCCGCAAAAATCCGGATTGTCTAAACATGGGCTTGTTTGGCAAAAATGAAATCGTATGCTCCTATTCAGCAAAAGTCAATCTGGCCAAGGCGAAAAACGAAAAGGGTGTAGCCTCCAAAAGAGACCTCCAGTATGCAACACGCTACAAGGATTTCAATGCAGACCCAGACAAGCTGGCCCAAAAAATTAGCGAACGCCTATTCAATAATTCCGGAAAGGGGCGTCTGGAAGGCCTTGCTGCAATATGCATCAAGCCGTACAATGCCCAAAAGGCTCTTCTCGATGACGAAATCAAGAATTTGGAATTCGAAAAGAAAAAATACAACGACCCTATCGAAAAGGTCGAAAAAGAACAAAAAAAATTAAAAGAAAACCAAAAAGATATTATTAATAATATTAAGAATACACAAAATAAATTCGAAGAAGAACTAAGAACAATTGTCACATCATTGCAGAAAATAATAGACAATGATAAAAACTGCAAGGCACTTGAAGAATTTGTCAACATCAAGTATGCCGAAGGAAAATACGACCGCGTTGCAGCCTGTATTGGTCATGAATGGATACAAAAAACAAAGGAACTGTATAGAATCCTTGAAGAAACTAGCTACTCCAAGATAAAGAACCTGCAAACTGAAATTGGTGACAATGTAGATAAAATTATCAACGATATCAAAGCTGCCGTTGGCAAAGAAGTCGAAGATATTATCATCAATTACACAAAAATGGAATGGGTTCCACCAAAACCGAAAAAAATCGAACTGTCCGAAACCCACTGGTACACGTTTAAAAGTACGGAACTCTCGCAAATAATAAAAGATGTCCATGAAGCCTGGGATAACTTTATCGACGAACTTGAAAAATATGTCGATACGGTAAGAATACGTTTAAAAAATGTTGAACAGAATACCTTTAACGAAATTGCAAAAAAAATACGATTTATCGAAGAAGTTCTTGAAAAGCGTTTAAAGTCAAAGAACTCATACAATAATGCAATAAAAGAAATCGAAAAATCAATCAATAACAAAAAAGCCGAAATACAAAAACACGACAACAAAATCAAGGAACTAGAACAACTTGCCAAAAAATACAAGGGGAGCGTATAATGAATCTGAAAATTTGTTTCGCCATACTTGGCATAGGCATTCTTATCGGGGCGATTCTTTACCTGCTCCGTAAAAACAGTCTAGGGCCACTAGGCGCCACCATAGGCACCACCCAAAAATCAGCCCAAGTCGATGCAGACAAGTTGAATTGGCTTGACGAAAATATCCATTCCTACGAAAAGAAATACTGCGGTTACCTGATCGAAAACGAACGTATCGAAAAGGGAATTTCCATCAGCCAAGTGAAGGAACTCCAAGACAAATACGGAGTCGTTCTCGTAAAGCCGACTTTTACATTGGCCGTAGATTTCTATGAAAAGTATCCAGACGATAAACGTACGGTCCTGCTGGATACCATCAAGCAATGGCTAAAGAACGCAGGCGAAACTACCGAAACAAACGACCTTCTGGAAGCCATCGAAAAGAAAGCCATCCAAAACGCTACCGAGGAATTTAAGCAAGTCTTTAAAACCGTAACGGATTCAGCAAGTTAATTCAAATCATGTTCAAAGTTTCTATCTGTTCACAATGCCAAAAAGAACTTCCATCATTAGCAGAGATGAAGTTCTGCCCTTTTTGTGGCACTCCAATAAACGGCAATACAAAAGACGATTCCGCTTTAGAATCGTTCACAGACAACCGTGATGGAGAAATATACAAGTTGGTCAAAATCGGAAAACAAATATGGATGGCAGAAAATTTGCGGTACAATCCAAAAACGAATGATGTTGTCGCCTATGATAATGACGAGAACAACGTCAAGCATTATGGCCGGCTATATTCATATACCTCGATCAAGCGTGACAACGTTATTCCAAAAGGGTTCTGTTTTCCCTCAGAAGAAGACATCATGCAGTTGCTTGATTTTGTCCGTACTAACAATAACGATGAAGGGACGGGAACCAGCTTAAAAGCAGTCAAAGGATGGAAATACTGGAGCCAAAAACCTTCGGATTACCAAATAAATTTTTCCGGAATCATGGATGCCGTTAAAAACGTTTCGGAAAAAGCTAATTTAGAAAACGCCTTTAACTATAGCGACATTTCGAAACACGCTCAAAATGCCTTGAACGATTATGACAGCAAATACAACAATCTAGACGGTACAGACCGATTTAACTTTAGGGCTCTTCCCGCTGGGCATGCCTACGGGAACGATTATTATGACGGGCTAGGAACTGAAACCGTTTTTTGGGTTGATCACAACTTTAGATTATCTCTAAGCCTTAACAGGATTGATTGCGGTTTCGACAGAATCCCGGATGTGAGCGGATTGAAATACTCCATCCGCTGCATAAAAGATGAATTTGGGTAATCGCCATTTTCATCGGATTCCGTAAAACTTGTTGAAGACAAACGATTCTGCAGTTTGATCTTTATCCACTTTGATGCTCTTGATGGTATCGAGGACAAAATCCATGCCGTAGGAATCAATGTACGTATAAACCCATAGCATAATATCCTTTTTGATATCTTCCCTGGACGGTTTTAGCATGCAGCTACAGGCAGGGCAAAACTTCATGTTCCTTGCAAAAGACTCTGAAACCTCGAACATAGCCTAGCATTTTTCACATTTCACTACAACTTTTTTAGATCTAGACATTGGTGACTCCTTTTTATTTGGGAGAAAATTTACCCTCAGCACATCGAATTTCCAATGCCCAATTTTTTCAAGTTCCCAAAAATGGAACTTTGATTTTAATTCAAGCCACTTTAAAATGTCACCCTTGCAGAACATAAACATTTATGAAACGCTTTTGTTTCATATTTTAATTTCATGTAAATTATTTATGTAAATTTTTCGCTTTTTAGTATAAAAAACGCAATTTTTGTTTTATTTTTATGAATATGAAACCGATTACCGAATATCAAGATTACCGCGAGTACATGCGAGATTTCTATGCCGAGCGCAAAAGAAATTCGTATTTCACTTGGCGAAAATTTGCAAGTCTTGCTGGATTTGCTTCGTCGGCGTATCTGAAACTGGTCAGTGACGGACAGACAACCCTCAGCAAGCCGGGAATTCCAAAAGTCGCACGCGCCATGGGTCTCGAAGGGTTCGACTACACCTATTTCACATTGCTCGTAAAATTCGGGAACGCCAAAAACGACGACGAAAAAGAAGCCGCCTTGAGCGAACTCGAACACGAAGCGCGCATGAACAAAATCCGCATTGTCGATGCGGACGCGTTCCGTTACTACGAAACTCCCGCCTGCCCCATTATCCGCGAACTGGCGCCCCTCATGCCCAAAGCAACACATGGCGAGATTGCGTCAAAAATAAGGCAAGGCGTCACAGCCGCCGAAGTCCGCGAAATTTTGCAGTTCCTCGTCAAAGCGAACCTGCTTCAGAAAAACGCGGACGGGACTTACGAACAAACGCAAAAAACGGTTAGAGGCTCCAAGGAGACCATCCCCCTCGCCATACGGACCATGAACCGGAAAATGAGCGAACTTGCGGTACGGTCCATCATCAAGGATTCCGTGGAAGAACGCAATTTTTCCGGCATCACCATGGGCATCGACAAACCCACTTACGACCGCATCACCGAGGAAATCGACATTTTCCGCAAAAAGATTGTTGACATCGCCAACGAATGCCAAGCAATCGACCAGGTCTATCAAATGAACTTACAAATATTCCCTCTTACGGACAAAATAGAATCTACGGATTCAAGGAAGGAGAAATGAACATGAAAAAGACAATACAATTGATTCCGTTATGTGCAGCATTATTCTGGGCATGTTCAGATTCTCAGGACATAACTGGAACCACGATAATCGACAATACGATGGGTCAAAACGAGAGTTCTTCGAGCGAAATGCAAAGCCCGGAATCCTCGTCAAATACAATGATATCCGGCGAAAATTCGTCATCAAGCGAACAAACCCCGAAAATTTCGTCGTCCAGTCAACAGCCGCCGGTATCCTCGTCCAGCGTAACAACGTCATCGGCCAGCCAAGAAGCATCACCCGCTTTCGTGAAAGACACAAAGAACGGCTTTAAGCTCGGAGCCTGCATTTCTCCCGGTATAAAGCCACTCGGTGTAGCGACAAGACTCGCCCAAACAACAGACTTCGCAGAAGTCACATTTGGAGATTCGCCCAAGGCGTACATTCTTAACGACGGTGAAGGGCATTATCAAGTGATGGCCTTGAACATAAACGACTACTGCGATGTCGATGCAGAACTTTCGACTGTACGTTCTGGCGACACCTTGGAAATTAAATATGGTGTCATCAATAATGTAACGGAATGCACATGCAATAGCGACCACTGGTTCGATATTGAACCCGAAGACACAGACATTAAATTTGTTCGATTCGGTGGATCATTCAGCGAAGTCACTTACGAAATCAGCAGCGGCCCGGTTCCTGAACCGTCAAAAGTGACGCAGACCGATACTACTTCAACGCAGACCTCGGCACAGAACGATTCCACGTTTACAGATACGCGAGACGGCAAAACGTACAGGATTGTCAAACTCGGCGAACAGATCTGGATGGCCGAAAACCTCAACTACGAAATGGATGACGGCGTCAAGAGCTGGTGCAACGGCAACAAGCAAGAAAACTGCGACAAGTACGGCCGCTTATACACATACAAGTCGGCAACCTACGCATGCCCTCCCGGATGGCGCCTGCCCGAAGTTGAAGAATGGCCAGAAAGAGGAAATGGCGGACACCCCGCATTCCTCAACTACGCCGTCGTAGGTTGGTATGGTGGAAAAGACACATACGGCTTTTCCATCCTGCCCGCCGGGAATTACTCTGCCAAATCCCAGTATTTCTTTGAACCGGGCGGCGGCACCACCTATTTCTGGACAATGACGATAGACACGCGAAACAATAACTGCGCTACAATGATTCATTTCGGCAGCGGTTCCGAAGGAATGGTCAGCGTCTGTGCAAGCGACGAGAACGACGGACTGTCCGTCCGCTGCGTGAAGGATTAAACAGAATAAACACGAATCTTAGGCAAAGTTCCAATTCAGAGGTATGTGCATAATTTGTACATGCCTTTTTTGTTCCGACATATTCCATCACGTCACCACCTTATTTAAAATTCGCGCTATTCGCTTATTCTCGCGACACTCGTGCTAATGGTTGTTGACAAAATGAATTCAAAACAAAATATCTCTTGCTTTTCTGAAAAGAGTTTTTTAAATTAAGCACATACGTTTTTGAAGATGCAAGACATTTTCAAGAATTTTGTTTGCTATATCGTTTTCTATATCCTTTGCTATATGAAATTGCGTGCCAGTTCACCTTGAATAATTGGCCCCACAAAACCCATGGAAAACGAAAAAAAAACTTCCAAACGAAAACACGATGCATTCTTTCGTTGGCTGTTTGCCAACACAACTCATGTCCGCTACTTGCTTGAACTTGCGGCGAAAGTAAATCACGATATCGACACGTTTCTGACGCAGGTTAATCTCGATACGCTTATGCGTATTCCCGATTCCTATTCGGAAGTTGACGACACCGGCGAAGCTGATTTGGCGTTCCGCGTGAACGTCGCAACCGGCGCCCCGATTCTCGTCGGAATCCTGTTGGAGCACAAGTCCGGTCGCGACCCCGTGATTTTCGACCAAATTTCCAAGTACATCCATTCCGTCATGAAAATTCAGGACAAGAACCGCATATTCAGCGGAATCCCGACGATGGCGATAATATTCTACAACGGACGAGACAACTGGAATCCGCTCAGAATCCTCGAAAAGTCGTACCCGGATTACTTTCGCGGAAAGGTTTTGCCGTTCCAGTGCACGTTCGTGAACATGTCGGACATTCCCGACAGCGACTGCCTCGCCTGCGAAGACACGGCGACCGGCATGGGAATAATCGCACTGAAACATGCGTTCAACAAGGACAAGTTGCTAGAACTCTTGCCGCAGTTCTGTAAATTCTTGGATAAAATGCCCCGAAATGAGGCCTCTTGCCTGCTTGAAAAAACAAGTATATATTTAGTAGAGTATCTAGGAAAAGAATTCCTAAAGGAGCTGAACATGGCGTTCGTAAGCATCGGACAAAAATACGGTTTCGTAAGCATTGGCGACTATTTCCGCCAGCAAATGGCAGAAGAACTTGATAAAGAACGTCAACAAATGGTGGAAGAAAAGCTCCGTACGGCTCGTGCACTTTACGAAGATGGTGTTCCCATAGAAATACTTGTCAAAAGGTTCAATCTTACAGAAGAACAAATTCGAGGAAAATAAATGAGGCGGCCAACAGCCGCCTTCTTTATATGTGACGATTCGTATCTTCGTTCAGAGGGTGCGTTTTGCAAATATGTCGCTGATCAAATAGTTGTCTTTTATTTGCTTTAGACGATGTTTTTGTTTTTTTTGCTTTATCTATTGCATATTTTTATATAAATTTTTTTGAGTGCGTAATAAAGTTTAAAAACACTCATGACAGCTATTGATTATTATAATAAAAATGCGAAGGAATACTCCAGCAGTACTATTGGTGTAGATTTAAATTTGGAATTATAAGGGATAAGGTATTTGATAAGCATGTTCGTTTTAATGATTGTATTGTTTGTCTTATTTGTCGTTTTTTACGTAGTTCGTCGGAGACAACTTGCTAAAGAATTTGAAGAAAAAATAGAGGACTTCATAGAAATATGTGATTCTTTTTTCGTTGACTTTAATAATATCTTTAAGCGTTATATTCAGGATGCTGAAAGGGACGCTTTTATTTTGAAGTATAAAGTGCTATATCATGAATTGCAAAGATATAGTGGTATTCCTACAAAAGTTGATGATTTTGTAAAGCTAGAAGATTTTAAGAAAAAGTACAAAGATTTCCCAAGACTCGTTATAGAATCAAATGTGGAAATCAAATGCAAAGAGTTTTTAATAGAGGCACATTCGTTTTCAATTGAATTGGATGGATTGTTAAAACATTATATTCAAGATACTGAAAGAGATTCTTTTATTCAAAAATATCAAGCATTGTATTTTGAATTGCAAGAGTATAGCCGTATTTCTTCAAAGGTAAAGACTTTTGTAAGACTGGAAGAATTTAAAAGGAAATACGAAAATTTTCCGAGACTCGTTTTAGCATCGAATGCAGAGATTAAACGTAAAGAACATCTCAAGTTGCTTTTGCAATTTGTGAATATTTTTTTTGATGAACTTGATTTCTTGACGAGCCGTTATATTACGAATGCTGATGGGATAATTTTTTACCGGAAGTGGGAAAAGCTGTCTCAAGATGTTGCAACTTGTATTTTAAAAGCGGATGATGAAGGATATGGGAAAATAAAACTTTTTGAATTGACCTATAAGGATTTTCCTAATTATTTAGAGAATGCGAATAAATCATTTGTTGCACGAGAATCCGAAAAATATGACACACTTTTCTCTAACATTGATGGCAAATCGTTAGATGCTCAACAAAGAGAAGCGGTCATAACCGATGAAGATAGAACTCTTGTACTTGCAGGAGCTGGTAGTGGAAAAACGCTTACAATTGCGGGCAAGGTCAAGTATCTCTGTGATGTAAAGAATGTAAGTCCAGAAGAAATATTGCTTATTTCGTTTACGAAAAAATCTGCCCAAGAAATGACCGATAGAATTCAAGGAAAGTTGGGAATTTCTATTAAATCAACAACTTTTCATAAATTGGGGCTTGATATAATCAAAAGTGCTGTTGGAAAAAGGCCTGACGTTCTTGATGAATCTCTTTTTAATGAATTTATACATAACTTTTTTGAAAAGGAACTTGTAAATTATCCTGATTTAGTGAAAAATCTAATTGAATATTTTGCGTACTATATCGATATTCCGCAAAATATGGAAGATTGTTCGTCGCTGGGTGACGTGTATGAGGCTGAAAAATGTTTAGACTTGGAAACGCTTAGGTCGAAATATGATCAAGAAAAATATATACAAGATGAAAAAATCAAGAAAGCGCAAAATCGTACTACATTGAAAAATGAAAAAGTCAAGAGCTTGGAAGAAGTTCAAATTGCGAATTTTCTTTTTTTAAATGGCATAAATTATGAATATGAAAAACTCTATCCATTTGAAAGTTCTGATCCTTTGCGCAAAGCGTATAGGCCAGATTTTTATTTGAAAGATTATGATATTTATTTGGAACATTTCGGAATAACAAGAGACTATACTGTTCCGTGGCTTTCTCCCATTGAAGCTCAAAAGTATTTAGATGGAATTGATTGGAAAAGAGAATTTCATAAGCAGAATAATACCAAGTTGATTGAGACTTACTCTTACTACAATTCAGAGGGAGTGCTCATTCAAAAACTTGAAGAACTTTTAAAAGAAAATGGAATTGTTCTGAAATCACGAGATTTCATGGATGTATTCAATACTGTTTATGCGACTAAGACGAATAAATATTTCTCTGAATTTGTGAAGTTGTGCGGAACGTTTATTGTGCTTTTTAAGTCCAATAATTATACAGTAGAAACGATTGAAAATTGGAAAGATTGGCTTTCGCTAGAAGACGATAAATTCTTGAAAAGAAGAAACAATACTTTTTTGAATATAATAAGAGTCATATTGGAGGAATATCAAAAATATTTATTGGCTAATGATTCTATTGATTTCTCTGATATGATAAACAATGCGACAGAGAAAGTTAATGGTGATTGTGAAATTTCTTTGTATAAATATGTGATTGTGGATGAATATCAAGATATCTCAAAGGCTAGATTTAATTTGTTGAAGTCTATTGTCGATAAAACAAAAGCCAAGCTATTCTGTGTAGGCGATGACTGGCAATCTATATACCGATTTGCGGGTAGCGATATTTCGTTGTTTACCGATTTTGAAAAATATTTTGGAAAAGCGAAAATTTTGAAAATAGAGAAAACTTATCGTAATTCACAAAAGTTGATTGATGAAGCTTCGCGTTTTGTCTTGCAGAATCCGCTACAACTTCATAAGAGTTTGCGATCTGATAAATTGTTGGATTATCCTCTTGTTTTTTGGGGCTTCGATGAAAGTCCGAAAAATGCCTTACAAGCTATAATCAATAAAATCGCTTTGGATTTTGGAACGAACTCGTCTATTTTACTTTTGGGACGAACTAATTACGATATAGAAATTGCAAAAGATACAGGTTTGTTCCGAGAGATTCGAAAAAATGGTGTAGATACGTTAGAATATATTCAGAATCCGGCTTTGCCGATTCAATTCCTCTCTGTCCATAAATCAAAAGGGCTAGAAGCGGATAATGTTATTCTTTTGAATTTTAGAAATGACAAACTGGGTTTCCCGAATCAGATAATTGATGATCCCGTCTTGAATTTTGTTCTTACAAATGCTGAAGATTATAGATTTGCGGAAGAACGGCGTTTGTTTTATGTTGCTATTACTCGAACGAAAAATAGAACCTATATCCTTGTGGATAACAAGAATCCATCGCCGTTTTTCAAGGAATTTTCAGAATCTACATCAGTATTCTTTAAATCAACAGGGAGAAGAACAAGCGAAAAACAGACGAAATGTCCTCTTTGCAAAACTGGGGACTTGCTGAAAGTTGAACATGATGGAAAAACTTTTGTAGGTTGCTCGAATTTTCCGAGATGTCGATATACGCAAAGGGATGTGACTATTTTATCAAGCCCTAAAATATGTCCTAGTTGTGGAGGTTTCCTTATAAAGCGAAAGGGCTATAATGGACATTATTTTGTGGGATGTTCTAATTATCCTGCTTGCGATTATAAGGAAAAGCTAGTTTGGAATGGTTATATTGACTGATTGACGTTGATTGTTTTTCCGTGTAAGGTTTACTTTGAAATTTTTTCTTATATATTTGTAAAGTATGGATAATTTGCACGATTTTTTGTTTTTTGACTTGGAATATAATCCTGGAATGGGGACAGTTCGGGAGTACGGCTATATTCTGGGTGAAGATCGTGCACGTGAAAA
>JAEEGF011912932.1_pt1 | contig 17977 bp, 18 predicted proteins | sample 9134171 | NCBI WGS metagenome assembly JAEEGF01 (sample SAMN16246542, study PRJNA631951) | gut metagenome | biome: gut microbiome; feature: rumen; material: AP-attached | host: Bos | place: Iran: Karaj | collected 2018-10 | reverse complement strand
ACGAATATGATATGAGCGGATGTGATCATGGCATTCATTGCAGGAGTAGTTTTGGTCAGGCCAGTAAGTTGGAAGAAGAATGCAACAAAGAATAAGACACCGAGTATCGAACCGCGGACAACAGTAGTCTGATCGATACTTTTAATGATGGTCTTCCCGAAGACGGCAAACATCAGTATCGCACCAATAATGAAACGGAACGCGATCATGAAAAGCGGATGTACACCCAGATCGAATGCCAGATTAGCAACGATAAAACTGGAGCCCCACACTGCCGTCACGAACAACAATACCAATTGTGCTGCAAGACTCTTACTCATAAATGTGCATCATAGACGATTTTCAAACGGGTGGCAAAGTATAATAATGGTTAGAAGAAATAAATGGAGGTTTTCTCATAATGAATGAAATCATCAAAGCAATGATTGCCCGACGCAGTATCAGAAAATTCAAACCTGATATGATTCCCCAGGACATCATCGATCAGATAATCGAAGCCGGAACATACGCCGCAACCGGCAAGAACAAACAGGCCCCTATCATCATCGCAGTAACGAATAAAGCTGTGAGAGATGAGCTTTCCAAAGTAAATGCAAAGATCATGGGTGTTGAAACCGATCCGTTCTACGGCGCACCTGTCGTCCTGATCGTGCTTGCAGACAAGAATGCCGCTCCCACGTATGTCTATGATGGCAGCCTCGTAATGGGAAACCTTATGCTGGCAGCATATTCATTAGGTATCGGAAGCTGCTGGATTCACAGAGCCAAGCAGGAATTTGAGATGCCTGAATACAAGAAGATGCTCAAAGACCTGGGTATCGAAGGCGACTATGAAGGTATCGGCCATTGTATCCTCGGCTATGCCGATTGTGAATTGCCCGCTCCTCCTCCCAGAAAAGATAATTACGTCTACTACGTAAAATAGGCACTGAAAACAACTGTCTGATCAAGTCCAACACTAACATAAAGTGTTGGATTTTTTTTTTACAATCATAAAACGAGATAAAAAAACACATGACAAGGCACACTTTTTTGGTATAACATATTGGCAAATCTAAATCCTAAGAAAGAAGGAAGAAACAATGGATTACGATAACGTCCCCGAAGAATATAAACCGTTAGGTATGTGGAGCTATTTCCTTTGGCAAATCTTATTTGCCATCCCTATCGTCGGTTTCATCCTCCTCATCATCCAGGCATTAGCTGCAAAGAATAAGAACCTCAAGAACTTCGCCCGATCTTATTTCTGCTTCCTGATCATCGTGATCGTCCTCTTTGTTATCTTATGGGCAACCGGCACTGTCAGCAACCTCGTCAATCACTAGGTTGATTTAATAAATTATTAAGGAGTTGGGATTATGGTACTTTGGCATCTCTTAGTATTCCTTGCAATCGGTGCTCTCGCCGGCTGGGTAGCTGGTAAGATCATGGGCAAGAACAACAGCCTTCTCGTCAACATCATCGTAGGCTGTCTCGGTGCCCTCCTCGGCGGCTGGATTGCCGGTCTTCTCGGCATCGGCGGCGGTCTCATCGTTGAGATCCTCATCGCAATCGGCGGTGCACTCCTCTTACTCGTCCTCTTGAACATCATCTTCAAGAAGAAATAAATCACAAACTAGCAATAAAAAAGGCCTCTGTCATGAGGCCTTTTTTATTGTTTTAAAAGCTCTGTAATAAATACCGTATCTTCACTGACCCTGAACTTCACATCAAACCCAGCATAATAGAAGCCATAGATCCTTTCGGGATCATCCTGATACTGCGGTCTGGGATCGCTCTTAAGGATCTCCAAAAGAGCACTCTTCTGTTCTGCTGATAAAACCTTGAGAGCAGCTTCGTCATAAACGACTTTCAAAGACTCAAAATGATGTTCATCGACAAAACCAGATTTTGCATCCGGATGTGATTCAGCATATTTGATGTAAGGCTTTATATCGAGTATCGGAGTCCCATTCATCATGTCTGCACCTTGCACTACTAAAGACACTTTTCCCTTTTCTTTGCGGACTTCAAGAAGTCTCACACAGGACATGCCGATAGGGTTAGGTCTGTGAGGAGCACGGGTCGCAAAAACACCATAGCGGGCATTGCCGCCGGTCCTGGGAGGACGTACTGTGGGAGTCCATTCTTTCTGATAAAACTCTGAAAAGACCCAGATCAGCCAGATCCAATCGAATCCCTCTATCCCCTTGATGCAGGCTTCGTCAGCAAATTCCTTAGTGAATTCGACAGTGGAAATTAGTGAAGGCGCAACATTACTCTGCCTGGGAACCCCAAATTTAGTAGGCAGATCATTACGGATATAAGCGACGGGTCTGAATTCGAATGTATCCATAGAATGGATTATATCAGCATCAGCCACAGACGGCGATAATGATAGTACCAGCCATCATGAGCCCCAGACCTATAAGACCCCTCTTTGACATCGTCTCCTTGTAAATGAGGAATGCCACGATCACAGCAACGAGAGTGCTCATCTTATCAATAGGAACGACTACACTGACCTCACCGAATTTGATGGCATAGTAAAAGAAGATATTTGAGAGACCGAAAAGAATGCCTGAAAGAGTCAGACAGAGCCACTCATGTCCGTGGATATATTTGATATCTTTCATCTTCCCCTGCTCGAAGACAACAGCCCATGAAATCATCATAACGACCATATTACGGATGGTGACGCCAAGATTAGATTCCACATTGGCCATACCTACTTTAGCCAGGTTATAGACCAAACCTGCAAGCAAGGCTGAAAGCAAAGCATAGATGAACCATTTTTTACTGGTAGCCGGCAGTGTCTGTTTATTATCGATCATCACGAAGATACCGACTCCCAGAAGGATGGTAGCAAGTAGTTTTATGGGAAGATTATTGGATTCACCGAACATGAAGATAGCGATAAGCACACTGATAACGGCGCTGGACTTATAGATGGGAACGACCTTATTGACGTTACCCAAGACGAGCGCCTTGTAATAACAAAGACAAGAAATAGCCGTGCAGAAACCCGAGAAAAACAGGAAGAACATGTCGTTGATGGGGATTGTACTGATGGTGGTATATGAACCCACAATGAAAACCATAATGAGGGACATCAAGAGAGTGATTGAGTTACGTACGGCATTCGCAAGCATTGCATCGCAGTGACGCAATCCGCTCTTATCAAAAATGGTTGAAAGGCCATCAGTGATGGCTGAGAGTGCAGCTGCTAAGATCCACATAACTTCTAAAAAAATAACCTACCTAAAAACAAACAAGATGATATGATACTGTAACTGAATGAAAAAATCATATAAAATTTATACGTAAAAATAAAGAAAATGGAGAAATTTATGGCAAAAGAAATAAAATTCTCAAAATGTATGCTTTGCGGCAAGGTCGTTGCAGTCGATGCAAAGTATCCCTGTCCCACTGTCTGCTGCGGTGAAGAAATGGTCGACCTCGTTCCCAATACCGTCGATGCATCAAAAGAAAAGCACGTTCCTGTCGTTACTGTCACCGATAAAGATATCATCGTCAAGATCGGCGAAGTCGAACATCCCATGGAAGAAGATCATTACATCCAGTGGATCGCACTCAAGACCAAGTACGAATTCAATACCAGATTCCTGGATCCCGGCAAACCTGCACAGTCCCGTTTCGCACCCCTCTGCAGCAAGGACTGCCTCTTAGCCGTCTATATCTACTGCAACAAACATGGTCTCTGGGCCTGGGAAAACAAGTAGAAAAACTCTCAACACGATTAACGGTATGGTCTATAATCTAGCCATACCGTTTTTTTTGAGAAAAGCTGAAATGCCTAAGAACAGATTAGAAGCAATAAGTGACGGCATCATTGCCATCGTGATCACCATCATGGTGCTCGAGATATCCGCACCGCTCGTCAGTGATTTCAGCGGGCTCAAAGAGATGTTACCGGGCATAGCTAGTTATCTTATAAGCTTCATGATCATTGCCAATTACTGGAACAATCATCATCAGATCTTCCTACTCATCGAGAAGGTCCACGGACGCATAATCTGGCTGAACTTTCTTTTCATGTTCATGATCTCACTCTTCCCTGTTTTCACAGACTGGCTCGCAAAGACAAGCTTCGCACAGCTTCCGACATTGGTCTACATCGTACTGATGTTCCTATCAACTAACAGCTTCATATTGCTTCAGCAGGATATCGTCCATTCCATAGAAGACAAAAGAACTCATATGTTCCTAAGAGTCGGATTAAGAGAATGGTTAACACTGGCGATAGAAGTGATCGCTTTCATACTGGCATTAGTAACAGACATCAGATGGTTACCAATAGTCTGTATCGGCGTGATCGGGCCTTTATGGATCATCCCCGACCTTAGGATAAAGAATTATCTTTCATGGAAAAAAGGAAATTAATCTTTTTCTTTCAGATCAAAAAGATGTCTGAGCTTCAAGGCATCTTTAATCTCAAAATGGTCTTCAATAAATTTCACGAGTAAGAAAACCAGCCAGCCATTGACGAGAGCACATAAAACAGTTCCAATCTTGATTCCCTCAAAATGCCACCAGCCAAAGAAAGCAAATGACAGGATAACAGACAGGAGCATGGTCGAATAATCAAAAATGATCTTAACTTTGCCCAAACGTATCTTGAATCGTCTGGCAATCTGCATGACGAAAAGCTCGTAGACTTCTGGCGAGATATAGGTATGGAAAAGAAGTGAGATGGCAATAAGACAAATAAAGAAACCGATAATATAGAGTGCGATCCTCCCCGCCATCCCGTAAGACGGAATGAGAGCCACAAGATCCATCATCAGATCTAATACGGTCCCGTATATGAGCGCAGTCACGAAGGAGAAAAGAAAAGACACCTTGAAACGCCTGATGACGATACACATCAGCAAAAGAAGAAGCCCCTGCACCAGATATTCAGCCCTGCCGAAAGTAAACCAGTCAAAGTATTGAGACAGCTTAAGATAAATAAGATACGCAGGAGCTACGACTGAGGATAGACCAAGATCTCCGCGCTCCATACAAGCTGTGCCGAGAGCCAAAAGGATGACTCCGAAGACATAGCACAGCTCACTGTATAGAGTAAGTTTCTTCTTCATCCAGTATTACGCAAAATACTTAACAGCAGCTTCGAACATCCTCAGTTCATATCTGCCGGGAACGTTCTTATATAACTGCTTTCCGACACGGTCATTGTGCCCCATCTTACCAAACACCCTACCATCAGGCGATGTGATACCTTCGATGGCACACATAGAGCCATTGGGATTGAATCGGATATCATAAGTGGCATTGCCGTCGAGATCGACATACTGAGTAGCTATCTGTCCCTCTGCCGCCAGTTTAAGGACCATGTCTTCTGAAGCCAGGAAACGCCCCTCACCATGAGAGATGGGGATGTCGTTGATATCACCGACCTGAGCAAAAGAAAGCCACGGGGATTTATTGGAGGCGACCCTGGTATGTACCATCTTGGACTGATGGCGTGCGATACGGTTGAAGGTCAAAGTCGGACAATCGGCATCAGTATCCATGATCTTACCGAAAGGAACGAGACCAAGTTTAATAAGAGCCTGGAAGCCGTTACAGATACCCAGCATGAGACCGCCTCTGGCATCAAGCAATTCAGAAACAGCGTCCTTAACGACAGCATTCCTGAAGAATGCAGTGATGAACTTACCGGAACCATCGGGTTCGTCACCGCCGGAGAAACCTCCGGGGATAAAGATAATCTGAGAATCAGCGACAGCTTTTGCAAATTCATTGACGCTGTCAGTGATATCTTCAGCAGTAAGGTTCTTGATGACTTTGATCTCAGCTTCACATCCGGCTTCACGGCAGACTCTGGCCGAATCATATTCACAGTTAGTACCTGGGAATGCAGGAATGAGGACCTTAGGCTTTACAGCCTTAATCCTAGCTGAGATAGATTCAGTTGTGGCAAAAGTGTAATTAGGTACATCTTCCTTAGGGAAGTCGATATTACAGGAGAATACCGGTTCAAGTTTATCCTCATAGGCATTCTCCAGTTCAGCAACAGAGACAGAAGTACCACGATGGATAAAGACCTGTTCCTCTATGATCGTACCGACTTCAAGACCTTCTACAAAAGGCTCGACTTCGAGGACAAAGGCTCCATAATGACGATTAAATAACGGGGTAAGACCAAACGAATCACTGTATGCGAAACCGAAACCGTTACCGATCGCCATCTTGAAGATAGCCTCAGCGATACCTCCCATACCCAATGCGTAACAAGATTTAGCTTGGCCGGAATGGAGAAGTTCGGTGACTTTGGCATAAGTATCAAGAAGCGAAGCAGTATTAGGAAGACCGGATTCATCAGTATCAGGAGCTATAAGGATTACCTTGTTGCCTGCCTGTTTGAATTCAGGTGATACGATATCAAAAGATCTCTGTGTAGTTACAGCAAATGAGATCAAAGTCGGCGGGACATGGATATCTTCATAGCTTCCGCTCATGGAATCTTTGCCACCGATGGCAGCGACACCCAGTTCCTTCTGAGCTTCAAAAGCACCGAGTAATGCGGCAAAAGGCTTTCCCCATTTGACGGGATCGTTCTTGAGGCTCTCGAAGTATTCCTGGAAAGAGAGATAGATATCTTTAAAATCAGCACCTGTTGCGATGAGCTTTGATACAGAGCTCACGACAGCGATATAAGCGCCGTGATAAGGACTCTTTTCGGAGACAAATGGATCATATCCCCAGCTCATAACGGAACAATCCGCAGTTTCCCCATTCAGGACCGGGAATTTGTGGACCATTGCTTGGATCGGTGTGAGCTGGTATTTGCCGCCAAAGGGCATCAGGACGCTTCCTGAACCGATCGTAGAATCGAATCGCTCTGCCAAACCGCGCTTTGAACAAATATTGAGATCTGAAACGAGATCCTTATAAGCAGAATGGAAATCAGTAACAGAACGCATTTCAAGCATCTCGGCTTTACCGGTCTCAACAGTAGTATGCTTCTCAGCACCGTTGGTATCCAGGAATTCACGGGAAATGTCTACGATCTTATGACCATTCCACTCCATGACGAGTCTCTTGGTATCAGTGACTGTAGCAACCGGAGTTGCTTTAAGATTCTCAGTCTGAGCTAATTCGATGAACTTTTTGACATCATCTTTATCGACAACGACAGCCATGCGTTCCTGAGATTCACTGATGGCAAGTTCTGTACCATCGAGGCCTTCGTACTTCTTAGGGACCTTATCAAGATCGATATGCAGACCTTCAGCTAATTCACCGATAGCGACGGATACGCCTCCGGCACCAAAATCGTTACATTTTTTGATAAGGATGCTGGCTTCAGGATTCCTGAAAAGTCGCTGAAGTTTTCGTTCTTCAGGAGCATTACCCTTCTGAACTTCGGCACCGCAATTCTCGACTGAATGGATATCATGTGATTTAGAGGAACCCGTGGCACCGCCGATGCCGTCGCGTCCGGTATCTCCTCCGAGCAAGATTACTACATCGGAAGGAGCTGGTCGCTCACGTCTAACATTCTTGGCAGGAGCAGCTGCGATAACAGCACCGACTTCCATACGTTTGGCCATGTAGCCGGGATGATAGATCTCATCCACGATACCGGTACAGAGACCGATCTGATTACCGTAAGATGAATACCCGTTGGCAGCACCGATAGTGATCTTACGCTGAGGCAGTTTACCGGGGATAGTCTCAGATACAGGGACCAAAGGATCTGCAGAACCGGTAAGTCGCATTGCAGCAAAAGCATAGGAACGGCCGGACAGAGGATCACGGATAGCACCGCCGATGCAGGTAGCGGCACCGCCGAAAGGCTCGATCTCGGTCGGATGGTTATGAGTCTCATTCTTGAAGAGAAGCAGCCACGGTTCCATCTTTCCGTCGACGTTGATATCGACTTTTATCGTGCAGGCATTGATCTCTTCTGATTCATCGAGTTTGTCGAGCTTCCCCTGCTCTTTCAAATATTTAGCAGCAAGAGTACCGATATCCATCAGACAGATCGGCTTTTCACGTCTCAGCTCACGTCTGGTCATAAGATAGTCGCTGTACGCGGACTGGAGGAGAGGGTCTTCAAACTTAACATCGTCGATGATGGTATTGAATGTGGTATGACGGCAATGATCGGACCAGTAAGTATCGATCATCTTTATCTCGGTAACAGTCGGATCTCGTTTTTCAGAAACAAAATACTCCTGACAGAAAAGGATATCGTTGTAATCCATAGCCAGCCCCATCTCTTTGATGAGTTCAGCCAGTTCCTCAGGAGTCTTCTTAATAAAGCCTTCTATGGTCTTGACCTTGTCAGGCACGGCATATCTCATCTGTAAAGTCTCGGGAAGGTCTAAAGATGCTTCACGGGATTCTACGGGATTGATGACATACTTTTTGATCGCCTGGATATCTTCCCCGGTGAGGTCACCATATAATGCGTAGACCTTGGCGGAACGAACAAGAGGACGTTCCTTCTGTGAGATGATCTGGATACACTGAGCCGCGGAATCAGCTCTCTGATCAAACTGACCAGGGAGATATTCGACAGCAAACACACAGGCATCTTTGATATCGAGTTCATAAGTTGCGATATCAAGCTGAGGTTCGGAAAAAACGGTCTTAACAGAGTATTCGAAGAGTTCCTGATCGATATTCTCGACATCATAGCGATTGAACAGACGAACATCCGTCAAGCGGCTGATACCGAGCAATGATACTACATCGGAAAGAAGAGCTTTTGCTTCATTGGCTAATGCGGGTCTTTTCTCAACAAATACTCTGTAAATCACGATTATTTCTCCAATATCTTTAATGCTTTTTCGCCGATATCATGTCTGAAATACATGTTCTTGAAATAGATCTGGTCGACCTTCTCATAGGCATCTTTGACAGCCTGTTTCAAGGTATCAGCAACAGCAGTAACACCTAAAACGCGGCCACCGCTGGTGATGAGTTTGTTCTCTTTGAGTTTGGCTCCAGCGACATACACATCAGGAAGAACATCAGCTGGAATGTCGATATCAAAACCCTTTTCATATTTCACGGGATACCCTGCTGATGCCATGATGACGCAGCAGGCAGCTTTATCGCTGTTCTTGACTTCGACCTCGTCGAGTCGTTCTTCAGTAACAGCTTTCATGATGGTAAGAAGATCGGATTCGAGCAGAGGTAATACCACCTGCGTCTCAGGATCTCCGAAACGGCAATTGTATTCAATAACTTTCGGCCCTTTTTCAGTGATCATAAGCCCGAAATAGAGGCATCCTTTAAACGTACGTCCCTCTTTATTCATAGCATCGATGGTGGGAAGGAAGATCTCCTTCATACAACGATCAGCCACTTCATCAGTATAGTAAGGATTGGGAGCAATGGTACCCATACCGCCGGTATTGAGTCCGGTATCATTGTCACCAGCACGTTTATGATCCATAGATGAGATCATGGGCTTGACAGTCTTGCCATCAGTGAATGCGAGTACCGATACTTCAACTCCAGTAAGGAATTCCTCGATGACGATATGATCACCGGAAGCTCCAAACTTTTTATCTTCCATGATCGAAATGACGGCGTCGCGTGCTTCGCCCTTGTTCTCCGCGATGATGACGCCTTTTCCCAGCGCAAGACCATCAGCCTTGATGACGATGGGGAATTCAGCACTCTCGAGATACAGGAGTGCACTATCTTTGTTATCGAAGGTCTCATACGAAGCCGTGGGGATTCCATATTTCTTCATGAGATTCTTAGAGAAGACTTTAGAGCCCTCGATGATGGCAGCGTTGGCACGCGGCCCAAAGCAAGGGATTCCTTTCTCTTCCAACGCATCGACACAGCCCAGTACCAAAGGATCATCAGGTGCAACAATGGCATAATCGATCTTGGCATCGACGCAGAATGAAACGATCTCAGGGATATTCTTTGCATCGATAGCGACACATTCGGCATCAAGAGCGATACCGCCATTACCTGGGATAGCAACTATCTGCAACGGTTCTTTATATTCTCTGAGTTTTTTGATGATGGCGTGTTCTCGTCCGCCGCCACCGATAACGGCAATCTTCATGTTTTCCTCCTCGACCTGACAGGTCATCAGTGATGGAATAATCGCATGCCGGTAAAGGCCATGACCATGCCATACTTATTGGCACAGTCGATGACGGCATCGTCACGGATACTGCCACCGGGTTCAGCCACATATTTGACGCCTGACTTCTTAGCACGTTCGATGTTATCAGAGAACGGGAAGAAAGCATCAGAACCAATGGAGACATCATCAATTGTGGCAAGGAAGTCTTTCTTCTCCTGACAAGTCAGTTTCTCAGGCTGAGAAGTAAAGTATTTCTGCCAATTACCGTCGGCACAGACATCTTCTTCGTTGTGGTTGATATAGCCGTCAATGACATTGTCACGATCAGCTCGGGCAAGGTCAGATCGGAACGGAAGAGCAAGGACCTTGTCGCACTGTCGGAGGAACCAGGTATCAGCCTTGGAACCGGCAAGACGTGTGCAATGAATCCTGGACTGCTGGCCGGCGCCAACACCGATCGCCTGTCCGTGATAGGCATAGCAGACTGAATTTGACTGGGTATATTTCAAAGTAATGAGAGAAATAATGAGATCTCTAATAGCGCTTTCAGGAAGATCTTTATTCTCGGTAACGATATTGGAGAGGAGCTCTCTGTCGATCTTAAATTCGTTTCGGCCCTGCTCAAAAGTGATACCGAATACCTGTTTATGTTCGATAGGTGCAGGAACATAAGACGGATCGATCCTAACCACATTGTAAGCGCCTTTCTTCTTAGCTTTAAGGATCTCAAGTGCTTCAGGTTCGTAACCGGGAGCGATGATACCGTCGGATACTTCCCGCTTTATCATCTTGGCTGTAGTGACATCGCAGATATCAGAAAGAGCGACCCAGTCACCAAAAGAGCACATACGGTCGGTACCGCGGGCACGAGCATAAGCACAAGCCAAAGGTGAATCATCGAGACCTTCAACATCATCAACGAAGCAGGCTTTCTTAAGCTTATCATCCAATTTAAGACCGATAGCGGCAGAAGTAGGACTGACATGTTTGAAGGAAGAAGCAGCAGGCATACCGATAGCAGCCTTGAGTTCTTTAACGAGCTGCCAGGAGTTGAATGCATCAAGGAAATTGATATATCCGGGACGTCCGTTCAGGATCTCGATAGGAAGATCCTGTCCTTCATGCATGAAGATCTTAGCAGGCTTCTGGTTGGGATTACATCCGTATTTGAGTTCAAATTCATTCATGATCAAACTCCCCTTTATTTGTTCTTATTGATGAGTCGTGATTCAGACTGCTTGGTGTCGATATCGATATAACGGACATAAAGTGAGATCTTGTTATCCGGATCTAATGCATCCCAGAGTTCATTAGTGAAATCATCTATGGAATCAGGAATGGCGATACGTTCAGGTTCGCCCTGGAAAGAAGGGATAGGATTTCCATCGGTGACATATGTGTGGATAAAATGTCCAAGTCCAGGCTTAGAAGGATAGTTGAACATGTACCTGACACATTCAGAACCTTCTGCATCGATAGATTTAAGGATGCTCATCTTATAAGTAAATTTGCCATCTCGAAGTTTAAGCAGTCCGCTGATTCGAGGAGTATAGTTAGGAGCATCAGGTTCAAATGTTCGTCGTTTGAGAGCAGAACCAAAATGCTTACCTTCCTGAAGTTCTTCAAGGATCGAATCAGTCTGATTACCGTTAGTTACGATCACAAAATTGCGGTAATTCCTGACAGCTGCATAGATAATGAGGCTGGGGTCCTGAACTTTGGAGGCATCAAACGGTTCAGTAAATACATCGCCGTCACGCTCAACAAAGACACGATTACGGGAATTCGCAGACCTTCCCATGATGAAATAGGCAAAAGCGGCTTTCTTGCCGTCCTTGCTCCTGCCGATTACGATGCCTCGACCGACGTAAGGATTGCCTTTAATTAGTTCTGTTGCTGTATTGATCTTATAAATATCCATTGGTTTCCCCCTTTATTTTGCAAGCATCTTATGTGCTACCAATTCAACGGAACGAGGAAGGATGATCCATTCCGCCTGTTCCATGACACGTTTCTGTAATACTTCCGGCGTATCTCCGTCTTCGACTTCGACAGCTTTCTGCATAATGATCTCTCCGCCGTCCGGGATCTCGTTCACGAAATGAACAGTAGCGCCGGTGACTTTTACGCCTTTTTCCAAAGCAGCTTCGTGGACTTTGAGTCCATAGAAACCTGCTCCGCAAAAGGATGGAATCAAGGACGGATGAACATTGATGATCTGATGGTCATAATATGAAGTAAACTTTTCGCTTAAGATACTGAGGAATCCGGCCAAAACGATAAGCTGACATCCAGCATCATCAATGGCCTTAATAATCGCATCTTCAAATGCTTCCTGAGAGCCCAGTTCTTTTTTAGAGATGAAGATACCAGGGATCCCGGCATTGGCAGCTCTTTCCAGAGCATAAGCACTGCGCTTATTCGAGATGACTAAAGATACTTCGGCAGACTTGATGATACCAGCTTTCTGAGCATCAATGATGGCCTGGAGGTTAGTCCCGCCACCAGAAACAAGCACACAAACTTTTATCTTTTTAGTCATCAGATCAGCTTCACCTTCGAATCGTTCTTAATAATGCTGCCAAGTATGTAAGCATCTTCTCCGTTAGCTTTCAGAATCGATAAAGTTGCATCCACATCAGCTTTATCGACTACTACGATCATACCGACGCCCATGTTGAATGTATTGAACATATCACGTTCCGGAATATCGCCGGTCTTCTGGATAAGCTTAAAGATAGGAAGAATCCTGACATCTTCTTTATTGATCTCAGCACAGAGACCATCGGGAATACATCTGGGGATGTTCTCGTAAAAACCGCCGCCGGTAATGTGAGATATGCCTTTAACTTTTACCTTGTCTAAAACAGCAAGGATAGATTTCACATATATCTTAGTGGGAGTAAGGAGTGTTTCCCCTAATGATTTGCCGCCAAGTTCAGTTACAGGAGCCTTGATGTCGGCTTTTTCGATATCAAATACGCGTCTGACCAAAGAAAAACCATTGGAATGGACACCGGATGAAGGAAGCGCAATGATGACATCGCCCTCTTTCATAGTCTTCTTATCGATGACTTTTTCCCTGTCTACAATACCGACAGAAAAACCTGCCAAATCATATTCATTGATGGGATAAAAACCCGGCATCTCAGCAGTCTCACCGCCGACGACCTCAGAACCGGCCTGGATACAGCCGTCACAGATGCCCTTTACAATCATGGCGATCTTTTCTGGGTAATTCTTTCCACAGGCGATGTAATCGAGGAAGAACAAAGGTTTGGCACCGCAGCAGACAACATCATTGACACACATAGCAACACAATCGATACCGACGGTGTCATGCTTATCCATAAGGAAAGCGATCTTTAGTTTTGTCCCTACTCCATCGGTGCCAGAAACAAGAATAGGATGTTTGTATCCGGTAAGGTCCAATGGGAAGAGACCACCGAAGTCGCCGATGGAATTAGAAGAATTAACGGCAGTCTTCGCAATATATTGCTTCATGAGCTCGACGGCTTTATAACCAGCGGTGATATCTACACCGGACTTGGCGTAACTGTCGGAACGCGATTCATTGTTCATGTATCCTACTCCTTTCCCGTCCAGCAGTATGTGCAGAGCTTCGAGGGATCGAGACCGATAGCAGCGATGACGCCCTCGATGGTCTGGAATTCGATGGAAGTTAGATGCAGTTCATCGCAGATGATCTGTCGGAGTTTCTTACCCCGTTCGGTATCCGGATTACTGTATTCATCGACATAATTGAGTGAATCCTCACCTTCCAGTTCGAACATGATACGGCGTGCAATGAGCTCCATATCACTGGTAGCTCTTGAGAAATTAAGAAATTTACAGCCGAACATGATCGGCGGACAAGCAGAGCGCATATTAACAGATTTGGCGCCGCTCTCAAGCAGGAACTCGACAGTTTCCCTTAGCTGAGTGCCGCGAACGACAGAGTCATCGACAAAGAGAAGGTCCTTGTCCTTGATGAGTTCAGGAACAGCGATAAGCTTCATCTTAGCGACCTTGTTTCGCTGAGTCTGATCGGTCGGCATAAAACTGCGGGACCATGTCGGAGTGTATTTGATGAAGGCTCGGGCAAAAGGAATACCGGATTCATTGGAATAACCGATGGCATGCGGAATACCGGAATCAGGTACGCCACATACATAGTCGACTTTCATATCAGGATTGGTAGCCTTGTCACGTTTAGCCATGATATGCCCGTTTCGGTATCGCATGACTTCAACATTAACGCCCTCATAATTGGATGTGGGATATCCGTAATAGCTCCAAAGGAACGAACAGATACGCATCTCTTTGCCGGGTTCTTTGAGCTGTTTGATCTCAGTGGGAGTGATTTCGACGATCTCACCAGGTCCAAGTTCACTATGATCAGCATATCCAAGTTTCTCAAAAGCAAAGGATTCAAAGGTGACAGCGAAGCCTTCATCGTTCTTACCGATCACAACAGGCAGTCTACCTAACCTGTCACGGGCAACGATGATATTACCATCATCCTTGAGAAGAATAATTGATGCAGTACCTTCGATGACCGACTGTGCGAATTCAACACCCTCGGTATAAGTCTTTTTGCTGTTGATCAAAGCTGCTACGATCTCAGTTGAATTAACAGCACCACTGGTCATAGCATCAAAGTGTCCAGAATAGTCAGAGAGCAATTTATCGATCAATGCATCTTGGTTGAGGATACGACCGACGATTGCAATGGCATAAACGCCGAGTTTCGATCTGATCAGGAGAGGCTGAGGATCGAAATCAGAAATACAGCCGATGGCGGATGTTCCCTTCATATCCTTGTGGATATTGACAAACTTAGTCCTAAAAGGAGAATTCTCGATATTATGGATCTCTCTTTGGAGTCCTATCTCTTTGTCATAAGCGGCCATACCGCCACGCTTGGTGCCTAAATGGGAATGATAATCAGTCCCAAAGAAGACGTCTGAAATGACGTCCCGTTTACTAACAATACCAAAGAAAGCGCCCAATCTGAATCTCCCTCTCTATCATCCGAACCGGACAACTGCTTAGTTTTTATTTAATTGTGTAGCCTATTAAATCTTTGCAAAGAACATCTTGGACAGATCCATCGGCTGGATGTAATATCCATTCTGGTATACACGCATATTGCCGGATGCAATCTCGTCGATGAGCATGACTTTGCCGTTCTCGTCGTAACCAAATTCGAATTTGATATCGTAGAGATCGAGACCCTTGGTCTTCATATCGTCTGCAACGAACTTGGTGATCTTCTGTGTCATCTCTTTGATGGCATCATACTGCTCACCGGTCATGATACCGAGATCGATGAGACCGTCGCGGGTGACTAGCGGATCGCCCTTGGCATCGTCTTTAAAAGTGGTCTCGACATAGTAAGGAAGATCAGCCCCTTCCTTGATGTAATCAGAATAGCGTCGGTAGAAGCTGCCAACAGCCTTGACCCGGCAGATGACTTCAAGGCCTTTGCCGAAGACCTTGGCAGGTTTAACTTCCATGGTGGTATTGGTCAGATCAGCGGAAACATAGTGAGTGCGGATACCAGCGGCATTGAGCTTTTCGAAGTAATAGATGGACATGCGGAGATTGACATCGCCGACACCTTCGATGGTAAGACCGATGGTATTCATACCGGGATCGAATACGCCGTCAGCGCCGGTGCAGTCATCCTTGAACTTGAGAAGATAATTGCCGTTGGGAAGCTTGTAAACATTCTTGGTTTTACCGGTGTAAAGCAGTTCCATTTTTTATACTCTCTCTCTATTTAAGTTTCTCTAAAATATTCTTGTCCTTTTCAAGGACGGCTTTTGCATCATTTACTCTTTTGTCCTGCAGTTTCTTTGCAAGTCTCTTGTCCGAAAGAGCCAGGATCTGGATAGCTAAGATCGCGGCATTGGCACCGCCGTCGATAGCAACAGTGGCGACAGGGATGCCGGAAGGCATCTGGACGGTAGCAAGAAGAGCATCGAGACCGTCGAGATTAGTCGATTTACAGGGAATCCCGATGACAGGAAGAGTTGTTTCTGAAGCAATGGCGCCGGCCAGATGAGCGGCCATGCCGGCTGCAGCGATGATGACGCCGAAATCATTGGCTTCAGCGTTCTTAGCGAATTCACGGGCTTCATTGGGAGTCCTATGAGCAGAATATACGTGGACCTCGTAAGGGACTTTGAAATCGTCGAGTACAGCGGTTGCTTTTTTGATCACAGGAACGTCGCTGTCACTTCCCATCACAATACCAATCTTTTTCATGTATAGACCTCTCAAAATAAAAAAGGCGCACTGGCTCTATAAATAAAGCCCTGCACGCCCAGACGGTCGACGATCAATGGCAACTAACCCAAGATTCTCTTCCACACTGTGGTGCTCCACATAACCCGTCAGCACAAGAGAACCTTCCCTGTTTTTAACAGAGAAATTATAACAATTTGAGATGCCGTCATTCAATAAATCGGCAAGATGAGAAATTAAAAAAAGTCCCCAGGACGATATATCTTCACTGGGGACTTTTCATGACAAAAACCAGTCATCAGTCCTTAGCGGAACGGACAAAGAGGAAGACCGCCATGATGATCATAGGAAGTCCAGCCAAAAGACCATTGGGAACCGGTCCTAAAAGCATCGCAGAACCTGTTCCGGAGACCAGGAACATAATGGGCAATGTAGCCGCGGCATTAACAGAACCATGCAAAAGTGCCGGGACCCAAATAGTTCCGCTCTTCTCATAGACCCAGTCTTCGATAATACCGAGAGCGACCGTAAAGACCAGGAAGACCAGCATACCGATGACAGGATACCCGAAGTACTCCGTGCCATATTCATAGCCGATCAGCCAAATGAGAGGCCAGTGCCAGATGCCCCAGATGATACCGCCAAAGATGCGTCCTGCTTTAATGCCAAACTTATCTTTCAACTGAGGATACAGAAAACCTCGCCAGCCCACTTCTTCGCCGAGAGCTAAAAGCGTATTGATGATAGGAGCATATGTGACACAAGCGACGATGGAGATGATGATATAGACGGAATATGAGATACCAGCAGCTTCAAGCTGTTCAATAAGGAAACCATCCATAGCCTGCCCCGACGCATCGAAATGAGACGGGAATACGAGGAAATAAAGGACTGCGCCGAGAGCAGTAAGGACGATAGGAGCAAACCATGAGAAGACCATCGGCAAAACGATATTCTTTCCTTTAGGGATCCATCCCATGCCTTTAAGGCTCTTGCGGGCCACCAAAACACCAAGGAAAGGAACGAACATCATGGCAGACATGACGAGTGTGGAAAGGATATCATTTCCGCCCTTGGCAATAAAATAGACACCGATCTGGATGAGCCAGGCAACGATGAATGTGAATAACAGATACTTTATGACCTGAGACTTGTTGAATTCATTATTTTCCATTCTTTTCCAACTCCTTAGCAGATACTTCGACGCAGAAACCTTTATGACCGCATGACGGACAAGTCAGCTTCCTGGTCGACGGAGTGTGATTGGCAAAGAACGCTTCTTTGAAACGGGGCTGGAATATCTTATGACACTGGGGACAGATATATGCCGTGTTCTTGACATACATCCAGGAGAAGAGGATACCGAAAATCATTGAGAGGACGAGCCATATGACAAATAGCCACCACCATCCTTTCATGATCCATAAAACGATCGATGTGACCTGAAGTAGAGCCAGCGGGATCCCGAACAGCAAAGAGATGGTTCGGAACTTTTTCAGATAATCTCTATTGGACATCTTATAAGCTATGTCGCCGATAGAATCTAAAGAGTAGTTTTTCATCTCCTTGAGGCCTGATCTAAGATCATTGATCTTTATGAGTTTCTCTTCTCTTTCCTCGACTTCTTCCTTGAGGGATTGTTCCTGCTGGTCGATT
>JAEEGF010643015.1_pt1 | contig 17978 bp, 16 predicted proteins | sample 9134171 | NCBI WGS metagenome assembly JAEEGF01 (sample SAMN16246542, study PRJNA631951) | gut metagenome | biome: gut microbiome; feature: rumen; material: AP-attached | host: Bos | place: Iran: Karaj | collected 2018-10 | reverse complement strand
CGGCGCTACAACCGCGAGACCTTGGAGGTGCGCTACAAGGGCAAGAACATCTACGACGTGCTCGAAATGACGGTCGAGGAGGCGCTGCCGTTCTTCGCGCAGCACAGCAAGATTAAAAACATCCTGCAAACGCTCGACGACGTGGGATTGGGCTATATCAAGCTCGGACAGCCTTCGACCACGCTCTCCGGCGGCGAAGCGCAGCGCATCAAGCTCGCGACGGAGCTTTCGAGACGCGACACCGGACGCACGCTGTACGTGCTCGACGAGCCGACGACGGGTCTGCACACGCACGACGTGAAGCGGCTTTTGGAGATCCTGAACCGCCTCGCCGACTCCGGCAGCACGGTCATCGTGATCGAACACAACCTCGACGTCATCAAGACAGCGGATTGGATCATCGATCTCGGTCCCGAGGGCGGCGACGAGGGCGGCACCGTACTCGCAACCGGCACGCCGGAAGAGATCGCCGCCTGCGAGCAGAGCTACACCGGACAGTTCCTAAAGCGCGAACTCGGATTGAAATAATGGACAGGTTAACCGGTGTTTCAAAGATTCTGCGAAAGAACATGACCAGAGAGGAACGGCATCTTTGGTATGATTTTCTGAAGGATCTTCCGCTGACGGTCAACCGGCAAAAAGTGCTTGGCAGGTATATCGTCGATTTCTTTATCGCGTCGAAAAAGACGGTGATTGAGCTGGACGGTACGCAGCATTTTCAGGGCGAAGAACCCGAGCGTGACCGGGTGCGTGATCAATGGTTTCAGGCGAACGGGATTACCGTTCTGCGGTACACCAATCTGCAGATCAACAGGGAATTTGACGCTGTTTGTCCGGATATTCTGAGACATCTCGGATTGTCGCAGCCGTGACCCCCTCATCAGTCACCTGACGGTGACAGCTTCTCCACCCTCTTCGAGGGGGCGAAGCCTCCGGATAAGCGAACCCAAAAGCCTTCCCCTTGATGGGGAAGGGGGACCGCTTGCGGTGGATGAGGTGTGAACATCCGTTACGCATGTAAACATGCAGGGAAAGTTTACCGTTCTGACGCATTCCGGTCACAACCGCATGATATGCTGACCTTGTCCGAAAGGAGGAGAACATGAAAGTGATCCGCATCATCTGTATTCTGCTTGGTGCATTTTTGGTACTGGATACGATTCTCGTATCGTTTTTGTCGAATTATAATCTCGGCGTGATCCTTCCGGCGATCCTCGGGCTGCCGCTTCTGCTGCTTGGTGTGTTTATGCACCATATGAACACCGGTTTTGGGGCGTTTCTCAAATGGTTTCTGCTCTGCTGCTACGCGCTCGGCGCGGTGTTCCTGCTCGTCATGGGCATCCTGATGGGTACGGCGAGCAAGCGCGCGGACAAGGTGGACGCGGACGCGCTGATCGTGCTCGGCGCCGCGGTGCACGGCGACCGCGTGACGTGGGTTCTTTCGAACCGTCTCGACACCGCCGCGGACTGGCTCGAATCGCATCCCGACGCGCTCTGCGTCGTTTCCGGCGGGCAGGGCAGCGGCGAGACCGTCTCCGAGGCGTCGGCGATGCAAAAATATCTTGTCGGGCAGAAGGGCGTCGAACCCTCGCGCATCCTCGTCGAGGACAAAGCCGAAAGCACCAAGGAGAATTTCGAATTCAGCAAGGCCCTGATCGAACAGACGCTCGGCAAAGACGCGAAGATCGCCTTTGTCACCACGGATTTCCACGTCTTCCGCGCGCGCCGCGTGGCGCTCAAAACCGGCATCGACGCCGAGGGCATCGCCGCGCCGGACGTCTGGTACATCCGCATCAACAACTTTTTGCGCGAGTGCGTCGGCATCACGGTCTACGCGCTCCGGGGAAATATCTGAAAAGGAGAACGAACATGTTGGAATTCAAGTATGACACACAGCTTCTGATCGACGGACACGACCTCGACGAGGACGCGATCCGCGCGTATTTTCTGAACAACTTCGAGGGCGACTGCCTGCTGGCGGTCGGCACCGAGGAGACGATCAAGATTCACTTCCACACCAACGAGCCGTGGAAGGTGCTCGCATACTGCTCCACGCTCGGCGAGATCTACGACATCGTCGTGGAGGATATGGATCGCCAGTCCCGCGGGCTGAAAGGCTGATCGACGCCGGTTCACAAAAAGAGCCTTGTCCCGAAAACGGGACAAGGCTTTTATTTTGCGCGTATATGTCCCGAAAATGGGACAGGGATGTTATACAAAGTCAAATCCGATCAAGCGCCCTGCTTCGGCAAAGCCGACGGCGCGGTACAGCGCGTTCGAGGCGGGATAGCTTGTGTCGGCATAGAGCATGGTGCGTTTGCCGCGTTCGTATACGTCTTGAACGACCGAACCGACCAGCGCTTTTCCGTAGCCGTGCCCGCGGTGCTTCGCGTCCGTCACCACGTTGTTGATGTAGGCAAGGCCGTCCTCCTGCTCGGTCATCCGCAGCAGCGCAACGGTTGTCCTGTTTATGCACCAACCGTACGCAAGCGGGCTTTCGCAGAACCGTTGACCGGCGGCGAGGCGCTCGCTTTCGGGGATCGGTTCGCGCGCCTGTTCGCCGAGCTCGGCAAGGAGCTCGCCGCAGACGGCGGGATCGAGCTGCGACGCATGCACGCGCTCGCCCTCGGCGGCAAATACGTTCGGCTTTTCGCACAGATACGCGGTCAGCGGCAGGCGGCGCTGCGTCGGAAACGGCAGCGCAAGCTCCAGATACCGGACAAGGCTTGCCCTTCCGATCACACCCGCAAGGTTCTTGGCTTCCCTGAGCACGCAAAGCGAGACGGCAAGCTCACAGAGCGTCTCGTCCGAAATGCCTTTTCGCGTATAGATCCACGCGGGCCGGTCCGGTCCGGTGCGCGCAAACAGCAGGTCCTTCCCGTCGGACAGGCACAGAACCTCCGGCGCGTCAAGGAGCTGCCGCAGCTTTTTGAAGGTGATCTCCTCGGCGTCGTTCGAAAACGGAAACGCCTTGGCTTCCTCCGCCGAAATGCACCGGATCATCCGTCCGCCTCCCTTCTCCGCATCGGGACAATCGTGATTTGCACGGCTTATTCCTTCTTCGCGATCGAAAAATACCGCGTCGGGATGTGGCAATAGCCGCCCGGGTTCTTGTCGAGATACTTCTGGTGATACTCCTCCGCGGAGAAGAAGTTTTGAATCGGCAGCTTTTCCACCGCAAGCGGCGCGCCGACCTTTTCGGAAACCTCCCTAAAGATTGCGTCGATCACCGGAAGCTGCGTTTCGTCCGTATAATAGACGCCGGTGCGGTACTGGATGCCCGCGTCCATGCCCTGCCGGTTGACCGAAAGCGGATCGATCACCATGAAATAGTACTGCAGCAGCTCCGAAAGCGGCAGCACGTTTTCGTCGTAGTCGATGCGCACCGTCTCGGCGTGACCGGAATTGCCGCACACGTCGCGATAGCTCGGCGCCTTGTCCGGACCGTTTGCGTAGCCGACTTCGGTTTTCAGAACGCCGGGGAACTGGTCCAGAAATTTCTGCATCCCCCAGAAGCATCCGCCGGCAAGATAGATCGTTTTCATGCTTCATTCCTCCATCTGCAAGTTGCTTTCGGGCATTTCTCCCGTATCAGCGCGCGATAGCCCGCAGGATCGACGACCGCCAGACCCTGCTTTGCGACCGCAAACACCTGCTTTTCCTTCGTCCACAAAAGAAAGAGACCGTCCGTTTCCGCAATCCGTCTGAACACGGAATAGCGGAGATGCAGTCCGTTCCGCTCGCCCTCGCTGCGGATCACGACCTCGTCCTCGTAAAACGTCGTCATGACCGAAGGGACCGTCGGATGCGTCTCCAGAAGCTGCCGGATCCTGCGCTTCGCGTTGCGCCGCGGCGCGGTCAGCACCGTGACAAAGAGATAGACGAACAGGATCAGCAGCACTGCCGACACCCACATCGAGATCGCGGCGTAGACCGGCACATGAAAGGCGAAGATCTTCACCAGCTGGATCCCGATCCGGACCAGCAGATAGGTGAACAGCGCGCCGTACAGAATGCACAGCAGCACGATCCGCCGGTAGGACCGCATGGCGCGGAACCGCTGCCGCTCCGTCTCATAGGTCGGGGTATAGGTGCTTTGCGCAAGCACGGTGCGTTCTTCGGTCTCCATTTCGGCTCCTTTCACGCCTCATCCTGCGCAAACAGAGCGCACAGATGCAGCAGGATCTCCACATTCTTCTCCATCGACAGGATCGGCACGTACTCAAACCGTCCGTGCGCGTTCTCATAGCCCGCCGAGAGGTTCGGACACGGCAGCCCGCGCCACGAGAGCGCCGAGCCGTCGGTGCCGCCGCGGAACGCGAGCGACTGCGGTTCTAAACCCGCCTTTCGGATCGCCGCGCAGAGATGCTCGATGAGATACGGATGTTGATCCACGACCTCCTTCATGCTGCGATAGGTCTCGTCGATCGAAAGCGCGGCGTGTTCGCCGTATTGCGCGTTGATTGCGTCGGTGCATTTTTTGAGGTACGCTTCGCGGATCTCGAACTGCGTGCGGTCGTGATCGCGGATGATGAGCTCGGCCTCCGCATGCTCGCACGCGCCGCGCACCGACAGCACATGGAAGAAGCCTTCGCGCCCGTCGGTGTACTGCGGTTTCTCGAAGCGCGGCAGCAGATTGAGCCACTCGGTCAGCAGATCGCAGGCGTTGATCATGATGCCCTTCGCGGTGCCGGTGTGGACGCTTCTGCCGGTAAACGTGACCTTCGCGTGCGACGCGTGGAACGTTTCGTCCTCATAGAAGCCGAGCCAGTCGCCGTCGAGCGTGTAGGCGACCTTCGCGCCGAAGCGGTCGAGGTCGAGGTCCTTCGCAAGCCCGCCGACCTCCTCGTCGGGCGTAAACGCGAGCGCGACCGGTCCGTGCAAAATCTCCGGATGCCGGAGAAGATGCTCCGCAAAGGTCATCACCGAAGCGATCGCCGCCTTGTCGTCGCCGCCCAGCAGCGTCGTGCCGTCGGTCAGGATCAGATCCTGCCCGATGTAGTTTAAAAGGTTCGGGAAATCCTTCGGCGACATGACGATGCCCCGCTCCGCGTTCAGCAGGATATCGCCGCCGTCGTAGGCTTCGAGCACCCACGGTCTGACGTTCGCGCCCGGCGCGTCCGGCGCGGTGTCCATATGCGTCACCAGCCCGAAGGCGCGTCCGCCCCGCTGATTGGCGGGGATTTTTGCGTAGACGACGCAGTTGTGCTCGTCAAGCCAGACGTCGTCCGCGCCGATCAAACGCAGCTCGTCGACCAGTACGCGCGCAAGGTCGAACTGCTTCTGCGTGGTCGGCGTCGCCGTGCTCTTCGCGTCGGACTGCGTATCGATCTTTGCGTAGCGAATCAGGCGTTCCTTGACCTGTTCATAAAAGGGTGTCCGTTCCATTCCGATGCCTCCCGAATCTCTTTGATTCTATCATACACGCGCGCCGCCCGCGTTGCAAGCGGGTTTTTTGAAACTTGCCCTTTCTTTTTTGCGCATGCTGTGGTATCATAAAAAAGTTAAGGAGAGTTTGAACCATGGATGCTGTCAAAACACTGGCTGCGGCGCTTGCGCCGCTGTGCAACACCGACGAAGCCGCGCTTTGCGACTGGATCGAGGTGCCGAAGAACACGGAGATGGGCGATTACGCGTTTCCGTGCTTCCGCCTGTCCAAAACGATGCGCCGTGCGCCGAACCTGATCGCCGCGGAGCTGAAGGACAAGCTTGCGCTGCCCGCGGGCTTCGAGCGCTGCGAGGCGGTCGGCGGCTACCTCAATTTCTTCACCGACAAGGGCGCGGTCGCGGGCTCGGTCCTGAACCGCGTACTGAAAGAGGGCGACGCCTACGGCACGAGTACGGAGGGCAACGGCAGGACGGTCGTCATCGAGTACAGCTCGATCAACATCGCAAAGCCGTTCGGCTTCCACCATCTGCCCTCTACCGCGATCGGCAACGCCCTGTACCGCATCTACCGCGCGCTCGGTTACCACACGGTCGGCATCAACCACCTCGGCGACTGGGGCACGCAGTTCGGCAAGATGATCACGGCGTACAAGCTGTGGGGCGATAAGCCCGTCGACGATTACTCGATCCGCGAGCTCGTCGCGCTGTACGTGCGCTTCCATGAGGAGGCGGAAAAGGATCCGTCCCTGAACGACGAAGCCCGCGCGTGGTTCCGGAAGATCGAAAACCACGATCCCGAAGCGCGCATGCTCTGGGAGAAGATGAAGGACGCGACGATCCGCGAAGTCAAGGTGACCTATGCGCGCATGGGCGTGGACTTCGACAGCTGGAACGGCGAAGCGTTCTACGAGGACAAGATGCAGCCGATCATCGAGGAGCTGCGCGACAAGGGCATCAGCAAGGTCGATCAGGGCGCGGAGATCGTCGATCTTTCCGAATGGAACATGCCGCCGTGCATCATCCTGAAGTCCGACGGCAGCACGATCTACGCAACGCGCGACCTCGCCGCCGCCTGCTACCGCAAGGAAACCTACGATTTCGACAAGCTCCTGTACGTCGTCGCCTATCAGCAGGACCTGCACTTCCGGCAGTTCTTCAAGGTGCTCGAGCTTATGGGGCGCGACTGGGTAAAGAACTGTGTTCACGTGAACTTCGGCATGGTCAGCATGGAGGGCGGCGCCTTCCATACCCGCGAGGGCAAGGTGCTGTATCTTGACGACGTGCTTGACGCGGCGGTCGAAAAGACCTACGACATCATCTGCGAAAAGAGTCCGGATTTAGAGGACAAAAAGAGCGCGGCGGAGGCGGTCGGCGTCGGCGCGATCCTCTGGTCGGTTCTGTACAACAACCGCATCAAGGACGTGACGTTCAGCTGGGACAAGGTGCTGAACTTCGACGGCGAGACCGCGCCGTACGTGCAGTACACCCACGCAAGAAGCTGCTCGGTGCTCCGCAAGGCGGGCGCAAGACCGGAAACGTTCGACGCGTCGCTTCTGAACGATCCCGAAAGCGTTGCGCTTCTGAAGGCGATCGCGGCGTTCCCCGAGGCGGTCAGAGGCGCCGCGGAGAAGTACGAACCGTACGTCGTTTCGCGTTCGATCATGCAGATCGCAAACGCGTTCAACCGCTTCTACTATGAACAGCGCATCATGGCGGACGATCTCAACGTCCGCGCGGCGCGTCTGGCGCTTTGCGACGCCACGCGTCAGGTGCTGAAAAACGGATTAACCATGCTGGGGCTCAAGGCTCCCGAAAGGATGTAATATGCTGGATATCAGGCTTGTCCGGTCGAATCCGGACCTCGTAAAGGAAAACATCAAAAAGAAGTTTCAGGATGAAAAGCTCGTCCTCGTCGACGAAGTGCTTGCGTTCGACAAGGAATACCGCGAAGCGCATGTGCGCGGCGATTATCTCAGAAATCAGCGCAACGTCATCAGTAAGTCCATCGGCATGATGATGGCGCACGGCGAGCGCGAAAAGGCGGAGGAAGCCAAGAAGCAGGTCGGCGCGATGGCGAAGGAGATGGCGGACCTCGAAGTGCGCGAGACGGAGCTCGAAGCCGAGATCCGCAAGCGCATGCTGGTGATTCCGAACATCATCGACGAAACGGTGCCGATCGGCAAAGACGACTCCGAAAACGTCGAGATCGAGCGCTTCGGCGAGCCGAAGGTGCCGGATTTCGAGATCCCGTATCATGTGGACATCATGGAGCGCATGAACGGCATTGATCTCGATTCCGCGCGCAAGACGAGCGGCAACGGCTTCTACTATCTCATGGGCGACATTGCGCGGCTGCACAGCGCGGTGCTGAGCTATGCGCGCGACTTTATGATCGACCGCGGCTATACCTACGTCGTGCCGCCGTTCATGATCCGTTCCGCGGTCGTCGACGGCGTCATGAGCTTTGCCGAGATGGAGAACATGATGTACAAGATCGAGGGCGAGGACCTCTATCTCATCGGCACCTCCGAGCACAGCATGATCGGCCGCTTCATGAACACCTTCAACGACGAAGACAAGCTCCCGATCCGGCTCACGAGCTATTCGCCCTGCTTCCGCAAGGAGGTCGGCGCGCACGGCATCGAGGAGCGCGGCGTCTACCGCATCCACCAGTTCGAGAAGCAGGAGATGATCATCGTCTGCAAGCCCGAGGACAGCAAAAAGCTGTACAACGAGCTCTGGCAGAACACCGTCGATTTCTTCCGTTCGCTCGACATTCCGGTGCGCACGCTCGAGTGCTGCTCCGGCGATCTTGCGGACCTCAAGGTCAAGAGCTGCGACGTCGAGGCGTGGTCGCCACGGCAGCAGAAGTATTTTGAGGTCGGCAGCTGCTCGAATCTCGGCGACGCGCAGGCGCGCCGTCTCGGCATCCGCATCAAGAACAAGGAGAAGGGCAACTACTTCGCGCATACGCTGAACAACACGGTCGTCGCGCCGCCGCGCATGCTGATCGCCTTCCTCGAGAACAACCTGCAGGCGGACGGCACGATCCGCATCCCCGAGGTGCTCCGCCCCTACATGGGCTTCAAGGAAACCATCGGATAAAAACCGCAGAAAAAGGACTGCCGCGGCAGTCCTTTTTTCGTTCGGATGTTCATTTCCGGAAGCCTTCCAGCTTGCGCTTGACGCGCTGCATGGCGTTGTCGATCGATTTGCTCGGCTTTTCGAGCTTCGCCGCGATCTGCGGATAGGAATAGCCGCAAAGGTAAAGGTTCAGCACGCGCTGTTCCATCGGCGAGAGCACCTTCGAAAGATGCTGCACGAGCTGTTCGAAGTTTTCGCGCCCGATCACCACGTCCTCGGGATCCGCCACGCTCAGCGAACGCACCGTGTCGAGCAGCGTCAGATCGCCGTCGGTCGTTTCGGACCGGTTCAGCGAGACGTAGTTGTTCAGCGGTCCGTGCTTTTTGCGCGTCGCCTGCTTGATCGCGGACAGGATCTGCCGCGTCACGCACAGTTCCGCAAAGCTCTTGAACGACGCCGCCTTGCTCCCGTCGTATTCGCACACCGCCTTGTACAGTCCGATCATGCCCTCCTGCACGAGGTCCTCGTGGTCCGCGCCGATCAGAAAATACGAATGTGCGCGCGAACGCACCAGCTGCTTGTACCGGTCGTACAGCAGCCGTTCGGCTTCCTCGTCGCCCTGCCGGATGCGGGCAAGCAGCGTTTCGTCGGTCGGCGCGCTCATGCTTCCGCGTCCTGCCGCTTCTTTTCAAACATCAGGATCGCCGCCGCAACGCCTGCGTTCAGCGAATCGATGTGCCCCTGCATCGGGATCGACACGAGAAAATCGCAGTTGTCGCGCACGAGCTTCGAAAGCCCTTCGCCCTCGTTGCCGATGACGAGCGCCAGCGGTCCCTTGAGCACCTGCGTGCGCATGTTTTCGCCCTTCATATCGGCGCCGGCAACCCAGAGCCCCGCGCTTTTCAGCTGCGCAAGCGCCGCGTTGATGTTGACGACGCGCGCGATCTTGACGTATTCGGTCGCGCCCGCGCTCGCCTTGACCGCCGCCGCGGTGACGGATGCGCTTCTGCGCTTGCCGATGACGACGCCGTGCGCGCCCGCACAGTCCGCGCTGCGGATGATCGAACCGAGGTTATGCGGATCCTCGATCTCGTCGAGCACGATCACGAACGGTGCTTCGCCGCGCGCCTTCGCGACGTCGAGAATGTCTGCGATGTCGCAATAGGTCACGCCCGCCGCATAGGCGACGATGCCCTGATGGTTCGCGGTCTTGCCGCCGTGACCGAACGGCATGCACAGCTCGTCCAGCTTTCTGCGGTCGACCTCCCGCACGACCAGCTTCTGCTCGCGCGCGAGCGTTACGATCTCGCCGAGCGAACCGTCACGCTCGTTGGTGACCAGGATGCGGTCGATGCTTCTGCCGCTCTTGACCGCCTCGCGCACCGCGTTGCGTCCGATCAGCAGGTACGGCTGCTCGTCGTTCTCGTTCTGCTGCTGCGAACGATCCGGCTGCTGCGGTCTGCGCTCGTCATTCTGCCGGTCAAACGGCTTTTTGCCGAACGGCTTCTGTCTGTCGCGCTTCTCGAACGGCTTCTTGCCGTAGGAGCGATCGCCGTCCTCGCGCCGATCGTACGGTTTTTTGCCGTAGGAACGTTCGCCGTCCTCACGACGGTCGAACGGCTTCTTGCCGTAGGACTTGTCGTCGTCGTAGCGCTTGCCGCCGTTCTTCGCGCCGTAGCCGCGGTTCTCGCCGCGCACGCCCGTGTCCTTCGAGGAGGGACGCTTCGGGAAATCATTCTTTTGATACGTCATAGTCGCTTTCCTTTCCGGAAGATTCCGAGTGTTCCAAAATGAGCTGCATCAGTTCGCCGATGCGCGCGTCCGCGCCCTTGAGATACAGATGTCCGAGCATCGATTCGAGTCCCGTCGCCACGCGGTAGTCGCGCACGTCCGCGTGCTTGGGCACGGTGCCGCTGTGCGCGTTGCGGCCGCGGCGAAACGCCGCCTGCTCCTCCTCGTTCAGCCGGTCCGCGATGCAGCGGTATGCTTCCGCCTGCCCTTTCGCGCAGACGCGCTTGGCGGCTTCGAGGTGCAGCGCGTGCACCTGCATGCGAAGCGTCTCCGCAAGATAGGTGCGCACATAGAGATCGAAGATCGTGTCGCCGAGATACGCCAGCGTCAGCGCGGGCAGCGACAGCGGATCGGCGGGACGCTCGATCCGAAGCGTGTTCAGAATGTCGGAGTGAATGCTCATACACAACTATGATACCTTTTTTTGCGGGGAAAGGCAACAGAAATCTTTCGTCCGGCGCAGAAAATCCGCCGTTTTTGTGCGGTTGCGTTTCGTTCCGGTCTGTGATATACTCATATACGTGGAAGTTTCCGCATACCCCTCCCCCAAAGCGGGCGTGGGGAATTCGACGGTTCGGAAAGGAACGGGTATGTATCTGATCGCAGGGCTCGGCAATCCCGGGCTGAGTTACGCAAAAACACGGCACAACGCAGGGTTCCAGGCGCTGGACGTCCTCGCGAAGCGCCTCAACGTGCGCGTCAAGACGAAGGGCTTTTCGGCGCTGTACGGCGAGGGGCGCATCGACGGCGAGCGCGTGATCCTGATGAAGCCGCAAACCTATATGAACAATTCCGGCGAGGCGGTGCAGAGCCTGCTGCACTTCTATAAGCTCGAACCGGACCGCATGATCGTGCTCTGCGACGACATCGATCTGCCGCTCGGCAGCCTCCGCATCCGCGCGAACGGCTCGGCAGGCACGCACAACGGGATGCGCTCGATCATCGCCTGCGTCCATTCCGAGAACTTTGCGCGCATCCGCATCGGCGTCGGCAAGGACGAAAGCCTGCTGCTGCGCGATTTCGTGCTGAAGCGCCCGTCAAAGGCGGAGCAGGCGGCGCTTTGCGAGGTCTTCGAGCATGCCGCCGACGCCGCGATCCTGATCGTGCAGGGGAACCTCAACGAGGCGCAGATGAAGTACAACAAGAAGCATGAGAAGAATCGTTCCGTCTCGATCGACGGACACAAGGAGGAATAATATGGTGCAAATTTGCACCATGTAAACGCGATGAAGGAACTGCTGCGGGCGATCGCAAAGGACGCCGCCTATCGACAACTGGATACGGCATTGAAAACCGGCGACGGAACGGTCGCCGTTTTCGGGCTTCCGGAAGCGCACCGCGCGCCGGTCAACGCTGCGCTCAGCGAGGATCGCACGGTCGTCTGGGTGGTGCCGACGCCCGCCGAAGCGCTGCGGCTTTTCGAGCAGCAACGGGCGTATCGACCGGATACCCTGCTGTTTTTGCCGCGTGAGCTGCCGATCGTGCATCTGGAGACCGTTTCGAGCGAGCGCCGCGCCGAACGTCTTGCCGTGCTGTCGCGGCTGGCGCTCAACAGCAACTGCCTGATCATCACCTGTCCGGAAGCGCTGATGGAGCGCCTCGCACCGCATGAGACGTTTTTGTCGCAGGTTATCACGGTGCATACGGGCGACACGGTCGATCCGCGCGCGCTGCTGGAGCGGCTGATCGCGTCCGGCTACGAGCGGACCGATCAGATCGAGGGACCGGGACAGTGCACGATGCGCGGCGACATACTGGACGTGTATCCGCCGCAGGCGGAGGTTCCGTGCCGCATCGAGTTTTTCGGCGACGACGTCGACCAGATGCGCCTGTTCGATCCGCTGACGCAGCGCAGCATCGAGCAGACGCAGGCGATCGTTCTGCCGCCGGCGTTCGAAACGCCGCAGACCGCGGAGGCGATGGCGCGGGCGCTGCGCATGCTGAAACAGGCGGTCGGGTTCGACGCGCAGCGCGAGGCGTGGAAGGACGGGCGTCCGTGCGTGTGCGCGGACGTGCTCGTGCCGCTGCTCTATCCGGTGACGGAAACGCTTCTGGATTATCTCCCCGAGGAGCATATCCTGCTTCTGAACGACCCGGGACGCATTGCGGACGAGGCGCGCGCCGCGGAGCTCGTGTTTTCGGAGACCGTCGCCGCCACGCTCGAACGCGGCGAGGGACATGCGTCGCAGGGGAAGCTGCTGATTCCCGCCGATCTGCTGATGCGGCGGCTCGATTCTTCGCGCAGTGCGGCGTATTACGCGCTGTTCCGTCCGTATCCGGGGTTCAAACACCGGACGCGCGTCGGGTTCACCGCCGAGCCCGCGCCCGCGTATCTCAACGATTCCAAACAGTTTCAGACGGAGCTGACGCGCCTGCTGAAGGCACGCGAAGCGGTGCTGCTGTATGTCGGCGAGGCGCAGCAGCGGCTGACGGAACAGCTGAATGATATTGAACTGAACATCGCGTCCGCGGATACGCTTCTGCGCGCGCCGGTGCGCGGCGAAGCGCTGATTGTGCGCGAATCGCTGCCGGTCGGGTTCGTCTTTCCGGAACTGCATCTGTATGTGCTGACCGCACAGGAGTTGTTCGGCAAGAAGCCCGCGGCGCATACGAAGAAGAAAAACGGCGTTCTGCGCTATACCGACCTTGCCGTCGGCGACTACGTGGTGCACGAGGCGCACGGCATCGGGCGGTTCATGGGCGTCGAACAGCTGACGGTGCAGGGCGCGACCAAGGATTATCTGCTGTTCGCCTATCGCGGCGACGACAAGCTTTTCATCCCGACCGATCAGCTCGACCGCATCCAGAAATACGTCGGCGCGGACGCGGATGTGCCCCCGCAGCTGAGTAAGCTCGGCGGCACGGAGTGGCAGAACCGCGTGCAGAAGGCGCGCGAAGGCGCAAAGAAGCTTGCGGTCGACCTTGCAAGGCTCTATGCGGCGCGCAGCTCCAACGCGGGTTTCGCGTTCTCAAAGGACTCCGCGTGGCAAAAAAAGCTCGAGGACGCGTTCCCGTACGAGGAAACGCCTGATCAGGCGCAGGCGATCCGCGAGGTCAAGGCGGACATGGAATCGCCGCGTCCGATGGACCGGCTTTTGTGCGGCGACGTCGGCTACGGCAAGACCGAGGTCGCGATGCGCGCGGCGTTCAAGGCGGCGCAGGACAGCAAGCAGACCGCGTTCCTCGTTCCGACGACGATCCTTGCGCAGCAGCATTATCACACGCTGCTGCAGCGGTTTCAGGAATTTCCGGTGCATGTGGCGTGCCTGTCGCGCTTCCAGTCGTCGAAGGAGTGCGCGGAGGTGAAGAAGAAGCTCGCAAGCGGCGAGATCGACGTCGTCGTGGGCACGCACGCGCTGCTCGCAAAGTCCGTGCAGTTCAAAAATCTGGGGCTTCTGATCATCGACGAGGAACACCGTTTCGGCGTGAACCACAAGGAGCAGATCAAGGCGCTGCGCAGTGAGATCGACGTGCTGACGCTGACCGCGACGCCGATCCCGCGGACGCTGAATCTGTCGATGACCGGCATCCGCGACATCTCGACGATCGAAACGCCGCCGGAAAACCGTTTTCCGGTGCAGACGTTCGTCATGGAATACGACGATACCTTTGTCGCGACGGCGCTGAACCGCGAGCTTTCGCGCGGCGGGCAGGCGTTCGTCGTGTCGAACCGCGTGCTGACGATGGGTTCGACGCTCGAGCATCTGAAGGCGCTGCTGCCGGACGCGCGCATCGCGATGGCGCACGGGCAGATGCCGGAAGCGCTGCTCGAAGAAACGATGATGTCGTTTCTGAACCGCGAGATCGATATCCTGCTGTGTTCGACGATCATCGAAAGCGGCGTCGACATCCCGAACGCAAACACGCTCGTGGTGCTCGAAGCCGACAAGCTCGGGCTTGCCCAGCTCTATCAGCTGCGCGGCAGAGTCGGACGCTCGACGCGGCTTGCGTATGCGTATTTCACCGTGCCGCAGGCGCGCGAGGTCTCGGAGACGGCGCAAAAGAGGCTTCTGGCGATCCGCGAGTTCACGCAGTTCGGCGCGGGCTTCCGCCTTGCGATGCGCGATCTGGAGATCCGCGGCGCGGGATCGCTCTTGGGCGCCGAGCAGCACGGGCATATCGCGGACGTCGGCTACGAATTCTACTGCAAGATGATGCGCTCCGCGGTCGCCGAGGCGAAGGGCGAGACCTTGGAGCCCGAGATCGAAACGACGGTCGACGTGCCGATCGACGCCTATGTGCCGAAGACGTTTCTGCCGTCCGAGCTGCACCGGCTCGCCATGTACAAGCGCATCGCGCAGATCGGCGACAGCGACGCGTACGCCGATCTTCTGGACGAGTTCAACGACCGCTACGGCGAGCTGCCGGAGCCGGTCATGACGCTGATGCAGCTGGCGCTGATCCGCGCCTACGCAAAGCGGGCGGGGATCGCCTCGGTCACCGTGCGCGAAGGCAAGGTCACGATGACGTACGACACTTCGGCGCATCCGGACGGGATGCGGCTTTTGGCGGTGCTTTCCTCCGAACCGAACCTCAGACTGCTCGCCGGCGAGCCGCCGGCGATCGAGTGGATCGACAAAAAACGCTCGGTTTCCGATTTTGTCAAAAATCTTCCACAATTAATTTACAGATTGATGCATTGCTAACGCCCGCAAAACAGGGTATAATGAGACGATCTTTCGGAAAGGACACTTTACATACGAATATGAAGCAAACAACCAAACTGATTGCGCTGCTGCTGGCCGCAGCGATGGCGCTGTCCTTCGCGGGCTGCCTGGTCCCGGATAAGGACAAGGAAGCGGACGCAACCGTTGCGCCGAAAACCGACGGTCCGGCCGTCGACACCTCGAACTACGATCGCGACGCCGTTGCGATCGAGCTCGGCAGCGTCAAGATCACCGCGGGCGAGATCGAGGATTCCTACAACTATTACGTCAGCATGCTCGAGAGCTACTACGGCGTGCAGATCACGGACGACGAATCGATCAAGGAATACCGCGACATGGCGATCAACGACCTGATCCGCTACTATCTGCCGCAGTGGAAGGCGGAGACGCTCGGCGTCAAGCTGTCGGCGGAGGAAGAAGCCGCGATCGAACAGGACGTCAATCAGCAGATCGAGGATCTGCGCACCAGCCTGATCTGCGAGTACGCATACTATTACGGCGGCGCGGCGGAGATCGCGGACGACATCGCAAAGCTCTCCGAAGAGGAGCTGGACCTCGCGATGGAACAGATCAACGCGGAGCTGACCGAGTATTTCTACGAGGGCTATACGCTCGAGCAGTATCTTGCCGAGCAGCAGAAGAGCATGATGGGCGACCGCAGCGCTTCGGCTCTGACCGACAAGCTGCGCGAAGAACAGATCAAGGAACTCACCGTGACCGACGAACAGGTGGATGCGTGGTACGCGTCCGCGCTCGCGTCGCAGCAGGAGGAGATTGAAAAGAATCCGCTCGCGTATCGCGATTATGCGGAATCGTTCCGCGACGGCGATTCTGCGGTTCCGGCGCTGGTCGTGCCGGAAGGCGTGCTGCGCGTGCAGATGATCGAGATCGCACCGGAAGCGGAACGCGACCTCAAGATCGAAACGAACCGCGCCGAGATGGCGGAGCTGGAAGCGGAGTACGGCAGACTCGCGCTCAACGGTGAGAAGACGGAGCGTCAGGAGGAGATCCTTGCACGCTATCTGGAGCTCAAGACGGAAAACGACGTGCTCGAAGAGGCGTTCATCGGCGATGCGCGCATGCGGATCAACCGCGCGTATGAAGCGCTCGAGGAGGAAACGCCGTTTGAGGACGTCATGAAGCAGTACAACGTCGACGGCTTCACCGGCGAAACCCTGCTGTACACGGAAGACGACGAGCGCTACGGCGAACTGTGCGACTATGCGGCGGAACTGCTTGTCGGCACGTATTCCGAGCCGATCCTGATCGACGATGTGTACTATATCGTCATGCTGATCGAGAAACCGCAGGCGGGCGTGGTCGACCGCGCGACGATTGCCGATGCAATCCGGGCGGCCGCCGCGGCGAACGCGCAGGACGAAGCATGGACGGCGCTCTATGCGGAATGGGAAAAGGAAGCCGCAACGGCCGCGATCCGTCACGAGGACGCGTACGCCGCAATCGGTTATCTGAACTGAGCATTGGGGGGAGACGGCGTCTCCCCTTCATCAATAAAGGAGGAAATGACGATGTATTGTACCAAGTGCGGCAAACAGCTTCCCGACGACGCCGCGTTCTGCGACGCCTGCGGCGCGCGCTTCGCGCCCGAACCCTCTGAACCCGAACTGCAGTTTGATCCGCCGAAGACCAAGGCGGAGCCGAAACAGCCCGAAGTGTCGAACGCCTTCCGCAAGTGGGTGAAGGAACAGGGCCTGTTCTGCCTGATCGCAAAGGCGGTCGCCGTCACCGTGATGACGTTCTATCTGCTGGTCGCGATCGTGCATATGATCTCGCTTGCCGTCGCCGGCTATCCGGGCGGCACGATCTTCGCTCAGTTCTTTGCGGAGCTGCTGCAGGGACTTTCCTACGGCGTCATCATCTGGCTGCTCAGCGACGCCGTCCTGTATCTCCAGAACCTTCTCAAGATCAAAAAGCAGGAACTCAAGAACAAATAAAAAACCGCAAAAAAAGAGGGCTGTGCGCACAGCCCTCTTTTGTCGTTGTCTTACGCGAGCTTCTTTTCGAGACGCGCGCGGATGGCGCGGATGAAGTCGATCGTGTTGACCGCGGTGGGGGTGATGCCCTCGACGAGGTTCACGAGGTCCTTCGTCATGATGCCGTCCTTGAGCGTGTCGATGCAGGATTCCTCCAGCTTCTGACCGAACGCCACGAGCTCGGGCAGGTTGTCGAGCTCGCCGCGCTTCTTGAGCGCGCCGCTCCAGGCATAGATCGTCGCCATCGGGTTGGTGGAGGTCTCCTCGCCCTTGAGGTACTTATAATAGTGCCGCGTGACGGTGCCGTGCGCCGCTTCGAACTCGAAGTTGCCGTCCGGGCTGCACAGCACGGAGGTCATCATCGCGAGCGAACCGAACGCCGTGGAAACCATGTCGCTCATGACGTCGCCGTCGTAGTTCTTGAGCGCCCAGATGAAGCCGCCCTTACTGCGGATGACGCGCGCAACCGCGTCGTCGATCAGGGTGTAGAAGTAGGTCAGACCGAGCTTTTCGAACGTCTCCTTGTAGTCCTTCTCGTAGACTTCCTGGAAGATGTTGCGGAAGTTCATGTCGTACTTCTTACTGATCGTATCCTTTGCGGAGAACCACAGATCCTGCTTCGTTTCGATCGCGTACTTGAAGCAAGAATGGGCGAACGAGGTGATCGAGGTGTCCTTGTTGTAGATGCTCTGCAGCACGCCGGGGCATTCAAAGTCGTAGACCGTCTCACGGAAGGAGGCGCCGTTTTCGCCGGTGAAGACCAGCTCCGCCTTGCCCTTTTCGGGGACGCGGTATTCGGTGCCCTTGTAGAGATCGCCGTACGCGTGACGGGCGATCGTGATCGGCAGCTCCCAGTTCTTGACGACCGGCTTGATGTTGTCGATGATGATCGGCGCGCGGAACACGGTGCCGTCGAGGATCGCACGAATCGTGCCGTTCGGGCTCTTCCACATCTCGTGCAGGTTGTACTCGGTCATGCGCTGCGCGTTCGGCGTGATCGTGGCGCACTTGACGCCGACGCCGTACTTCTTGATCGCGTTGCCCGCGTCCTTGG